>MDSW01134649.1_pt1 | contig 98123 bp, 89 predicted proteins | sample 811171 | NCBI WGS metagenome assembly MDSW01 (sample SAMN05326641, study PRJNA326480) | marine metagenome | isolation source: seawater | place: Atlantic Ocean: North West | collected 2012
CCGGCCCCAGCTTCGACTGCACGGGCAAGCTCGATCCGGCGGCGGAGGTGATCTGCCTGATCCGCCCGCTCGGGCAGCTCGACGGAGTGCTGGGCAAGCTCTACCCCCGCGCCGTCGAGAAGGACGCAGCGAGCACGAAGCAGAGCCAGCGGCATTGGCTCAAGATCCGCGACCGTGCCTGTCGTCCAGGCGGGATCGACACCAACGACCCGCTTCAATTTCGCAGCCTGATCGACTGCCTCACCTACTTTTACGAGATGCGCCTTGGGGAATTGGACCAGATCGCGCAGGCCAATTAACCGCCATAGCGGAAATTGCGTACATGCGCGGGCATCGCGACACCGTCGAGGTTGCGCGGATCGGGGATCGGGTCGCCCACCTCCATACGGATCGGGATCACCCCGGCCCAGATCGGCAATGCGTAATCTTCTTCGTCATCGCTCGGCCCGCCGGTGCGGATCTTCGCGGCGCCCTCGGCGATCTCCATCCCCAGCACGGTCGTCGCTTTCAGATCCTGCGCGTGATCGGGGCGCAGCATCTCGTAGCGGCCCGGATAGAGATGGTTCACGAAGGTCCCGAGCTTTTGCAGCTTCTCGTCCGGATCCTCCACCTTGAACGCGGTCCCGTAGAGCATCACCGACCGCGTGTTCAGCGAGTGATGCATCCCGGAGCGTGCCAGCACCAACCCATCGAGGATCGAGACCGTCAGGCAAACCTCGGCCTGCGTCTCGCTGCGCAAAGCGCGGCTCGCGGAAGAGCCGTGCCAATAGACGTGATTGCCCTCGCGCCATTGCATGGTCGGCGTCACATAAGGCTTGCCGTCGCGGACATAGCCCACATGGCACATCGGCTGCGCATCGAGGATCGCGTTTATCGTCTCACGGTCGAAATGGCCGCGCTCATGCAGGCGGCGCAGACGGGAACGGTCGGTCACGGGAAGGGGCTCGGTCATGGGGCTCTCACTCAAAGCGGGTCTATCTTGTCCCGTCCGCGATACCGCCCTATTGGATAGGAAAACATGTCCAGTTTCGCCAAAATACACCAGTCCAATCTGAACGCCGCCCTTTTCGGCCTGTCGCTGGATCGCCGCTCCGGCTTGCCGCTGCACGCGCAGCTGACGCAAGCGCTGCGCGAGATGCTGCGTGCCGATCCCGCCGCAGCCGGAGAGCGCCTGCCGCCAAGCCGCGCTCTGGCCGAGGAGCTGTCGGTCTCGCGGATGACGGTGACCACCGCCTATGATCAACTGATCGCCGAGGGTTACCTGAGCACCCGCCCCGGCGGCGGCACCTATGTGGCCGAGGATCTGCCCCATCTCGCACCGCCCTCGCCGCGGGACGCGCCACATTCGCAGCCGCACGCGGCAAAGACGTGGCTGCCCTTTCAGCCCGGACTGCCCGATCAGGCGCTGTTCCCGCACAGGCTCTGGGCGCGCCATCTCGAACGGGCGTGGCGCAACCCCGATCCCCCGCTTCTCCACCGGCCCGACCCGTTCGGCTGGCCTCCGCTGCGGCAGGCGATCCGCGACCACCTCGCGGCATGGCGCGGCCTCGACTGCGCGACCGAACAGGTGGTGATCACCGGCGGTGCGTGGGACGGGTTCGACCTGATCGCGCGGGCGGCGCTACCCCCCGGCGCGCTGATGGCGACCGAAGACCCAGGCTGGGCGACGATGGGTCATGTGCTGGCCGCAAGCGGGATCACCGAGCGCCCGGTGCGCATCGACGCAGAGGGGCTCGACCCCGCCGATCTGCCGCCCGAGACTCGCGCGGTCACCATCACCCCATCGCGCCATTTCCCGACCGGGATCGCGATGCCGCTGACGCGCAGGCTGGCGCTCCTCGACTGGGCGCGCGAGCGCGATGCATTGATCGTCGAGGATGATTACGACAGCGAGTTCCGCTATCGCGGTCAGCCCCTGCCGGCGCTGGCGGGGCTCGATGGGTTGCAGCGCGTGATCTACATGGGCAGCTTCTCGAAACTGCTCAGCCCGGCGCTGCGGATCGGCTATCTGGTGTTGCCCGAGCGGCTGGTGACCCCGATGCGCGACGCGATTGCGACGACCGGATCGCGGGTCTCGATGGTTCCGCAACCGGCGCTGGCGAGCTTCATGGCGAGCGGCGAATTCGCGACCCATCTGCGGCGGATGCGGCGCCATTACGCCAAGCGACAGCGTCACCTGCTGAACGAACTGACGGGACTGGAGGACTATCTTCAGCTTCAGCCCGATCCGTCGGGAATGCATCTCTGCGCAGGCCTCGGCCCGGCCCTCGCCCCTCTGGGCGACCGTGCGATATCCGAGCGCGCCAAAGCGGTGGGCCTCACGCTGCGGGCGCTATCGTCCCACGCCCGCCTGCCTGACCCGCCGCAAGGCCTGCTCTTGGGCTATGCCGCCTTCGACGAACGGGCGTTGAGCACCGCCGCAGACACGCTGCGCGCCCTGCTAAAGGAACTCTAGCAGATACGCGGCAGTTGCTCGCCCACCAGCATATCGACGATGCGCTGACCGCCGAAGGCCGTCGTCATCCGCACCTGCTTCTGCCCCTCGACCGCACGGCCCACGATCACCGCGCCGGTCCCTTCGGGGCGCGCGCGCATCGCGGCCAGCGCCGCCTCGGCCTCGACCTCGGGCACGAAGACCACGAGCCGCCCCTCATTGGCCAGATACAGTGGATCGAGCCCAAGGATCTCGCACATCCCGACGACCTCGGTGCGCAGCGGCAACGCGTCCTCGGCGATCTCGATGCCGCAGCCCGCGGCTTCCGCAATCTCGTTGAGCGCCGAGGCAAGCCCGCCCCGCGTCAGATCTCGCGCGGCCTTCGCACCCGGCGCCACCGCCAGCACATCCGCCATCAGATGCCCCAGAGCGGCGCAATCGCTCTCGATCGCGCTCGACAGCGCCAGATCGCCCCGCGCGGCAAGGATCGTCGCCCCGTGATCGCCCAGCACCCCGTTCACGATCGCCACATCTCCGGGCGCGACCCGCCCTGCGGCCATCTCGACCCTACCGGGGATCACGCCGACGCCCGCCGTGGTGACGAACACCCCGTCACAGGCCCCGCGCCCGACCACCTTGGTATCGCCGGTGACGATCTTCACACCGGCAGCCTCCGCCTCGCGTGCCATCGTCGCCACGATCCGGCGCAGCAACGCGATCTCGGTGCCTTCCTCGATGATGAAGGCCGCCGAGAGCCAGAGCGGTGTCGCGCCGCCCACCGCCAGATCGTTCACCGTGCCGCAAACCGCAATCTTGCCGATATCGCCCCCCGGAAACTCGATCGGCGTCACCACATAGCTATCGGTCGTAAAGGCCAGCCGCGCGCCGGGCTCGGCCAGCGCCTCGGCCTGCAGCCGCGCCTGATCCTCCATGCCGGGCGGCGCGAAGACCGAGGTGAACACCTCCTCGATCAGATCCCGCATCGCCTTGCCGCCGCCGCCATGGGCCAGCGTCACCCGCTCGTCGCGCAGAGCCATTCTACCTACCTTCGCCTTGGTCCAAATATCCCGGGGGAGCGGCAAAGCCGCGGGGGCGGAGCCCCCTCCTCCCTCAATCACTGTCGCCCTTCGGCGACGGGGGCGGAGCCCCCCTTACTCCGCCGGCTCGGCAGCACGCGCGCCGCCATATTGCCAATAGGCCGCACAGGCCCCTTCCGAGCTCACCATCAGCGCGCCGAGCGGCATTTCCGGCGTGCAGCCGCGCCCGAATTGCGGACACTCCACCGGCTTCATCCGCCCCGTCATCACCTGCCCGCAGGCGCAACCCTCGGCCTCTTCGACCTCGCGCCGACCGGCGGCATAGCCGATGCCGAATTTCTCCTCGGCGTCATAGGCCTCGTATTGCGTACGGATGCGCAGCCCCGACTTGTCGATCTCGCCTAAGCCGCGCCACTCGAAGGACGGCCGCGTCTCGTAGACATCGTCGATCGCGGCAAGGCTCACCGGATTGCCATGCTCGGGCACGACGCGGGCATATTGGTTCTCAACCTCGGCGCGCCCCTCCGCGATCTGACACAGCACCATCAGCACCGATTGCAGCAAGTCGAGCGGCTCGAAGCCTGCCACAGCGATCGGCTTGCCGTAATCCTGCGCGATAAAGTCATAAGGGTGGATCCCGATCACCATCGAGACATGGCCGGGCCCGATGAACCCGTCGAGGCACATATGCGGGTCGTCGAGCAGCGCCTTGATCGGCTCGGGCACGGTGATGTGGTTGCAGAACACGCTGAAATTGCCCAAGCCCTCGCGCGCGGCCTGCTGGATCGCAAGCGCGGTGGAGGGGGTCGTGGTCTCGAAGCCCAAGCCGAAGAACACCACCTCGCGCTCCGGGTTACGGCGCGCCAGCTCCAGCGCGTCGAGCGGCGAATAGACCATGCGAATATCCGCGCCATCGGCCTTCGCCTGCAGAAGCGATTTCTTCGTGCCCGGCACGCGCATCGCATCGCCGAAAGTGGTGAAGATCACGCCCTCCCGCTCGGCGATCTCGATACATTCATCGACGCGGGCACGCGGCAGCACGCAGACCGGGCAGCCGGGGCCGTGGATGAACTCGATGCCCTCATGGACCAGCTTGTCGAGCCCGTAGCGGAAGATCGAATGGGTATGCCCGCCGCAGACCTCCATGATATGGACGGGCTTTTCCTTCGTCGCGCCGATCTGATCGGCCACCTTGGCGATCTCGGCCAGCAGCACCTTGGCGGCTTTCGGATCGCGGAATTCGGATGCGAATTTCATCTGCCTCACTCCCCTGCCAGCGCGGCGTCGCCTGCGGCCATCTGTTCCAGCGCCTCCTGCGCCTCGCCAAGATCGCGCAGCGCCTCCAACGTCTTTTCGGCCTCGTCCTCGTCGATCAGGCTCATCGCGAAACCGACATGGATCAGCGCCCATTGGCCCACGAGGCCGTCGAGCGCCCCATCCGCCACGCAGGCCACATTCACTTCGCGGCGCACGCCCGACACCTCGGCCATCGCCATCTGGCGCGTCTCATCGGTGATCGCCACGATCTGGCCCGGAATACCCAAACACATCAGTCACTCTCCTCCTCAGCGGCCACCGACGGGTCGGCGATGCCGTAACGATCCAGTTTCGCCCGCAGACCCACGCGCGACAGGCCCAGCTCGGCCGCAGCCCGGCTCTTGTTCCAGCGGTTGCGGGTGAGCGTCTCGCGCAGGATGCGCATTTCCATCAGCTCGATCCGGTCCTTCAGCGTGCCCTCGGCGGTCATCACGTCCTCGGCGGCGCGGTCGGCGCCCTCATCCGACGGATCGGCCTGCAGGATGTGACGCGAGATCAGCTCTGCGCCCAGCACGTTGTCCTGCGCGAAGATCAGCATCCGCGTGACCTCGTTGGTCAGTTCGCGCAGATTGCCCGGCCAGTCGTAATTTTCCAGAAATTCCAGCGCTGCCGCCTCGAAGCCCATCACCGGCTTGCCGTGGCTCGTCGCGACCTCCGAAAGGATCGCCTGCGCCAGCATCGCGACATCGCCGCGCCGCGCGCGCAGCGGCGGGATCGCGATCTCGCCAAGGCTCAGCGCATAGTAAAGGTCCGTGCGGAACCGCCCCTCGGCGACGCCTGCGCGCAGGTCGCCCGACGCGCCCGCGATCAGCCGCAGGTTGGTCGAGACCGCCTCCTGCCCGCCGACCGGCGTCACGACCCCGTCGCGCAGCATCCGGTGCAGCGCGAGTTGCAATGCCGGGCTCGCGCCCTCGATCCCCGCCAGATAGAGCGTGCCGCGATCGGCTTTCTGCGCCAGCCCGATCTTGGCCACGCCACCGGGCAGCACACCGCGCTTGGCGCCGAACAGCTCGACCATCGCGAGATCTTCCGGCATGCCGGAAATGTTCAATTCATAGAACGGCTTCTCCGAGCGCAGCGAGCCGTAATGCATCGCGCGGGCCATCTGCGTCTTGCCCGTGCCCGGCTCGCCCGTCATCAGCACCGGCACGTCGAAGCTGGCATATTGCCGCGCGAGAGTGACCGCCGCGTTCATCGCGGAATTGGGCGCGCGCAGGATCGTCTCGAATCCCATACCCTCGCGCAAGGACCGCCGCCGCTTCTCGACCCGCGTCTCGGTGGTCGAGTTGAGGAACCGCATCTCCAGCGTCAGCCGCTCGTTCTCGCGCGATAGCTGGAACATCCGCGCGGCATTGCGGGCCACCGCCAGAAGCTGCTCGGGATGCCAGGGTTTGGCGATAAACTGGTGAATGCCCGCATCGTTGATCGCGGCCACCATCGACGCGCTGTCGGTATAGCCGGTGATGACGATGCGCACCGTTTCCGGCCAGCGCTCGCGCACCTCGGTGAGGAACTCGACCCCCGAGCGGCCGGGCATCCGCTGATCGCAGAAGATCACCTGCACCCATTCCTCTTCGAGTACCGCCATCGCCTCTTCAGCCCCCGGCGCGGTGAGGATCTCGAACTCGTCCTCAAGCGCCATTTTCATCGCCTGAAGCGAATGGGGCTCGTCATCGACGAGGAGGATGGCCGGGGTCGAGCCGGTCATGACGCGGCCTTCCGGTCGAGCCCGCGCTTGAGCCAATCGAGCCACGCCTGCATCCCCTCGCCCGTGCGGGCCGAGACGCGCAGCACCTCGATCTCCGGGTTCACGCGCTTGATGTTGGCCTCGTAGAGATCGAGATCGACATCGCAATAGGGGGCCAGATCGGTCTTGTTGAGGATCGCGAGACCGGCGGCTGCGAACATGTCCGGATATTTCAGCGGTTTGTCCTCGCCCTCGGTGACCGACAGGATCGCGACCTTCGCATCCTCGCCCAGATCAAAGGCGGCGGGGCAGACGAGGTTACCGACATTCTCGATGAACAGCAGCGCCCCTTCGGGCAGCGCGAGCCGGTCCAGCGCAGTTTCCACCATGCGCCCGTCGAGGTGGCAGCCCTTGCCGGTGTTTACCTGAATGGCCTTCGCGCCTGTCGCGCGGATGCGGTCCGCGTCATTGGTGGTCTGCTGGTCGCCCTCGATGACGGCGAGCGGCGCTTCGCCCAGCATCTCGATCGTGCGGCACAGAAGCGTGGTCTTGCCCGAGCCGGGAGAGGAGACGAGGTTGGTCGCGAAGATGCCCTTCTGCGCCAGTCGTGCCCGGTTCTTCCCGGCGAAATCATTGTTTTTCGACAGGATATCGGTCTCGATCTCGATCAGACGTTCCTGGCTCATGCCCGGCACTTCGGTGCCTGCCGCCCCAAGGCCGATATGGATATCGCCGTGGTCGTGGTGGTGATGGTGGGGGGCGTGATCGTGAGAATGATGGCCCTGCCCGGGTGCCGGGGCTCCTTGCGCGAGTACCGCCAGAGGCGCCGCTTTCGGCACGGCCTGACCGCTCTTTTCCAGATGGGCGCGGAACTGATCTTCCACGCTATGTCCGCTGCATCCGCACACCGTGCACATCAGAGCACCTCCATATCCTTGATCCGCATCTCCTCGCCGCCCTGCGCGAGCAATTTGCCGCCGCCGCAGTTCGGGCAAGGGTCCAGTCGATGTTCGATTTCCACGCTCTCCGCGCAATCATAGCAGAGCGCTTTGCCGGGGATGTCGATAATCTGCAATTCCGCACCTTCCGCGGGCGAGCCGCGCATCACCACGTCGAAGGCGAATTCCAGCGCGTGTTTCTCGACGCCTGCGAAGCGCCCGATTTCGAGCCGCAGCGTGGTCACGCGCGAAAAGCTGTTGGCCTTGGCCGCATCCTCGATCACGCCGCGGATGCCTTCGGCGATCGACATCTCATGCATCGGCGACCTCCCGCATCAGAACTGGCACGCAGGGATCGAGTATGTCCACAACCAAGCTTGCCAAAGACGCTTTCTCTGCGGGCAGGGTCTCCAAGCTGCGCTGCAACATCCCACCCGGCACGGTCAGATGGTCGGTCGGCGTGATCCGCGTGAGCGCGCTCACACGACCGCCATTCAATCTGACCTGCAAGGTATAAGCGCCCCGCGCCGCCGCGACCGAGGCCACGCCCGGCGCGATCCGGCGCGCGGGCGGCGCATCGAAGCACATCCGATCCAGATCGACCACGCGCCCCAGCGCCCGCCAGAGCGGTCCGCGCCCATGATTTGCTTCGGCCTGACGCATCAGATCCGCGTCGCGCACCCGACCAGCGGCGGAATTTTCCTGCGGCACCAGCGACAAAGGCTGCGACAGATCGGGCAGATCGGTCACCGCTTCGCCCGGCGCGAAACGCTCCGCGATCCCGGCGAGAAGCGGGCTGATCCCCGCACCGGAACTCAGCCAATCCGCCAGCCGCGCGGGCCGCGCACCGCCCCAGATCCAGCGCTGCAACGCCGCGCCGCCCTTCGACCAATCCGCGGGCAGCGGCATCGGATCGTGCTCGATCAGCGCGGGCCAGCGCAGGCATAGCTTGGAGAGATGGTCGCGCAAAATCTCGCGCCGCGGGTCGCATCCGGCGGTCTCCAGACCCGTCGCCAGCCGCACCGCGAGACCCTGCGCCATGCCGCACAGGTTGAACAGGCGGGGCATCAGTTCCGCGACCTCTTCGGGGGTCTTGCCCAGCATCATCGCCTCGACCGGGCTCGGCGCGGGCAGCGCAAGCACCGCCTTCAGCCGAGCGCCGTCGCGCGCAATGGTTATGCCGAGCGTCTGGTTCATTCCGCGTCATCCGCCGCGTCGCGCGGCGCATCCTCGGCCAGACCGCCCGAGATCAGCTTGCGCCGGGTCGGTTGCGCCATCTCCTCGACGCGCGCGTCTTCCGCCGCCTGCGCAACCTCCGCCTCCTCGACCGCGGCAATCTCGGCCTCGCGACCGGCGCGGATTTCGGATTTGCGATCCGTCTCGGCGCGGTTCTCGTCCTTGAACAGCTCCGTCATGATCGCGCGGGCGACATCTGTCGCCTGCATCTGCGTCTGGAAATCGCCCATCGGCGAGAAAAGCGAGCACGCCTTGTAGCCGCCGCCCATCTCGCGGACGTTATGGATGAACTCGTACGTGCCAGACGGGAAGTCGATGTTTTCCTTGGCGCCGGGGACCAGCGCCGACCAATCCTCGCCGTCGCGCGGCAACATGATCAGGTTCATGAACCACGGGCTGACAAGCACGCCGAGTCCGCGCCCCTCGTGCGAGACGAAGCCCACCGGCTCGACCGAGAGCGCCTTGTTCACCAAGGGCACGTCGCGCATCTTCGAATGCCAGACCTCGCGGAAATCGGCCGTGAGCTTGGCCACCTGTTCCTCGATCCGGCGCGCCTCCAGCATCGCGGGCGCGCCTGGATCGGTCTGCACCATGAACTGCTCTTTCGGCGCGTCGCAATTGGGGCAATGCCAGTCCTCGGGCAGCATTGAGAACGGCGTGCCGGGCAAGACCTGGCGGAAATCGTCGCCCTCCGCCGGATCGTAAGGCGTCCAGCAGATCTTGCATTCCATGATTGCCTGATCGGAAATCCGGTCATTGGCGCCCATGTAGCTTCCCTCGAACCCCGCAACGCTCATCGGATCGCCTCCAGCACTTCGACGATCCGCTCGGCGGAGTCGACGAGGTCCTCTTTCGCGGCGATCGCCACCTCGGGCATCGTGGTCACTTCGAACGTGTCGAGGATCAGCGTGTCCATCGAGTTGAAGAACTGCACACGCCAGACATGGGGCAGCGCGGTCGCGGTGACGCGGCAATTGCCGTAGCCACGCGACAGGATCGTCACCGCGCCTTCGCCCGCCGCCGCATCGAGCCAGACGAGGTCTTCCTCGGTATGGGGCAGCAGGGTCAGGTTCACCACATGCGGCTCGCCGCCCATGAAGCTGCCCGATTTATCCTCCAGTTCGGCCATCAGCGCCGGGGCGTTCACAACGCCCGGACCGCGCGGATGGGTCTTGCCTTCGGCTTTACGGAACGGCTCGAAGGCGCGGCTCAACGCCGCCGAGGGGACCGGACCGACCTCGATCTTGTCGACACCCGCGCCCGCGATCATCCAGACGCCCGCGAAGACCGACTCCTGCACCGCCAGCGCCGGGATACCGCGGATCTTCATCGCGACCTCGCCCTGCCCCATCGTCTCCGCGATGAGCGCGCGGTTCTCGGCATCGAGATGGCTCAGATCGAAGCTCGCCATGCCGCCTTGCGCCGCCGCCTCGCAGGCCTTCGCCACATCGGCCAGCGTCTTGAGCGCGGGGGTGACGCTGGACGGGTCGTCGATGTCAGGCATATGCGCAGAGTAGGTGCGCATGCCGGAGGGCAGCTTCATATATTCGAGCTGCGCATCCTCGTCTTCGGGTTGCGAGCCGGGACCGAAGCCCATGGGCGGAAGGTGGAAATTGGAAACCATCGTCTCAGCCTTTCGCGGTCAGGATATGGGAGGTGCGGGCGACGTAATCGTCCCAGTCGCGGATCTTCTCGATCGCGCCGAGATACGCGCCCTCACGGTAGAACAGGAAACCCGGGGCTTTCAGCGCGCGGGTCTGCTGGCGCAACTCGGTCTCGATCGCATCGCTCACCACGGCGCAGTCGAAGGCGTGCTGGAAGGCCATGCGGATTTCCGGCAGCACCACGGCGGCGTCGGGGGTCTCGAGGTTGCGCTTGGCGTCGCCCGGAATGAACAGGCAATGCGCCCCGGGACGCGCGGTGAACTCGGCCACATCGGACATGTTCGCCAGAAGCGGATAGCCCATCTCGTCGATCAGGCGGGTCACCAGCGGGTGCATCGCGCCCGAGGGCGCAGCCGTATCGGGCATTGCGAAATCGTGCATGTGTCTCTCCTCAGGCAGTCGTTTTGCCGGCATCGCGCGCGGCTTGCAGATGGGGCGGCAGTTGCGGCTCGCGAGCGTCGAGATCGGCGAAAGCATCGCCGAGATCGCCGCCCTGCATCAGGGCCCGCAGCCCGCCAAGCGCGGCCGCGATCTTAGTCGCCTCGTCCTCGGTGATCACCTCGCGAGAAGCCCCGAGAAAGGCCAGAAGCCAGTCGCCGGGCTTGGCGTCGGGCGTCAGCGACAGGTCGATGATGCCGGGCTGCCCCTCTTCGAGAACCTCGCCGCGGATGCCATCGACCGCCACCAGTTGAACCGGGATTCCGACGCACATCAGGCACGGACCTTCTCGGCGCCGGGGAAGAAGCGGTGATCGCCCATCCGGCAGGCCTCGCCCTCGGTCGGGCGGCCCCCTTCGTACGCGCCACGACGGATCGAGGCATCGGCAAGGTCATCGGCCTGCGTCACGCCTGCCGCGACCGAAATACCCCAGCGCGCCAGTTCGGCTTCGCATTCGCGGATCGCGGGCTCGATCTGGGCGGCGACCGCAGGGCGCAGACCGCCACCGTAATCCTCCAGCTCGACCGGCTGGCAGCCGATCAGCGTCAGCTTCGCCGGGCAGCGGTTCATCAGCTGCGCCGTGGCGATCACGTCCTGAAAGCCGGTCTGGTGCAGGCTCATCTTCTTGGCGCCCATGAAGGCGGGGACGTCCTCGTCGCGCAGCACCCGCATCTCGCCCGGCTCCAGCCCGAAATCGATCGCATCGAAGACGATCAGCGCATCGGCCTCTTCGAGAAACGGCAGCAGATACAAGCCCTGCGTGCCGCCATCCAAGAGCTTGACGTTCTCCGGCACGGCGCGGGTCTCGGCCATGACCTCGACGCAGCGCACGCCGAAGCCCTCATCCGCCCAAAGAACGTTCCCGATACCCAGAACGAGCACCCGGTCCGGCGCAAAATCCGACATGATTTCCTCCCTCTCCCCGAGGCGGCAAGCGCGTTGCCATCCTCGCCTCGAACCGACAATAGGCTTTGCAGCGGGGCAGGTTTCACGGAAATCGCACGAAACTGCGACAATCTGTCTAGCCTTTGTTTCTACGAGATTTTCCCTGGAAATGCGCCGCTATCGAACTCGCCAAAGTGGAAACTATATTTCCACTCATGTAGGAATTTCGCAATAAATCCTTTCACCGGCAGCGCAACGCTGGAAACAGCTCGAATCCGCGCCTCAATGCAGAACGGGCGCGGATTGACCCGCGCCCGTTCGCCCTACCACCGCACGAACCGTTACTCGATACGATCGTCCTTAAACGTCCGGTGGCCGGAGATCATCGTGGAGACCATCGACTGACGGCTCATGATGTCTTCGCGGATCGCCGCGTAGATGTGCACGATCATGAAGATCACGATGGCCCACATTCCCAGATGGTGCAGCGTGTGCAGCCTCTGGGAGTTCTGCACGAGGCCCAGCACCCAGCCCATCAGCGTATCGGGTAAAGAGCCCTGCCCCGCACCTTCCGCATAGAGCGCCCAGCCGGTGATCAGCATGAAGGTGATCCCGAGCGTCATGAAAAAGAACATCGCAAGCTGTGCCAGCGGGTTGTGGCCGACGTATTTCTTCGGCGTCTTTTCGAGGAACGCATACCAGCGCAGCTCGTGCCCCAGCTCTTTCCACCAGCGCTTGCGCCAGACCGGCACGTAGAACAGCTGGCGGGCGTGGTGATTGCCCACGAAGGCCCAGTAGATGCGCCCAAAGAAGATCACCGTCAGGACCTGCGCCGCCGCGAAATGGCCGAAGCGGATATAGCCCATGACGAATTGCTCGGTCGCCTCGCCGATCTGCAGCGACGGCAGGGGCGCACCGATCAGGAAGCCGGTCACGATCAGCACCGTGATCATCAGCGCGTTGAGCCAGTGCCAGAGGCGCACGGGCGCCTCGTAGACATAGACGGAGGTCCGGCGGCGGATCGAGTCGAGATCTTCCTCGGTCGCGTCGCCAGTCAGGCGGGAGGCCTCGAAGGCCCCTGTCGCCTTGGGGTTTGGCGTGTGGATCGTGTCCTCCATCGCCCTTACTCCTTGCGGACGCGCTTGACGGCACGGGCGATCTCGACGGCCACATAGGCCAGGGCGATCGCGCCGGCCGCCATCGCGACATGGGCGATGGTGTGACCCTCGGCCCCCGGCGCCACCGCGTGGCCCGGATGGGCCAGCGCAGGACCTGCGATCACGCTAAATGCGAGTGCGAGTTTCTTCATGATTTCCTCCTCCCTCAGCGCACCTTGACGGTGGTGAGCTCTTCGCCGTCGGGCGACATCACATGGGTCGAACAGGCAAGGCACGGATCGAAGCTGTGCAGGGTGCGCAGGATTTCGACCGGCTCTTCGGGACGCTCCACCTTGGTGTTCATCAGCGACGCCTCGAAGGCACCGATATTGCCCTGCGTGTCACGGGGCGAACCGTTCCAGGTGGTGGGCACGACGCATTGGTAGTTCTCGATGCGCCCGTCCTTGATCTTGACCCAATGCCCCAGCGCGCCGCGCGGCGCCTCGGTCATGCCGACGCCCTTGGCCTCTTTCGGCCAGCTCGACGGATCCCATTTCTCGACATTGGCGGTGCTTTCGTCGCCATTCTTGATGTTGGTCATCATCTTGTCGAAGAAGTGCCGCTGCAGACGCGAGCAATACTCGGATTCCAGCGCCCGCGCCGCGGTCCGGCCCAGCGTCGAGAAGACCGCATTAAACGGCAGGTCCATCTTGCGCAGCAGACCATCGACCTGGTTCTTGATGTCCTCGTGACCCTTGGCGTAGCCCACGACGTAACGCGCGAGCGGACCGACCTCCATCGCGTGCCCCTTCCAGCGCGGGGCCTTGATCCAGCTGTATTTCGCAGCCTCGTCAAGCTCGATGATATTGGTCCGCGTGCCTTTTGCGTTCGGCCCGAGCTCGTATTGCGGCTCGGTCACGCCATCCCACGGGTGCAGGCCCTTTCCGGGCTCGCCATAGGTGTACCAGGAGTGATCGACGAATTCCTGAACCTGCTCGGGATCGCGCGGATCGACGTCATGCACCTCGTTGAGATTGCCGTTGATGATCGCGCCACGCGGCAGGTGAAGCTGCTCGGGCGAGAAGTCGTTCGGGTTCTCCGGGATGTCGCCATAGGCGAGGCAGGCCTGCGACGAGAGACCACCGCCATAGAGCCAGTTCTTGTAGAAGCCGCCGATCGCGATCACGTCGGGGATATAGACGTTCTCGTTGAACTCCTGGCACTTGTCGATGATCGACGACACGAGATTCAGCCGCTCCATGTTGATCGCACCGACCGAGCCGACGCCGTCGATATTGATCGGGCACGGCACGCCGCCCACCAGCCAGTTCGGGTGCGGGTTCTTGCCCCCGAAGATGGTGTGAACCTTCACGATCTCCTTCTGAAGATCGAGCGCCTCCAGATAGTGCGTCGTCGCCATCAGATCCGCTTCCGGCGGCAGCAGATAGGCCGGATTGTCCCAGTAGCCGTTTTTGAACAGCCCGAGCTGCCCGCTTTCGACGAATTTCTTGAGACGGTTCTGCACGTCCCGGAAATAGCCTGGGGAGGAGAGCGGATGGCTCGGGCTGACCTTCTGCTGCAGCTCCGAAGTCGCCTTCGGGTCCGCGCGCAGAGCGTTGACCGGATTGACCCAATCGAGCGCGTGCAGGTGATAGAAATGCACGATGTGGTCATGGATCTGCAGCGCGAGCTGCATCATGTTCCGGATCGAATTCGCATTGTCGGGGATCTGGATCCCCAGCGCATCTTCCACCGCACGGACCGAGGTCAGCGCGTGGGTGCCGGTGCAGACGCCACAGATCCGCTCGGTGAAGGCCCAAGCGTCGCGCGGATCGCGGCCCTTCAGGATCACCTCGAGCCCGCGCCACATCGTGCCGGTCGAGACCGCGTTGGTGATCATGTTGTTTTCGTCCACATTCACTTCGCAGCGCATGTGACCTTCGATCCGGGTCACCGGGTCGACGACGACCCGCTTGCCCGAATTGTCCATCGTGTAGCCGTTCGGCGTGTTGAGAACCGACATGGATTACGCCTCCTCGTTCTTCTTCTGGGCGCGTTTGAGCGCGGAGACGGCAGCGTGAACTGCCACCGCACCGCCGACGACGGCCGCCGTGGTGCCGCCGACCACATCGGCATTCGCTTCGATCCCGAATTGCTTGATGTTGGTGAGCCGGTCGTAGAAGGAGCCCTGATCCCAGAACCCGTCCTCGGAGCAGCCGATACAGCCGTGACCCGACTGGATCGGGAAGCTGACACCCTCGTTCCAGCGCACGGTCGAGCACGCGTTGTAGGTGGTCGGCCCTTTGCAGCCCATCTTGTAGAGGCAATAGCCCTTGCGCGCGTTCTCGTCGTCCCACGTCTCGACGAACTGACCGGCGTCGAAATGCGGACGGCGGTAGCACTTGTCGTGGATGCGCTGCGAATAGAACATCTGCGGCCGGCCCTGACGGTCCAGCTCGGGCATCCGGTCGAAGGTCAGCATGTAGGTAATCACGCCGGTCATCACCTCGGCGATGGGCGGGCAGCCCGGCACCTTGATGATCGGCTTGTCGGTGATGACCTTGTGCACCGGGGTGGCGCGCGTGGGGTTCGGGGCGGCAGCCTGCACGCAGCCATAGGAGGCGCAGGCGCCCCAGGAGATAATGGCTTTCGCATGCTCGGCAGCGTGGCGGAGTTGATCCACGAAGGGCTTGCCGCCCACGATGCAGTACATCCCGTCTTCGTTGAGCGGCGGATTGCCCTCCACGGCGAGGATGTAATTCCCTTTGTACTTGTCGATCGTGTCCTGCAGCGCGGCTTCCGCCTGCGCGCCCGCCGCCGCCATCAGCGTGTCGTCATAGTCGAGCGAGATCATCGAGAGCACGACATCCTTGGCCAGCGGGTGGGCCGAGCGGATGAAGCTTTCCGAACAACAGGTACATTCGAGCCCGTGCACCCAGATCACCGGGGTGCGCGGCTTGGTTTCCATCGCATGGGCGATCTTGGGCACATAGGCCGGACCGAGACCCAGCGCCGCCGCCGTCAGCGAGCAATATTTCATGAAGCTGCGGCGGGTAATCCCCTGCCGACGCATCACGTCGTAAAAGGTTTCGATCGCAGGCAAAGTGTCCCTCCCTCTGTGATCCCGATGACCGGATTCTCCCTCCTCCCGAGGGGAATACGCATGTGTGATCTCAGGATTGGCAGGTCGGGTCCGCGAACAGAACGAAATAATGACAGGTTGTCGCAGGCGCGAATTCCTGTTTGTTTTCGATATGTTGCCGGTCAAAACCCCGGTGCGGCGCGGGGCCGCACTGGTACGTCAGTGACCAGCTTTCCGGGATTCCGGTCAGTCTCTTTCCGACTGCGCCGCAGCAATCACCGCCTGCCCCAGCGCCAGCGAGCCGTCATTCGCCGGCAACGTGCGATGGCGCAGCACGGGCAGATCGCCCAGCACCGCGCAGGTGAGCCGATGCAGCAGCGCGTTCTGATACACGCCGCCCGTGAGCGCCACGGCTTTCGCCTCTCCACTTTCGATCAGCGACCGCGCCCGGCGGGCAAAGCCCTGCGCCAGCGCCGCATGGAACCGCAGCGCGATGGACTCGGGCGCGACCCCTGCAGCAAGGTCGGCGGCGAGCGCCTGAAAAAACGGTCCGGTCTCGAGCACACCGCCCGCATCCGAGAACGCATAGGCCCCGGCCTCCGCCGACTCCCCGTGTGCCAACGCGTGCGCAGCCAGCGCCTCAAACCGCATCGCGGCCTCGCCCTCATAACTCTGCCGCATCGGGCAAATCCCAAGGCAGCCCGCCACCGCATCGAAGAGCCGCCCCGCCGACGACGACAGCGGCGCGTTGATCCCCTTCGCCGCCGCCTGACGCGCCAGATCGCGCGGGGCCTCCGGGAACAGCCTGTCGGCCAGCCCCGGCAGCCCCGCCGCATCGAGCCGCACCAGCGCGTTGCGCCACGGTTCTGCCTGCGCCCGGTCACCGCCGATCAGCGGCGCGGGCTCAAGCCAGCCGCGCCGCGCGAACCCAAGGTAATCGCCCAGCAACAGCTCGCCGCCCCAGACCGTGCCATCGGGCCCCAAGCCGAGCCCATCGAGCACGATCCCCACGACCTTGCCGCCCTCCAGCGGCCAACCGTTCTCGGCAATGCAGGCGGCGAGATGCGCATGGTGATGCTGCACCTCGACCAGATGCAACCCGTCGCGCGCGGCCCGTTCGGCCCCGTGGCGCGAAGCCCGAAAATCGGGGTGCAGATCCACAGCCACCACCTCGGGACGATGATCGAACAGAGCCGCATAATCTGCATCTGCCTGCTCGAACGCCTCCCATGTCAGCGCCTCGTCCAGCTCGCCCAGATGATGGCCCAGCAGCGCCTGCCCGTTCTTGATCAGGCAGATCGCGGCCTTCATCTGCCCGCCATAGCCCACGACTTGCGGCGCGCCCTCGAACCCTTCGGGCAGCGGCAAGGTGCCCGGCACCTGCCCCCGCGCGCGGCGCAGTACCATCGGCGGATCTGCCCGCACGACGCTGTCATCGAGCCGCCGCGCAATGTCGCGGTCATGCATCAGGAAGGCATCGACGAAGCCAGCCAGCTTCTCGCGCGCCTCACCGTTGCCGATCACCTGCGGCTCGCCCGAGAGATTGCCCGAGGTCATTACCAAGGGCCGGCCCTCTTCCCCCCGCGCCCATTCGCGAAGCAACAGATGATGAAGCGGCGTATAGGGCAGCATCCAGCCGAGGCTGTCCTGCCCCGGCGCCACCGCCTCGGGCAAAGCCTCCCCCGCCTTTTGCAGCAACACGATCGGCGCCGCAGGATCGCGCAGCAATTCCGCCTCCGCTTCTGAAACCTGGGCATAGCGGCGGATGGTCTCGATCTCGCCCATCAGCGCGAAGGGCTTTGCAGGCCTGCGCTTGCGCGCCCGTAATAGCGCCACCGCCTCGGCATTGCTCGCATCGCAGGCGAGATGAAACCCGCCCAAGCCCTTCACCGCGACGATCCCGCCACCCTGCAAAACCGCTCCGAGCTCTTCGGCTCGACGCTCTTCCCCGCCCATCTCCAGCCACACCCGCGGCCCGCACTCGGGACAGGCGATCGGCTGCGCGTGAAAACGTCGATCCGCCGGGTTCTCATATTCCGCGCGACAGGCCGGACACATCTCGAAGGGCGCCATTGTCGTCTGTGCCCGGTCATAGGGCAGCGCGTGCAGGATCGTGAAACGCGGCCCGCAATGGGTGCAGTTCGTGAATGCGTAGTGCCGCCTGCGCCCGTCGCCCCGGATTTCCGCAAGACAGTCCGGGCAAGTCGCCGCATCCGGCGTCACCCGCGTCTCGGCCCCCGCCCCCTGCGAGGCCACGATCGCGAAGCCCTCAGGCGCGGTGTCGAACACAAACTCCGACACCTCCACCGCATCGAGCCGCGCAAGCGGCGGTGCCTCATCCGAGATCGCCTCGGCCAAACCGTCCAGTGCCCCCGCCACCCGGATCAACACGCCCTCTGGATCGTTGAGCACATGGCCCGAAAGGCCGCGCTCCTGCGCAAGCCGCCAGATGAAGGGGCGGAACCCCACCCCCTGCACCTGCCCGCGCACCCTGATCTCGAAACCCTGCATCTTCCTCTTGGCTCAAATATCCCGGGGGTTCGGGGGCAGAGCCCCCATTTTCGTCAACGTATCTCGCCCTCCGGCGACGGCAGGCACCGCGCCCCCAACTTACTCAATGCACCGTGCAGACCATGCAGGGATCGAAGCTGCGCACGATATGCTGCACCGAGACCGGCGTGGTCTCGCCCGCGCCGACCGGCGCACCGACCAGCGCGGCCTCCAGCGGGCCCGGCACACCCTCCGCGTCGCGCGGGCTGAAATTCCACGTCGTGGGCGCGATGATCTGATATGAAGCGATGCGCCCGTCCTCGATGCGCAGCCAATGGCCCAGCGCGCCGCGCGCGGCCTCCACCAGCCCCGCGCCCTGCCCTGCCTCGGGCAAATCGCCCTGCACCATGAACGCAGCAGCCGGGTGGATCCCTTTCGCAAGCCCCTCCATGAAGGCTTGCGTCCGCGCCAGTTCCAACAGCCGCCCGGCGACCCGCGCCAGAACGCCGCCGCCCGCCAGCGCACGCGCCAGCGGATGCCCGTCCACGAGCTGCCGCGCGAGCGCGCCGGTCTCCACCGTCTGACCGTTCAGCCGCGGCGCCTTGCACCAGCTGTAGGCGGCCTCGCGCATTGCCTCATCGGGCCGTGTCTCGCCCTGCCAGGGATGGGCCTGCGCCCCCAGCATCCACGCATGGCTGAGGTCTTCCGTGATTGCGCCGAAATCGACCGCGCCCAAGGCTCCGTCCCACAGCCCGCGCCCAAAGCCGAACCCTTCGGCCAGCGGATAGGCTCCGAAGCTCATATACCGCCCCGAGCCGCTCCCGAGCCGGTCCAGATCCAGATCGGCCGCGATACGCAGGAACAGCCCCGCATCGCCGGTCTCCCACGCCATAAGCTGATCGACGGTCTCGATCGCACAGAAGACCTCCAGCGACCCGCCGAAAACCACCTCCTCCAGATAGCGGCGGAAGGCGCGCAACGTCGTCTCGATGCGCACCTTGTCGCGCGGTCCCGGCGCGCGCGTGACGCCGCCGGGCTGGATCGCGAGCGTATGGGGCCATTTGCCCGCCATCAGCCCGAGGATATGCATCAGCTCGGCCCGCGCGGCGACCGCGGCCCGCTGCGCGCCGCCCTCGGCGGGAGTGAAGCGCGCCACCGCCCGGTCGAACCACGGCCTGTCCGCATACACGGGGCGGATGAAATCGGGCATGAAGAACAGGTTGAAATGAAACAGGTGGTCCGAGACATTCTCGACCGCATGGATCAACGCCGCCATGGCCGCGCCCTGCGGCGTGGGCTCCAGCCCCATCGCCGCGCCCAGCGCGCGCGCCGCCGCCGCGGACTGGCTGATCGAGCAGATGCCGCAGATCCGCGGCGTGATCGTCAGCGCATCGCGCGGGTCTTTGCCTTCCAGCATCCGCTCGAACCCGCGATAGAGCGGCGAGTTCACGCGGGCCTCAGCCACCGCGCCATCGGCGAGGTCGAGATGCACTTCCAGATCGCCCTCGACCCGATTGAACGGGCCCACGACAAGGCGCGGCGTCTCTGTCATCTGCGTCCTTTCGGCTTGCGGATCGTCGGCGTCACCTCGACCCGGTCGGCAACCGCGTTCTTCGCGATCCGCTCGGGCGTCGCCGCCTTCGACAGCGAGGCGAGCGCCATGAACCATGCCTTTGGCATATCGGTCGGGAGGCCCACCGGGATGCCCGCGATCTTCGGCGTCTCGGTAAAGGAATGGCGCGGTTCCTCGAATTCGGGCGCGGTGCAGTTGATGCAGGGGTATCCGCCCGAGGTACACGACCCGTCACCGTTCCACGGCCGGATATTGCAATCGCCCACGGCCTGCGTGCCGATGCAACCCAAGTTCTCCATCATGCAGCCGATATCGGATAGCTCCACCGCCGAGGCCTTGTATTCGTAGAACTCGTTTTTCGAGCAGCCGTGATGGACGAGATGCTTGGCGTAGAACAAAGGCCGCCCGAAAGCGTCGAGATCCTCCGCACCCAGCGCGCCTTCATTGAGCAGCAAAAGCGTCTCGGTCACCCAGTCGGGATGGGTCGGGCAGCCCGCCACGTTGATCACCGGCAGGCCAGAGCCCGAGCGGAACTCCACCGGCAGCGCTCCGCCCGGCAGCGCGCCGTCATATTGCACGCCGACCGCATCGGAGGGGTTGCCGCCCGCCGAGGTCACGCCGCCATAGGTCGCGCAAGTGCCCACCGCGACCACATGACGGGCTTTCGGCGCGAGGCTCACCACCCAGTCGAGCATCGAGCGCCCGGTGCCGGACACCATCTGGAACTTCCCTGTCCCGCGCGGTCCGCGCGCGATGGAGCCCTCGATGGCCAGCACGTCCAGTTCGATCTCGCCGCTCTCGACCGCCTCGAAAATCGCGCGCACCTCCGCCCCGGTTTCGAGGCTGACGGTCGGGTGCCAGAGGAACTCGATCCCCGCCCCGCCCAGCGTGTCGAAGACATTCGGGGATTCCGCGCAAAGGAGCGACATGGTGCAGCCGCCGCAGCCTGCCGCTTGCAGCCAGAGAACCTTCATTCCGCCCCCTCGCCCAGTTCCAGATCGAAGGAGAAACAGGCCCCGCCCAGCGCCGACCCTTTCGGGCAGAGCCGCAGACGCCCGCCATGCTCCTCGATGATCTTATGGCTGATCGCAAGGCCCAGCCCCGTGCCCGCACCCACCGCCTTGGTGGTGAAGAACGGATCGAAGATCGCCTGCGTCAGTTCCTCGGTCACGCCGGGGCCATTGTCGCCAACCGACAACGTCCCGCGTCCCTCCATCACGCGCGCATCGACCTCGATCCGGCCGGTGCCCTCTTCCAGCCCCGAGAGCGCGTCGATCGCATTTTGCACGAGGTTCATCACGACCTGTTGGATATGTCCCTGCCGACCGCGCACCTGCAGCGTCCCCGCGCCGGTGAAGGCGATCTCGACCCCGGCCTTGGAGCCGCGCTGCACCCAGTTCGCCGCCACCCGCGCGGTCTCGACCAGATCGAAGACGACCATCTCGCCCGAGCCTTCGGCACTCAGCCGCCGCAGATCTTCGACGATGTCGCGCACCCGTTCGGCCCCGTCGCGCGCGCCCTCGATGGCCGAGCGCAGGTTGCGGATTTCACGGTCGAGCTTCAGCTCCTCGCGCAGGGCGATCAGTGCCTCTCGATCCGCTCCGGCCTGCACTTTCTCGAAATAGGCCTCGAACTTGCCCGCATAGCGTTCCAGCGCATGGGTATTCGCGTAGACGAAGGAAATCGGGTTGTTCAGCTCATGCGCGACGCCAGCGAGAAGACGGCCCAGCGAGGCCAGCTTCTCGTTGCGCACCAGCTGCGCCTGCGTCGATTTCAGTTCTTCGTGGCTCTGCTCCAGCTCGGAATAGGCCTGGCGCAATTCGCCCAAGGGCCGCCCGGTCAGCACGTAGCCCGCGATGCGGGAGCGTTCGTCCATACGCGGGCTGATCGACAATTCCAGCGGCGCGGGCCCTTCCGGCCCGCTCAGCGCCGCTTCGATCGTCACCGGCTTGCGGGTATTCGCAGCCTCCGCCAGCCCGCGATCCAAGGCCTCGACCGAGCGCGCGTCGAACATGCCTGCGAGCTTGCGTCCGTGCCAAGCGCCGGGCGGCTCGCCAGTCAGGCTTGCGACCGAGGCCGAGGTTTCCAGCACCTCGCCCGAGCGCGAAATCACGATCAGCGCATCCGAAACCGAGGCGAGGATCGACCCGAGGAAAGAGCGCAGATCCTCCAGCTCGTGGTTCTGCTGCTCCAGCCGCTCCTGATAATCCACCAGATCGGCATAGGTCCGGTCGACCGCCGAGAGCACATCGAACCAGACGTCTTCGCCCGCCCCCTCATCCGCGCCCGGCGCGTGGCGCAACAGCCCGGCCAAGGTCGGGTCCAAGGGGTGCTGGCTATCGGGTGCGGACTCGCGCGACATGACACTCTCAAAGCCGGGCGCAACGGGCGCCCATCCCTTATCGCTAGCCCATTCGCAGCGCTCAGTCCATGATCTCGGCTCCCGCACCGAGGGGCGGATTTCGTGTCAAAAGACGCACCATACCCCAAGATGACCTTCCGTCAGCCCGCGCCTCGCCCTCTTGGCAAGGGCGCGCGCTTTGCCAAAACTACAGCGCGAGCGCAAACAGGCGGGTGACTTGGCGCGTCCGGCGCGGCGGGAACCCGAGGGAGGACGAGATGCGGGGATGGAAAGCGGTGCTTGCCGGGATCGGCGGGCTTGTCGTGGCGGCGGTGCTCTATGCGGTTATGGTGCCGCCGGAGCTGCTGCGCGTGGGCGCTGGCTATAGCGCGAAGATCACCTGCTCGGCGGAAGCGCTGCAAGGCCGTGACCCCGATGAAGTTCTCGAAACCGATGTGCAGGCGCCGGGCAACCCGTTGCTGCGCGCCTTCTGGGTCAGCACGGATCGCCGGGCAGGCCGGGTCCGAGCCGCCTTCGCCGGGATCATCGCGCCCACGACCGCCGAGGAGCGCGTGGGCCTTGGCTGCGCGACCTACCCCGATGGCAATCTGGCCGACGCCGGCGATCAAAGCGCCCCGCCCGCGCCGGGGCCCAGCAAAAGCGCCGCCCTCTGGCCCACGGGATCGAAAACCGACCTGACCGGGCAAGGCCGCTTCGATGCGGTTTTGCGCGACGATGCACTGACCGGACCGGGTATGCGCGCGGTGGTGGTGATCAAGGATGGCAAGCTCGTGGCCGAACGCTACGGCGATGGCTTCGATGCGACGACGCCGCTTCTGGGCTGGTCGATGACGAAGACCGTCACTGCGGCCCTTGTCGGCACCGCGATCGAGGCGGGCAAACTGCGGATGGACCAAAGCGACCTGCTGCCCGAATGGCAGGGCGACGACCGCGCGAAGATCACCGTCGCGCAGCTGATGTCGATGTCGAGCGGGCTGCGCTTCAACGAGGATTACGGCGACGTCTCGGATGTGACCCGGATGCTCTATCTCGAGCCGGACATGGCGCAATTCGCAGCATCGCAGCCGCTCGATCACCCGCCCGGCACCCATTTCAGCTATTCCAGCGGCACCGCCGTGCTGCTGTCGCGCATCTGGCAAAATGCGGTGGGCGACACCTCCACCGCGCTCGCCTGGCCGCGCCGCAAGCTGTTCGATCCGCTCGGGATGAGTTCGGCCACGCTCGAGACCGATGCCTCCGGGACTTTCGTGGGCAGCTCCTACCTCTACGCCACTGCGCGGGACTGGGCGCGCTTCGGCCAGTTCCTGCTACAGGATGGCAAATGGGATGGTCGGCAATTGCTGCCCGCCGAATTCGTGCAACGGATGCATGCACCCGCCCCGACCGACGGGGTCTATGGGAAGGGCATGACATGGCTGGCTGGCCCGAGCGATCAGCAGAAAGCTGGCGATGACGCGCGGTTCGGGCTGCCCGCCGACACCTATTGGCTAGAGGGGCATGACGGGCAGACCGTCACCGTGGTCCCCTCGGCCGATATGGTCGTGGTGCGGATGGGACTGACGCCGTCGGACCTGAACTACCGCCCACAGAAGCTGGTGGCGGCATTGCTGGAGGCGGCAAAGACCACCACTCAGGCCTCGTCGAACATCCCTTCGAACAGCGCCGAAGACAGGTAACGCTCGCCCGAATCCGGCAGCACGACGACGATGGTCTTGCCCGCGTTCTCCGGTTCGCGCGCGAGGCGCAGGGCCGCAGCCGCAGCCGCGCCGCAGGAAATCCCGGCGAGGATACCCTCTTCGCGCGCCAACCGCCGGGCGATCTCGATCGCCTCGTCATTGCTGACCTGCTCGATCCGGTCCACCAGATCCATGTCGAGCACCTTCGGCACGAAGCCCGCCCCGATGCCCTGAATCTTGTGCGGACCGGGCTGCAGCGCCTCGCCCGCGCGGGCCTGCGACAGAACCGGGCTGGCTTCGGGCTCGACCGCGACCGAGATCACCGGCAGACCCTTTTCCTTTTTCAGATAACGCGAGACGCCGGTGATCGTGCCGCCCGTGCCGACGCCCGCGACGAAGATATCGACCACGCCATCGGTATCCTCGAAAATCTCCGGGCCCGTGGTCTTCGCGTGAATCTCGGGGTTCGCGGGGTTGTTGAACTGCTGCAGCAACACGTAACGGTCGGGATCGGAGGCCGCGATCTCCTCGGCCTTGGCGATCGCCCCCTTCATGCCCTGCGCGCCTTCGGTCAGCACGAGCTTCGCACCATAGGCCAGAAGCAGCTTGCGCCGTTCGATGCTCATCGTGTCGGGCATGGTCAGGGTGATCGGGATGCCGCGCGAGGCGGCGACGAAGGCCAGCGCGATCCCGGTATTGCCCGAGGTCGGCTCGACGATCTCCTTGCCGGGACCGAGCACGCCGCGTTCCTCGGCATCCCAGATCATGTTCGCACCGACGCGGCATTTCACCGACCACGCCGGGTTGCGCCCCTCGATCTTGGCCAGAACGGTCGCGCCCGCGCCCTCGGTCATGCGGTTGAGCCGCACCAGCGGCGTGTTTCCGATGCTGAGCGAATTGTCTTCGTAAATACGTGCCATGCGCGCGCTCCCTTCCTGTCATTTGCCGCGCCATCAAAGAGCAACACGCGCGGAAGGGAAAGACGAAAGCCTCGCATCGCTGCGAGGCTTCCACTTCTTTACCGGGCAACTGGCAGCACCCGGAGCTTTCCGAACGCCGTTACGAGAAGGCTAAATCCGGCGGACAGTACGAGCCGTGTCCGTCATAATCGTCATCCTTGTGTCCGCGACCGCGGCCGCCATGCGTCAGATCTTCGAGAGACCCCAAATGTTTCAATTTGGGTCGCTCATACCGGATGGCGTCATTTTTGCTTCGAGAATTTTCAATCACCACATATACCCCCACGTTTGATTGAATATAGAAAGGGTTACACAGCTCTGATGAACCGCTAGCGGTTTTTGCGGCGATTCAATCCGCGGTTGCGCGCGCATTAAAAAGTCACCCGAAAATGCTTAAAAAACGCGCATTTACGGGCTGGATTCCTGATTTTAATGGAATTGCGATCGGCGGCGGCTGGCCGAAACCCCCTGCGCAAGACACGAGGGAATCGCCTGACCGTCAGCTATTCGCGGCGGAACGTCCTGCTTTCACACACTTAATGCGTGTTAATTTCAGTTACTTACTCTCGGCAAAGTGGCATCTACAGAGGAATGAGCGCGGCCGACAAAGCGCACGGCATTCCGCTTCAAGATCGCCTTTGGCTGGAAATTCCCCGGAACCCCGTTCGCCGCAATTCCCGCCTTCTGGAGCGCCTCGATCCGTGCCGAACGCGGTATCCGCAGAACCTCGCCAGCCAGAAATGCGTCCTTCGCCTCTGGCGAGGTTCGGCCCCAGATCGCCCGTTGAAGCCGCGTGATTGACGCCTTGAGATCAAGCTCGCGACGCAGCCACCCTTTGTCGAGGCCCAGATTGCGAGTGGTCGATGTCTCGTTCTCTGCCCACGCGGCCAGCCGTTCGCGACAGACATAGACAGGTTCGGAGATCAGAGCCGTGCGCAGATATTCCTCCAGCGTCGGGATCGTATCGACCTTCACCGCCAGACTGCCCTTCATATTTCGCGACCAAAACAGCGCACCGTTCGACACGCCGATCGACCCGAAGATCGCCAGATGAACCTCTTCGGGCATATAGGTTCGCTCGTCATAGACATCATCGAAGATGCCCTTGTCGCCGAGATAGGCGTTGGGCGTCCGGCTTTCGTGTTCGATGACCTGACTCAGCATGCAGAGGTTCACCCCCTGCTGGGTGCAAATCTCGTGGCCTCGCGCAAGGTATTCCGGGAAGACTTGGTTGTCGTCTTCCAGCATGCAGAAGTAATCGGCCTTGTAGGGGTTCTCCTTGAGAAAGCAGTCATCGAGATTGCGCGTCATGTATTTCTGCGGGCGGTTCTGCACGTAGTGAACCCGCGGGTCGCCAATCTCTTCGACCATCGCACGACCGCTCGCATCGGGGCAGTCGTCGCGCACTTCACAGACCCAATCCTCGAAGGTCTGCGCCTGAAGCGTGCCTATGGCACGCCGCAACAGGTCGGGGCGCCGATAGGTCGGCATTCGCACGAGCGCTAACGGCATTGGAACACCTTCCTCGTCGAAAAGAGGTCTGACCGGCCGCGGCACGCCTGACGTTTACAGTTCGGCATCACGCGATCCTCTCAAACAGGTCCAGAAAGCGCCGAGCGCCGCGCTCGAGGGAAAGCTCGTCGAGGATGTATTCGCGAGGCTGATACTCCGGCAGCCGCGCCCAGAAGTCCTCGAACCGGTCTTCCATATTCGCACGCGTCCAACGCAGCCCGCATCGATCGTCAAAATAAGGAACGGCCGAGACTTCCAAGCCTTCGGGGACGAACTTGGCACCGAGCGGGTCGACGAGTTCGCCTTCATCCCACGCGAAAACCGGAACGCCGGAAGACATCGCCTCCTGATAAGCAAGGCCTTGGGTTTCGTGCTCGGTCACGAAGATTAATGCACGCCCCTTGGCCAAGGCGCTGCGATACTCGGCCAACTCGTGCTCGCCATATTTCAGCTCGACCGAACGCAGGCCGCGGCGGTCGAGCATGGCCCGCAGCGGCTGCATCGTATCTGCCTCGCGCGCGGCGTGGTTCCAGCGGATCTTGTTGTAGATAACGCAGTCGATCTGCTTGCGGTTCTCAGCGAGAAGCGGCCATCGATCCGTATCGATCCCGACGAACATCGGGGCCATTTTCGCGGCGACCTGAGGTGTATAAAGCCGGATCGGCCATTCCGACGGCTGCGTGACGATCTGATAGTTCCGTTCAGCCAGCATCGCCTCGGCGCGGTCCGGATAGGGAACCCAGCCGGGCCCGAACAGGGTCGGATTGGGCAGATCGACATCGCTCCAGACCGACTGATGACCGGCAATGGCGATCGGTCTGTCCGGTGACCGACGGGCGAGCGCGAAATCATTGATCCGAACGTCATACCCGTTTCGCCGAAGACTTTCCGTCAGGTTCAGGAACGCCGTGAAGAACCCGGTATAGGGCTGCTTTCGCTTCAATTTGCGGTAGCTGCGCCGCGCAACCCCGCGCAGCTGCGAAAGCTGCCGCCCCAGGGGCATCTCCCAGGCGCGCATCTCGTAACCGTCATAGAAGACGGGAATGACCTTGTTCGTGAAAGCTGCCCCAGCCAACGTCCACCTTCCCCTTCGCGCTGCGATCGCGCCGCAAACCGAAGTGGCTTTTCAGGGATCACATGCCCCGCACGCGACGCCCTATGCACTTCAGATGTCCTCCAAGGGTTTCCATGACGCGCCGCTCCGAGCCAGCCCGCAGGCAATTCCCGCCACTCGTGCAGCCATGGACGCACAATCACTCAGCAGTGAAAGGTGCAAAAGATGCCAAGCGCCTATTCAGCAGGCATTTTATCGACAACCCACTAACGAATTTCCGCAAACCCTAATTCTGAATAGGCAACCAACCGGGTTTTCTCAGAGCGCGCGTCGAAAGAACTCTCATTGCGTAAATAGAATCGCTACCGAAGCGCCAAGCAGCCTCGCTGCAGTGCAGAAAGCGCCGCCGATTATTCGTTCACATTACGCACAGTTTCTAAGCGCCTTGGATATTCGCGCGACGTTTCCGCATGCCGCGCGGTAATTCGGCAAACCTGCCCTCCTTAGCATTTGACCGGAAACTGCCCAGATCGAAGCCTGATTTTGCGGTGGTTGGTTTTCGTCCGCTCCGCGCCGCGTTTCAGGCGATCTGGAGGAAGTTGAATGACTCGAAGTGGGCCCGATGCGAATGTCCCGCCCCTGCAGACTGACGGTCACGCGGACCATGTGCAGATCGGTGACTGCCACGCCGTTGATCGCGCGGCAGCGTGAGCGCAGGGAAGACGGCTTTCAAGATGCGTTTGATCTACCTCGTTCATGACCTCGACGATGCCGCGATCTGGCGACGCGTTCAGATGTTGCGCGCTGGCGGCGCCGAGGTGACCCTCGCGGGGTTCCAACGCTCAGCGCGGCCACTGCCGGAGCTTGCGCTCGTCCTCGGGCACACAGCGAATGGGAAAATGGCCCAACGCGCGCTCTCGGTGCTCAAGGCCCTCCCCGGTCTCGCCAAGCAGTTTCCGACGCTCCAAGAGACTGACGTCATCATCGCTCGCAATCTCGAAATGCTCGCGCTCGGGGCGTATCTCAAGCGACGCGCACCGGCGGTACGTCTCGTCTACGAACTGCTCGACGTGCATCGCCTGTTGTCGGGGAACGGCCCGGCGTCCAAGGCAATCCGCGCCATTGAGGCAGCGGCGCTCAAATCCGCATCGGGGCTTCTGTATTCCTCAGAGGGGTTCAAACGCGGCCACCCTCAGCCGTTCGAGAGGCTCGCCCCGCATCTGTGTCTGATTGAAAACAAGCCGCTCGCGCTTGATCCGGCACAGCTTCGCACGCGCACACGCCCTCTGGAGGGGCCGTTGCAGATCGGCTGGAATGGAATTCTGCGCTGCCGCTGGTCGCTGGACACGCTCGACGAACTCACCCGCAACGCACCGGGACATTTCCGGGTCAAAATGCGCGGACGTCCGGCGCTCGATCAACTCCCGGATTTCCATGAGCGCGTCGCCGCAAATCCTGATCTCGAATTTGGCGGCCCCTATACTGCGCCCGATGATCTTGATGAGATTTACGACGCGGTCGATCTTGCCTGGCTGATCGACCGCTACGAGGCCGGAGAGAATTCGGACTGGCTGCTGCCAAATCGCCTTTACGAAGGCTGCCTGCATGGTGCGGTCCCGGTGGTTCTGTCGGGAACCGAGGTCGCACGACGTACCGAAACTCTCGGCATCGGGGTTCAGGTGGCAGAACCGTCGAGCGCGTCGGTCGCGCAAGCCTTTACCGACCTGAGCAATGCGGATCTCCAGAAGCTTCGGCAAGCGGTCGCTGCAAAGCCACGCTCCACCTGGGAGGCGGGTCACGCAGAATGCCGCGCGCTCGTGTCGTGGTTGACCGATCTCCCCACGCTTGGCGCGCCTCGCAGCGGCGCCACGCAACTGCGGGAGGCGCAATCGTGAGCCGCATTCTCATCGCCATCCCCACGCTGAATGAGATCGACCATATCGCCTCGGTCATCTCGGCGCTTTTGCCCTTCGCGCGCGCCCAAGACGCGACCGTCATAGTGGCAGACGGCGGATCGACGGACGGGACCTGCGCCATAGTCGAGAAAATGGCACAGGAAACGCCGCAAATCGTCCTGCTGCACAACCCCGACAGGCTGCAGGCCGCAGCGGTCAACCTCGCCGTGGAGCGCTTCGGCGACGAGGCGGAATGGTTGATCCGTGTGGACGCGCACAGCGCCTACCCGAGCGATTTCTGCGAAACGCTGATGAACGAGGCCATCGACACCGGCGCCGACAGCGTCGTCGTCCGTATGCATGCCGAAGGGGTGTCCCCACTACAGACCCAGATCGCGCGGGCTCAGAATTCTCGTTTCGGGAATGGTGGGTCGGCACATCGCGGCGCAGGGGAAGGCCGTTGGGTCACTCACGGACATCATGCCCTGTTTCGGCTGAACGCCTTTCGGTCGGTCGGGGGGTACAACACCACATTCAGCCATAACGAGGATGCGGAACTCGATCACCGCCTGATCCGCGCGGGCTTCAAGATCTGGCTGACCGCGCGCACCTTCGTCCGCTACTTCCCGCGCAAATCCCTGCGCGATCTCGCGTCGCAATATTTCCGGTTCGGCAAGGGACGCGCCCGCACGCTTGCCTTGCATCGGGAACGCCCGGCAATGCGACAGGCGATCGTGGCGGCTCTGGCACCGGCACTCGCTCTTGTCGTGCTAGCCCCGCTGCACCCGATCTTCGCCCTACCCGCGATCGTCTGGCTTCTGGGCTGTGCGGTTGCTGGACTGGCGATCGCGATCCAGACGAAGCGCCTCGCCAATCTCACGGCTGGCCCGATTGCGGGTATCATGCATCTGGCCTGGTCCGCGGGGTTCTGGGCGCAGATTTTGGGCAATAGCATTCCAACCATCTGTCGCGGGGTGCCCGAGTGACCAGTCCGAAGCGCAACGACAAGATCGGCATCGGCCTGTGTACTTATCGCCGCGAAATCGTGCGCGACACCCTCGCGTCGCTTGCCGAAACGCTCCCGCCGGATCTCGATATCTGCGTCATCGTCGCGGATAACGATCTTGAACCCTCGTCCGAAGACCGGGTTCGTTCGGTGCCGCTTCCCTTCGAGCTGCACTATCTGCACGCGCCCGCCCACAACATCTCGATCGCGCGCAATGCGGTTCTCGACGCGGCCGAGGCGCAAGACTTGGACTGCCTCGCCTTCCTCGATGATGACGAGCGCGCCCTACCCGGCTGGCTCCCTGCCCTGATGGAGGCGCGCCAATCCGAAGAGAGCGCCGCGGTGATCGGCCCCGTGCGCGCCTACCACAATGACGCGGCTCCCGAATGGATGCGCGCTGGCCATATCCACGACACCCTCGCCGAGCACGATAGCGAAGGGCGCGTGCGCGCGGGCTACACCTGCAACGTGTTGCTCGACCTGAAACACCCCGCCGTCTCTGGCCTGCGGTTCGATCCCGAATTCGGTCGCAGCGGCGGCGAAGACACGATCTTCTTCGACCAGATCAAGCGCCGCGGCGGGACGCTTGCCTACGCCCCGGACGCTTGGCTGGAAGAGGATGTGCCTGCTGAACGCGCGCGGCTTTCGTGGCTTTTCCGGCGCCGCTTCCGCATGGGCCAGACCCATGCCGTTCTGGTCTCGCAGGGCAAGAGCTTCGCTGCACGAATGATCGAACTCGGACGCGCCGGTGCGAAAGCACTTGCCTGCCTCGGACTTTCGCTGGGCCACGTCACCGTCCCCTTGGCGCGCAACCGGAATCTGATGCGCGCCGCCCTGCATATCGGTGTCGTCTGGCGACTTGCCGGCGGAAGCCGAACGGAAATCTATGGCGGTGCATCTGCCGATGCCACGCACAACACAGCCTCAAGGCGCAACGCGCGAGGAACGACCTCTTGAGACAGACGCAATTCAAATTCGCAGATACCAGCAACGATCTCGAGCGGCCGATCTCGAAACCGCCCGAAACCGTAACGCTGGGCCAGCTCACGCGTATCCTGCGTCGTCGGCGGTGGTCGATCATCGTTCCCGTCGTGATCCTCGGCATCCTCGGGATCATTTATCTGGCGACCACGCCGCGCAGCTACCTTGCAAATTCGCTGTTGCTGCTGGATGCGAATATCAGCCGGTCTATCGAGCAACTCGGGGCTTCGGAGAGCAACAATCTCAGCGAGTCCGCGCTTGAGGATGCCCGGCTGATCATCCGCTCCGACCGGATCTCGCAATCGGTCGTGAAGGAGCTCGATCTTCTCGACAATCCCTCCTTCACGTCGCCGCCGAGCTCGCTGTTTTCTCGGCTGATCGGCGGTGCGATCAATACTATCCGCACACCGATCAACTGGCTGCGCTCGAAGCCCGAACCGAGCGGCACAACCACTCTGACGCCCGAACAGATCACCGCCGCGCGGCAAGACCTCGCCGCGCGTGCCCTGCAGGCGCGCATCGATGTCGGGCGTGTCGGCAGAAGCTCCGTGATCTCGATCAGCTACGAGTCCTACGATCCGGCCATGAGCGCCGCGATCGTGAATTCGCTCGCCGAGGGCTACATCGCCGATGTCCTCAACGCGAATTTCGAAGCGACCGAGCGGACGACGAACTGGATGCAGGACCGGCTGACGGAGCTGCAAAATCAGGCGCAACAAGCCGCGCTCGATGCGGAGACCTTCCGGGCCGAGCATGGGCTCGTCTCCTCGCGCGGCGTTTCGATGACAAAGGATTCCGTCGTCCAGCTCAATGCCGAGATGGCCAATGCGGTCAGCGATGTGGCCCGCGCTCGGGCGCGCGTCGATACCTACAACCAGATCATTGCCGGCGGGGTCCAAGCCCTCGTCGATGGCGGCTCCACCGGGGTTGGCGGCGGGAGCGACCCGGCCCTGCAGCAAGCCCGCGATACGCTCACCGACTCGCTGGCGATGCTCAATCAGATCAAGACGAACTTCGGCGAAGATCACCCGCAGTATAAGGTGGTCCAACGGCAGGTTCAGGCCGCTGCGGAACGCCTGTTCACCCTTCTCAAGCAAGGGAGTGCGCAGGCGAAGAGCGATCTTTCAAGCGCCGAAGCGAAGGTCGATGCGCTCAAGAACAGCCTCGGTCTCGCGATCGACAGCGACACGAGCTCCGGCACCGTGGAGGTCCAATACAGCGCGCTGCAGCAACGCGCCGACACGCTCTCGACCCTGTACCAGGCGTTCCTGACGAAGTTTCAGGAGATCGAACAACAGAAATCCTTCCCCGTCTCGAACGTGCGGATCCTGACCAAGGCGGACGTGCCGCGCAACCCGGTCGGCCCGAGCACGAAGCGCGCGCTTGCGATCTCGATCGTGCTCGGTCTGATCATCGGGATGATGATCACGGCCTGGCAGGAATGGCGGGAGCGTTTTCTGCGTACCTCGGATGACGTTCAGGACGAAACCGGTGGACCGTTCCTCGGCTATCTGCCGGAGTTCGAAACGTCGGCGCAGTCGGAACCGGTCCGATCGATCACGAGCACCGCCGTGTTCCAGAACCTGCGGGACGGGCTCGCCGAGAATATCTCGAAACCGAGAAACGGGTCGCATTCGACCAGTGAAAGCGCCATCTACGCCGTGCGCCACCCCAGATCCTTCTTCGCGGAAACCTTGCGCAGCGTGCGGCTCGCCGCAGAAATCCGCGCGCCGGTCGAGACCGGGGCAATCGTTCTGGGTGTCACCTCCGCACGTCCCGAGGAAGGCAAATCGACGGTGTCTCTCAATCTGGCTGCCGTGCTCAACATGTCCAATGCACGGGTGCTCTTGATCGATAGCGACATCCGGCGCCCGGGGCTCAGCCAGCGCCTCGACTTCCGCCATGGCGACGGGCTTGTCGAAGTGCTCGCCGGCCGCGCGCCTTGGCGCAACTTGGTACGTGAAGTGGAAGGCACCGGTGTGCATATCCTGCCCTGCATTCCGCCGAACGGCTTCACCCACAGCGCCGAGCTGTTGTCCTCACGCGGCATGCGCGAGTTGATCGCCGAGGTGCGCAGCGAGTTCGATTTCGTGATCATCGACCTCGCCCCGCTTGGCGCGATCGTCGATGCGCGTGCCATGATCCCGAACCTCGACACCGTGCTCCTCGTGGCAAGCTGGGGCAAGACGCCGAAGTTGATGCTGAACCGCATCCTCTCGGCCAATGCAGCTTTGCGCGAGCGCCTCTTGGGAACGGTGCTGAACCGCGTGGATATGGAAGATTTGCGTGACTTCGTCGATGTCTCCAGCACCGAGGCCTATTTCGAAGATTACAACGGGTATTTCGGGGATCCGGGAAAAAGCTGGGACAAGCCCGAGATGCGCGGCACAAATACCAACACACGCAGTAATTGAATTTCAAATGCTTGACCGGTTATTATCGAGAAGGTAACCGCTGGAGCCCAGCCCAAGTTTCGGAGTGCCAAGCCATGCGCTTGATGCCATTTCTCGTCGTCCTGACTCTTGTCACGATCATCGCTGGCGCGGTCGGGTTCTGGAATGGCATGTCTTTGGGAATGGTCGCGATTTTGTGTATTGCGATCTTCTTTCTCGGTCAGATCCTGTACGTCGGCCTCGTCGCCATCATGACCCGCGAGGAAACGGCCCGGAGAAAGAATCAGGGGCCCGCGCAAGCCGGTCGCGAGGCTTCGGACGACAATACGACGTCGCATGTTTCGCGCGGCGCCTACCTCAATCAGGAAAATCGCTGAGCTTCAGCGCACCGTTTAAGGTCACACCGCGCGGCTCGTGCTGCGTTCGGCGTCACGCATCTTCATGAACCTTGCGTCGGGCTTGGTGCGCAGGATCGCAGGCGCACCGCTTTCGACGATCCGACCCTCTTCCAACGCGAAGACCATATCCGCGAATTCGACCATCGAATAGCGATGCGCGATCGTGAGAATTGCCATCGGGGTCTCGATCTTCGCAAGGTTCGCCACGATCCGGTTTTGGCTTTGCCAGTCGAGCGCACTCGTCGCCTCGTCGAGGATCAGCAATTCGGGCTTTCTCAGCAAAGCGCGTGCCAGCGCGATCCGCTGACGTTCGCCCCCTGACAGCAGCACGCCACGCTCCCCCAGCAGAGTGTCGAGCTGCGCGGGAAGCGAGAAGACGAAGTCCGCGGACGCGACGCGGAGGGTCGCCTCCATGTCCTGCTGGTCCGCATCTGGCGCGCCAACTTGCAGAGCTTCGCGCACCGTCATCGGTGGCAGATAGGTGTCCTGCGTGACGTAGGAAATCCGGTGCCGCCAGCTCCGAATATCCATCGGATCGAGGTCTTGACCGTCTACGAGGATCTTGCCGGTCTCGGGCCGAATGAGGCCGCAAATCAGATCCGCGATGGTCGATTTTCCAGAGCCCGACGGCCCGATCAGCGCCGTCACCTCGCCCGCGCGAACGGAAAGGCTGACATCCTCCAAGGCACGCGGCAGGCCTTCGCCGTGACGATAGGATACGTTCTCCAGCCGGATCTCATGCCATGGCGCGCGCGTCGCGATCGGCAATCCCGCCGCGACATCGCGCTGGCGGAGCATCTCACCTTGGATGTTTCGGATATGCTGCCACCCCGGCAAATTCACCAGAAACATCTGCGCCTGCTGCTGAAGCGTCATGAACCGCGGGGCCAGCCGCATCATCACGAGCAGCAAGACCACGATCTCGGAAATCGCGAGGCCGAGCTGCACGAGCGACAGGTAAATGAAGATCACCGCACCGATCGCTTGGGCGATCTGGAAAATCCCTGAGCCGGTCGCGGTGCGCCGCGCGAATTCGCGCGTATCCGTCCGCTCCATATCAAGGATCGCGTCGAACCCCGCGATTTCCGCCTCCTCGAGGTTCATCGCTTTCGCCGTCTTGAGCCCCGACAGGAACCCCGAAACCGCACGGAACTGGTCGCGCCGTAGCCCCTGCAGCTTCACTCCGTATTCCGCAGACATTTTCCGGTAAGGCCTGAGCGCGAGAAAGGCGACGACGCCAAATACGGCGGATAACACCGTCATCGGCACGGAAATCATGAGCCCCAGCGCCACGTAGAGCACAAGCGATGCAGAGCCCTGGATAAGCGACATCAACAACATCGACGCCATCCGAACCCGCTCCACCTCGCCGACGAGCGCATGTTCAAGGTCTGCGTTGCGCTGGCGAACCAGATGATCCCACCGGCTCTCGGCGATGGCGGAAAACAAACCATGCCGCAAGATCGCGGAGAACCTCAGCTGGATGTCGGTGACATAGACTGTGCGCATCCGGTTGAACAAAGCCTGCAGAATGAGAAAGCAGACGAGCATCGAGAGCAGCACGGCGAGCGGGAGCGTGAAGGCGGGAATCGTCACTCCCATGAATTCGCGCTCAGTGATCTCAATGATCGGCGCGCCTTCCTCCGAACGGGACACGAGGCTCAGGATCGGCAGAAGCAGAAGGACGGAAATGCCCTCGCTGAGGCTACTCAGCATCAGCATGCCCAAGGCGATATAGAGCTTGTTGCCCGCCGCACGACGCATCGTCGTAAAGAGGTTGCGCGCCTCGCTCAGAGACGCTCTGGCGGAGAGAACGTCGCTCAATCCTCGTCTCCGGTCATTGCGCGATCCGTATTCAGATCGGCGCGAATGGCATCCGCGAGGGTCGTCATGGCGTCAAGCGTTGCGGGAAGGCGCAGGATGCGGACCTTCACCCGCCCGGCAAGCGAAACGGCGTCCCGGAAATGGCGATTGGCCGGCTCTCCCGACAGCAGGTTCTCTCCGAAGCGAACCCCGTAGGAGAACCGCAGGATCGCGGGAAGCGACTGGTTGGCGGCCACGTCGGCTGTGGAAGCCATCTCGCCCTCTCCGCGTTCGAGGATATAGAGACGCACGGCGGGAGCCGCATATTCTGCCGTCGCATCGCGAGGAAGCTGCACCCGCTTCTTGTCGATTGCCGCATGCACATCGCCCCGGGCGACGGACTTCTGCGGCCGGTGCGCCTCAAGGGCCGCGTCGGACAGCTTTACCTGTCCGAAGCCCGACAGAACCTCCCCGTCCGGCGTAAAGGCGACGAGGTCATCCGCAAGGAGCTTGCCACCGGCATTCAGCAATGCCGCCGCGGAGGTCGACTTCCCCGTGCCCTTGTCCGCCATCAGAACGACGGCCTGCCCCCCGAGGGCGACCGCACTCGCATGCAGGACGAAATGCCCCTGACGCCGGAGCGCCTCGAACAGGATCGGGCCAAGCAGCGGAAACGCGATGAGGTCGTCGCTGACACTCTCCGCGGGCTCGCAGAGAATTTCCGTACCGTCGAGATTGACGGAGAAGGCCCCGACCGTTTGCCAGTAGAACCGTGTTTCCGTAGTGCCGAACTCGTACCAGGTCGGGAAAGATCTGGCGTTTTCGGGCAGTTCCACCGGCGCACGGCGAATGCGCAAGCTGCGCGGTTCTGCAACCGAGCCGGGCACGACAGAGGCCAGTTCCGGGAGTTCAATATCGGAAACAACCTGCATGCCATATGTGCTGTAGGAATATGCGGGGGCGCCGAGCCCCTGCGCGGCTTCAATATGTTCGAGTTCGGTCACGCGTGGACCTCCCTTATCGGTTCTATTCCAGATGCAATCGGTTGGCGGGCGCGTTCTTCGCGTTCGAGCCACATGTCGAGCCACGCAGCGCGCCAGAGCTGCATGACCTCCAATCCACCGGCATCGGCGGAGGTGTCGAACAGCGCCCGCGCAGTCTCCTGAAGGCGCGTGATATTGACGTAGGCCTCGAGCCGCTCGGGTGGGTTGTCGATATACTCCCGCAACCGACCCTGTGGATCCTCGCGCATCGCGCGCCGATTGTTGGCGGTGAAATCGACCTTCGTCGATCTCAATCGGACATGCTCCGGCAGGATGCCTTTCATCGCATCGCGCATCAGCGCGCGCGGCTGTCCGTTCTTTATCTTGTCCACATCGGATCGGTTTACGCAAAGCTCGACGACGCGCCGGTCGTAGAACGGAAACCGCAACTGCAGCCCCAAGGGGCGCGTGGCTCGATCAAGCAGCTCGAACGCACTCGGCGTCAGATCCCCTGCCAGAGCGCGCGCATGCGTCGCAAACCCAAATGGCATGTCCGAATAGAGTGCGGTGCTCGCGGCTCCAGAGCGCGCGCGCAGATCCAAATCAGAAACCAGCTCCGGCGCGACAATGCTGAACCAATCCGGTTGGGCCGGATCGCTCGAACTGAAAAGCCGACGCTGCAACCGACCCGCCAATTTCGCGGCGCTACGGTTTCCGCCGTGGCGTGCATAGGCCATCACGAAAGACGCGACCGCACCACGGCCACCCGCGAACCCGTGCAGTTTTCTCAGCAACGTCCAAAGCTTCGCCCAATCACCCAACCGGGCGAGTTCGTTGAGATAGGAGAAGGACGCGCCACCGATGACTTCGTCGCCGCCATGCCCGTCGATCAAAACGGCATGGCCATCCGCGCGCGCCGCGGAACAGATCGTATGCGTCGTCACCATGCCAAAGCCCGGAAACGGCTGTTGCTGGTTCGTGAGGAAAAGGTCCGAAAGCGTTGGATCGAGTGCCGTCCCAACGCCGCCATTCAGCATCGTGGGCCGGAAGTTTCCGGCCTCCAGAACGGAATCGATATATTCGCCCTCATCGAGTTCAGGCGCAGAGGGAAACCGCAGCGAGTAGGTCGGGAAAGGCTCTGACGACAATCGCGATGCAAGGATCGCCAGCGAACTCGAATCCAGCCCCCCGCTGAGCATCGCGGCGGCGGAGCTCCCGCTCATAGCCTCGCCGGTAGCGTCCGAGAGCGCGTCCCGCAAGGCCTCGTCAGTTTGCTCGGCCGCGCTCAGGTCGCGGGGCTCGAGGCTCCACCACGTGCGCGGCGGTGACAGCATGCCGTCGCGATAGTGCATCAGTTTTCCCGGAGGCAAGCGCACGATATCTTTCCAAGCCGTGCGCGTCTGATTTGTCAGCTGCCCCGAGAGATGTTCGGTGATCCAAAGGACGTCGTGCTCCGGACGGTCTCCGGTCATCGCGATGACGGCTTCGGGATCGCTCGCGACCACGAGCCCACGCGCAGCGGCCCGGTAGACCACCGGCTTGAGACCAAACCGATCCCGGATGACAAGAAGAGTTGCACGCTTTGGATCCCAGATTGCGATCGCGAAAGCCCCCTCGAGCACATGGCCGAGCTCGTCGTCGAAGCGATCATAGGCTGCGGCAACAAGTTCGATGGCCGAGCTGTTCGGCGGCATCGCCAGACGCCGCGCCGTGTCGCGCAGGTGGGTAAGGTCCAGATCGGCCGCGACAAGCGCACCGGTTGCGCTGCGCGTCGTCTGCGGCCCCGATATGAGAACCGAAGACCGCGCGGATGCTTCAACCACGGCGTTCGGCAGCTCGGGAACGGCTGCCAGCTTGGCGGGATCCGCGAAACCGCCAATTGCGCAATGCAGTGCGGGCCGGCTCATGGGCGCGCCTCGCCTTGCGAAAACGCCGTCATATTCTTCAACAGCGTATGGCGCGCGAACTCCGCGCGCGTTCCACCGAGCACGATAATATTGTCGGAAATCAACCAGGCATGCGGCCGAAACTCGCCCCCACCCATTGGAAGCGACAGACGCACGGTGGAGTCGATCCCGCGACGTGCAAGCAAGAGCTGCCCCGATGTGGCCTGCGTCAAACAGGTCGCTTGCGGCACGAGACGTGCAGCAGCCGCCACGGCCCATGAAATTTCGGCGAGAGTGCCGCGATCTGCGGCTTTCGGCTCCGGAAAACGCGCGGCGTTGGACACCACGATCTTGCGCAACGCATCGTGGCGGTGGCGCCACAGATCGACACGCACACGCACGACTGTCACGAGCGCCTCGAACAACAGTCGAGCGTCGTGAAGGATCGGCCGTTTCCAACGCATTTCACGCAGCCTCGACGAGACCGTTTTCGTGAAGGTCGCTCAGGAGCACCGAGACATCCTCGGCAACGGTGTCGCGCGGAACAGAATAAGCGCCCGAAATCGTATCGATAATTTCTTCGACGCTCTTTTCGTCACCCAATAGATTCCAGACGATGGCGCCGATGGAATCCAGACTGAAATACGCATTGGAATTTAAATCCAAAATCGCGACGCCGTCACCATAAGGACAAGCAACACATTCGGAACGAACCCGATATTGGGACATTGCATTCATAGACTACCCACCCACACCTTGAGAGCCACGTTGCATAGAGTGGACAGAGGCGAGACCACGCCCCTGTCCTTCTCATCTTTTTATGAATTACGAGAAGGTAAGACCCGCAATATCCGTACCGGGCGGCAGCACCTGGTCGGCGATCGTGGTGCTACCTGCACCGTGGGTCAGGTCTTCGAGCTTGCCGTGCTTTTGAAGCTGCGGACGAGTATACGTTTTCATCAGTAGATACCCCCTTTTGACGTTACGTACTCATTTTGGCTTGCGCCTCCTAAAGTCTTTAATCAGGCTCCACTTGAGTCAAACCTTAGTCCATTCGGAGCGTCACAGCTTCAGTTCGCTGCGAAAATAACAGGCAAAATCAAGGCAATATTCCCGCGGCCGATTTCAGGGGGTCCAATATGCGAGCATCCTGTCCGAAAACCCGCTCAAGAAATGAGCGCGTTAAAATTTCGCCAGAAAGCTGGACATTTAAAATTGCAACCTTGGGGGAATTAAAAAGTCGCGCAATTCAACCTGGGGTTGATCTCTCGATGGATTCGATTCGCGATTTCGTGAAGGTAGGCGCGTGAGCTTTCCGGAGAAAGAGCTCACTTACGTGAAGCGGCGCGACTGTTCGACACAGGTCGAAATTCTCAGGAAGATGGCATCCGGTCAAGCGCCGCCGATCAGCACCGACCCTCGCCTTCTCTTTGAAATCGCGCGCGTGAACAAGCTGTTGATGCACCCCGGGTGGCCAGACCTTCAAGGCGACGCGGCCGAGCAGGTGAACGCTGAGCTCAACTTCGGACGCATGCGCGGAATGGTTTCGAATAATCGCGGGCTGAAGCTCGCCGCCGAGATCACCAAAGCGCTCGATGCCGGCCAGATTCCGCACCTCCACCTGAAAGGCCCGCTGCAGCAAATCCGGCTCTACGGCACGCCCCTTTTCAAGCCGTCCGGGGATGTCGATATACTGGTCGCGCCCAAGGACCGGATCGCGGCGGGAAAGATCCTCGAAGAGGCTGGGTTCAAGCCCACCGAAGCCGAACTCGGCAGCTGGTGGGTGCATTTCCTCGGCGAACGCCATTTCGAAGCGCCCGACCAACCCATCTTCGTGGACTTGCACCATAGCGTCCAACAGCCCGGCTTGCCGCGCCCTCGGAACTTGGTGGGCTTCCTGCATCGGGCGGTGAGGCAGTCGGTCGCGAACAGCACACTGCCGGTGCCGTCCCCGCCAGACATGTGTTTGATCGCCGCAATCACGCTCTGCAAAGCCTTTCTTTCGCATGAACCTGCGGGCTCTGTGGCCCTCGACATGATCAAGGCGTTCGAGAGTCTCGAGCTGGACGAACGGGATCAGCTCGAACAGCTCGCCCGACAGACGGGTCTCTCGGAAACACTGGATTGCGCAATGGCCCTCGCAACCGCCAGCATCGGGCAAGACGGCCTCCCGCCGCGATCGCACGAACTACTTGCCGGTCGTTCTGCGGAAACCGTTCGCGACATGGTCTTTCAGCCTTGGAAGAAAGGGCTGAGCTTTCCCAGACGGCGCGAAATTCTGGCAAGCCTCTGCGGGCGCGACCTGTGGCGTCTGGTGCGCGAAAGCAATCGGGCCTTCCTCTCGAACGCCTTCCTTAACGTGATCGCGCGCACACGAAAGCCCGTCGGCGAAGTGGGAGAAACCAAGCGATGACCCCCGAGATTTGCGTCGTAATCACTGCTTATAACGCCGAAGACACGATCGGCGATGCGGTCCGGTCCGCACTCGAACAGCCAGAGGTTGCGGAAGTTGTCGTGGTCGATGATGCCTCTACGGACCGAAGTGCAGAGACCGCGCAGGACGCCGCGGCGGGTGACGCGCGCCTGATCGTTCTTAGAAACGACAGCAATCAGGGACCGGCCGCGGGTCGCAACCGTGCAATCGCCGCCTCCCGGTCCCCGTTTCTGGCAGTGCTCGATGCAGATGACTTTCTGCTCCCCGGCCGTTTCTCGCGCCTTCTCGCCTATGAAGGCTGGGATCTGATCGCGGACAATATCGCCTTCGTGCCCGCCGATATGGCGCAGGCATTCGACCCTACCCGGCTTCCCGACAGTGAGACGCGGGTTTTCGAGCTCGATCTGGCTGGGTTCGTCGAAGGGAATATGGGCAAACGCGGCGAGACGCGGGGCGAACTTGGCTTTCTCAAACCGCTCATGTCGCGCGCCTTTCTGGAGCGGCACGCTCTGCGCTATGACGAAAGCCTGCGGCTGGGCGAGGACTTCGATTTCTATGTGCGCATGCTCGCGCGCGGCGCGAAATTTCTTGTCTCCAATGAATGCGGCTACGCTGCACGCGTGCGGGAAAACTCGCTCTCGGGCCGGCACGGGACGGGGGATCTGGGTGCGCTGATGACAGCGGCCTCTGCACATCTCGACGACCAATCGGTGCCCCGCGCGGCGAATTCCGCCATGCGTCGGCATCACGACCAGATCCGCGACCGCTACCTGCTGCGGCGCTTTCTCGACATCAAGGCGCAGGACGGTCTCGGGGCGGCCTTCGGCTTCTCTATCAAGCCGCCGCGGAACTTCATACCGATCGCGTCGGGTATCCTGCGGGACAAATTGCGTGCCCAAAAGCAACCCTCCGCGCCGGCGACAAACACGCTCCGCCTCTTGCTTCGACCCGAGGACTAAAGCGCGGTCTGTGGATTAAATCCGCCTATGCCTGCTCCTGTGCCCATTGCGGCAACAGCCAACGCGCCCAGGCCCCTGCCCCATCCAGAGCCTCCGGAATGACGTCATTCGCTTCGGAAAGGGCGCTCAACTTCGCGGCCATTTTCGCGGGCGGCGAGGCCCACATCGCACCGGGCGCGACCGGCTTCGGTACGCTGACATGCATTTTCTCCGCGACGGATGCGTTTGGGATTTCATCGGCCAGCACGTCAGCCCCTTCCTCGGCCCCGAGAGAGACCTGAACCGCACGGCGCTCCGGGCCAGTCGCGTCTTTGCCTTTGCGTCTCTCGGCGAGACTTCGGAGAACGTCCTGCGCCAGAGACGGACGCCGCGCGATTTTTATCGCTGCCGCCGAGAACTGCCGGGCTTTCAGGTTGGCCACGAGCGCTTCGAACTCAGCCATCTTCCGCAACCCGCGATGGCGCGCGGCCAACTGCGCGGCAACGGCTGGATCCAGCCCCTCCGACAACCGCTGCTGAGCGCGGATCATCGCGCCGATCGCGGCAGGCGAAAGCCGATGCGAAATCGATGCATTATGTCGACGGTACAGATACATCGGGTCGGGCAAAGCATAGAACTTTGCCCCCTTCAGTAAGAGACGCAGGACGAAATCGAAATCCTCGCCAATCCGCAGATCGGGGTCGTAGCGCAGATCGCCGAGGGTCGAACGACGGATCATCGGCTTGAGATACCCAAGCGGCGGGAGCTCGGTCTCCGGCGCCGCGGCCTCTACCCACAGCTTCGCAGTAATCTCGAGCGGAGCCACCAAGGACATCGGTTCAAGCAAAGTGCGACCGCCCGATCCCGGCACGGTCCCGAAGAACACCATGTCATCCGCAATAACATCCGCGCCCAGCGCGTCCGCCCCTTCCAGCATCCGCTCCAACCGCTCTGGATGCATGAGGTCGTCACTGTCGAGAATGGCGACCCACTCGCCTTTGGCCCGCTCGAGCGCGCGATTGCGCGCGGTGGCCGGTCCGGAAGACTTGTCTGCCGTCAGCACTTCGATGCGCGGATCCTGCCGCGCGAAATCCTGTGCAATGGCCACGCTGTCATCATCCGATCCATCATCGGAGACGATCAGCCGCCAGTCCGATACGGTTTGGCGGCGTAGCGATGCGATTGCAGCCGCGAGATAGGACGCGCCGCACCAGTTCGCCATGATAACCGTGATACGCTCGGCCAAGACAGTCTCCACCAGTGATGAAGACACGCTAGCCCATGCAGGCTGCCGAGTCGGCGGCACGCGCGCCTGACAAGAAAGCTGCCGAAGTCAGGTCTGCATCACGCTGCATTTGCGAGCCACAGAAAGCGAAACGCCAAAAAATCCATCGCTTTGAGACAGCTACGCCCGAGGCCTCCTGCATGTGCCACCAAAGCCCGAGCGATTCGACTGCGGGGCGCGGTACAAAGGCTGCATGTCGATCTTACGCATCCTTTCTTGTCTCGTCGCTCTCGCCATTTTGGCACCGAGCCTCGCCCGCGCGGAGAAACCTCTGGGCGGTGCCTTCTTCGACAGTTTCGACAGCTTCAACAAGAAGCGATGGTATATCTCCGATGGCTGGACCAACGGCGACCACCAGAGCTGCACCTGGGCACGGCGTGCCCTCAAGCTCGAGAAAAGCAAACTGGTCATGTTTTTCCTGCCCGAAGCGGGACCGGACAAGACCAACCTGTGCGCCGAGATTCAGACCCGCGCGAGATACAGCTACGGCACTTATGAGGTGCGGCTGAACACGCCGAAGAATTCGGGGCTCAACGCTTCGTTCTTCACCTATATCGGACCGGTCCATGACATGCCGCATGACGAGATCGACATCGAAATCCTCACCAAAGACCCCTCGAAAGTCTCGCTCAACCGATACCTCTCGGGCAAACCGATGGGCGGCGGGGAATTCCCCCTGCCGAAACCGACGACCGAAGGGTTCCAGACGCTTGCCTTCCGTTGGGAGCCGGGCGCGATCACCTGGTATGCCGACGGCAAGGAAATCCTGAAGGTCACTTCAGGCGTGCCCAGCGCGGCTCAGAAGATCTATCTGTCCTTCTGGAGCACGCAGACGCTGAGCGAATGGATGGGGCGCTATAAGAAGCCCCCCGGCCCCTTGCGCTACACGATCGACTGGGTCGGTTACACGCCGTTCGGCGAGACATGCCAATTCCCTGAATCGATGCTGTGCAAGGAACCATGACGGCCCAAACTGCACATGGCGGCTATCCGTATCGAAATGAGATCGTGATCAGCCCGACGGCGCTCTTCGCGACATTGGCGCTGTTCATCCTGCACATCACGCCGAAGATTGGGACGCTGGGCGCGCTTGGCTTTCTGATCGTCGGGTGTTTCCTGATCCTTCGGCAACCATGGCGTTCGCGCGATGAGATCGTCGATATGTGGTGGCTTCTCGCTCTGCCCGGCTGGACCGTGCTTTCGGTGCTCTGGTCGGATGCGCCAGCTCTCAGCCTTCGATACGGCATCCTTCTGACATTTACCTTCATGGTCGCCATCCTGATTGCGCGGCGCCTGTCCCCGCTCAACTACTACAAGGCCGTTTTCTACTCTTTCGCCGCGGTCAACGTCATCAGTGCGGTGCTGGGGCGCGAGCGCGCGGATGGGCTGGGCTTCCTCGGGATATTCCACAGCAAGAACGCAATGGCGAGCACCGCCTCGATGCTGCTCATCTCGGCGGCGCCACTGTTTTTCGACCGCAGCCTGCCGCGATGGCTGCGCTACTCGGGCGTGGCGATGACCCTGCTGGCCGCGCTGCTTCTCGTGAAAGCGCAATCCGTCGGCGCGATCCTTGCGAGCGTGGGAGCTTTGGCCGTCGCCGTGGGGATCGTGCTTCTCTCGCGAACCTCGGCATGGAAGCGGTTCTTCCTGCTCGTCATGATGTCGATGCTACTGCTTCTGGTAGTTCTGCTCATCATGGCGAATTTCAGCCATGTCGAGTCGTGGTTCTTCCATTCGACGGGCAAGGACGTAACGCTCACCGGGCGCACCGACCTCTGGGCGATCGCGATAAGACAGATTGCCGAACGTCCGGTTCTTGGCACAGGTTTCCAGGCGTTCTGGATACCGGGCCAGCCCGTTGCCGAAGAAATCTGGGCGCAGTTCGGGATCGCGTCGAAATCCGGTTTCCACTTCCACAACACCCTGCTCACGAACGCCGTGGAGCTCGGCCTGCCCTTCGCACTTCTGCAGACGGGCCTCGTCTTCTGGGCGGGCTATGTCGTGATTGTCTGGGCGATCCGCGATGTGCGCGCCGAAACGATCTTTTTCGCGGCCTTCATGATCCGTCAGTTCGTTCTGTCGCTGGTCGAAGTGACGTATTTCTTCCAGTTCGATCCGATCACGGTGATCACGGTCGGCGCGATGGTTTACGCGATCCGATTGCGACGCGGCGAATAGGCGGGACGCGCCTCAGCCGTTGCTTCCGGCCGCCTGCTTTTGCGGAGCTTCCGTCGAGGACGCTGTCTCATTGGGGTCACGCGAAAGCGTCACCTCCACGAGGTCACCCGGTGACAGCCGCGTGTCGAAATCGGCAACGGTCTTCGCAGCCCCCCCGCCTGCAGGCGTGACGACGACCTGCAATTGCGGGCCGCCCTCTTCGCCTGCCAAGCCTGCGCCGATAGCGCTCGGCACGGCCAGCCGCATCAGCCCACGTTGAAGATCGAGGCGTTCGCGCACATCGGAAAGTTCGGATTCCGCTTTCTGCTTATCGTTCAGCAGCTGTGTGATGCGCCCGGCGCCCAGATCGAGACGATCATTCTCGGCGCGGGCCAGTGCTTGACGAGACCGCAAAATCGCGGTGTCGACATCGAGGATCTGGCTTTGGATTGCGGCAAGCTTCTGTTCGGCTTCGATTGCCCGGTTACTGGGGCTCAGGCCGCGATCAACGAGCTGCGCAACCTTGTCGCGCTGCTCTGCAATCAACTCCCGTTGGTGGTCCAAGCCTTTGGATTTTTGCTGCAACTTGTCGATCTCTTGAGTCAGGAGAGTCACCTGCCCGTCCACGAGTTCGCTTTTGCGCTTCGCCGAGTCGAGCCGCAATTTCAGAAGCGACTGCTCTTGTGCAACGCGCAGCTCACCATCCTGCCCGAGTGAGGCAGCCGTCGGAAAATTCGCATCACTGGTGCCAGCCTGTTCCGCGTCGAGACGCGCGATGCGCAGGCGCAAATCGCCCTCTTGCCGCGCCAGCTGGGCCTCCTGTGCCGCGATCGAAAGATATTGGGACATCGTCCCATCGCCGGAGACGCCAGTCAGCCCGCCCGCGAGAGCGAGGGCGTGGCGAACAGTCATCCCGGAGGTGAAGTCCACCGGTCCCGGCTTTCTCGCGAGCCCGCCGACGATCACCGGCGCACGCTGCGTGATGCTCAGCTGAACATCGAGTTGTTCCGTCAGCGCCAACGTATCCTTCAGCCGCGCCGAGATTTCCTCGGCGACAGCCTCAGCCTCGCGCCCCTTCGTCTCGACCTTCCCGATAAACCCGATATCCAAGGCACCGTCGGACGAGATTTCATATGGCCCCTTCAGCGCGGCCCATTGCGCCATTTCACCGGCAACGCTGCGCCACTCAACAATATTGAGCGAGACAACATCGCCGGCTTCAAGCTTTTCGGCATAGGCCGGAAAGGCAGTCAGCGCAGTCACGGCCAACGGAAAGAGGAAACGCCGTAACGGGACACGGGACATTGGCACGGTTACCTCGCCCCGCTCGCAAACAGGACCGCCGGGATCGTGAGAACCAGAACCTTGATATCCAGGAGCACGTTCCACGACATCACGTAGTGACGGTCCAGAAGCACGCGCGTCGCGTAGCCAGTGTCGCTACGTCCGCTGATCTGCCAGAGGCCCGTCACACCGGGACGCACGCGCAGATAGTGACGGCCAGAGCGGCCATATTTGCGCATCTCCTCGTCAACGACGGGACGCGGCCCGACAAGGCTCATCTCGCCGACAAGCACATTGATCAGCTGCGGAAGTTCATCGAGGCTGAGCTTGCGCAGGACAGCCCCCAAAGGCGTGACCCTCGGGTCGTCATGCAGCTTTCTCTCTTCTTCCCAGATAGTGCGCTCTTCGGGGAAACGCCGGAAATGCTCTTCCAAGATTCGGTCGCCATCGACGACCATCGTCCGGAATTTCCAGCACCGAAACTTCTTGCCGCCCCGACCGACGCGGACGTGTCCGAAAAGCACGGGCCCCGAACTCGTCATACAGACAAGCGCGGCAACCCCGAGCAAAAGCGGAACAAGCAGCGGCAGGAAAACGAGCACAAGCAGCAGATCGAGCCCACGCTTGGCAATATCTCCTGCAGGACGCTCAACGAGCGGTTCAGCAGAAGCAGCACTATGGACTGTAGTCGGAGCAAAGAAGTGCCCCTTACGCGTTTCAAAGGTCATGTTTTCACCCCCCAGTGAAAGAGCGACAGTTTGAAATCCCTCGATTAACGATTTGGTAACCTTGCGAAACGAACAAGACGAAATGATCCTTTCGCACCTGCAGCATAAATTTCGCATCACCGATCCGCGAAATTGCGCCATTCTGGAGGCGGTCCGCACGAAAAACGGGCGCTAGGAATCCGATTTGACGATTATGGGCGGCAGAATCACCTTTAATCCCAGGTGCGAAGCTCGTTCGCTTTCCCAGAATTCCGCAAAATCGCGGAATTACCCCTAATTCGAAGAAATTCCTGCGACTTATTTTAGCGATGGCCAGAAAATTGGCCAATTGTGTGGCAGGCGTACGGTTTCATTAAGAGCGCTCGCCCCGTTCAGCGCTTTGCACCTCACAGCGCGGGCCGTTCCTCAGTAAGCCATTGGTATAAAGATGCCGCGACCGGCCCTTTCAAAGGAGGCCGCAGACGCAGCGGCGGCTGCCGGCCGCAGTCTGAAGCAACGGTGAGAAGACGGAGGATGATGTGACGACGCCCCGAATTCGCCTCCATCTCGGAGCCCACAAGACAGCGACAACCTATCTCCAGGCGCGCCTCGAACTGAACGCGAAGCTTCTTGCCTCGCAAGGTGTCGCTTTCTGGCCGATCAATAATGTGCGGCCCCTTTTCCATCAGGCATGGGCGGAAAGCGAAGGTACGAGCAGGTCGGAAAAGCTCAAGGCACTCTCGGGCCGTCCAACGCGCCTCGACAAGCTTGGGTCGAAGATCACGAGCCTTTTCGACACCTCGGACGAACTGCTTGTTTCCGAAGAGAACCTGTTGGGCGAAACGGGTGAATTCCTCGACGGGGCGTTTTATCCGACGGCGATATCGCGGCTCAGCCTCTTGTCGACTTTCCTGCCGGATCGCCCCTTGGATATCTGGCTCTGCATCCGGTCCTATCCCGACTTTCTGGCGTCGATCTATGGCGAAGCGATCCGCTTCTCTCCCGTGCCGCCCCCAGAGCAATTCGCATCCGCCTTTTCCTCACCGCAGGGGGCATGGCTGCAGATCATCGACGACATCCGCGATGCCTTGCCGCACGCGAATGTCTTCATCTGGCGCTACGAGGATTTCCGCGACCTCGAGCCCCGCATCCTCGAAGGGTTGAGTGACGTCGAGGCTGAGGCGTTTGAGCCGCTGCAGAACCCTACTGTGCGGGGAAGCGCTTCCGACAGTGCAATCCGCGCCATGGCCGAGACCGCTGAACCGCTCTCAGCGACGGAATGGCGGTTTCGAATGGCGGCTCTGGAGCATGAGTATCCGGTGCAAAGCGCACAGGACCGGTTCTCCCCATGGCCCGAAAACCAATTCCGAAAAATGCAGCAAGACTACGTTTCGGACCTCTCCGCGATTGAAGCGCGCGCGGATATCACGTTCATCCATTGATCGCCGGGCGACCACCTCGATCATAGCTTGCTGCGAAAGGACGCCCAGAACAGATGACCGACACACGGACACGCCTGCTGAAGGGAGCCGTCTGGATCGCGCTCGGAAGCATGATCGCGAACGGAATCGGGTTCCTGAACACGATCATCATGGCCCGGCTTCTGGTGCCCGAGGATTTCGGGCTTGTCGCGATCTGCGCTGCGGTGATGGCCATTCTTCTGTCGCTCGCGGAAATGCCCCTGTCAGAGACGCTGGTGCGCCATGACGCCCCGACCGAAGAGCATTTCAACACCGTCTTTTCGATGTCCTTCGCGCGTGGCCTCATCGTCGGGGGCGCGGTGGCCGCGCTGTCCTACCCAGTCGCGTTGCTCTATGGCGATATGCGACTGCAGAACATCCTGCTCGTCATGGCGGGATCCTTCGTCTTCGCCGGTCTCGCAAATCCAAAACTCGCCTTGTTCGAGCGAGAACTGGTTTTCCATCAAGTCGTCCTCATGAAGGTCGGCGAGAAACTCTTCGGCACGATCGTCGCAATTACGCTTGCACTCGTGTTTCGATCCTATTGGGCCTTGGTGCTGGGCGCCGTGGCCTCGGACGTCGCCCGGATCGTTCTCTCCTATGTCTTCTATCCCTTCCGGCCCCGCCTGACCTTTAGCAAGTATCGCGAGATCCTCTCTTTCTCGATCTGGATCACACTGGGCACCTGGATCCAAGCGATGAACTGGCGTGCCAATCCGCTGCTGTTCGGGGCCGTGCTGCCAACCAATATTCTGGGGCAGTACAGTTTCGGCAACCGGATCACGAATGTGGTCATCGCTCAGTTGAACCAACCCCTGCAAAGGACGTTCTTCCCGGCCTTTTCCCGGGTGAAGAACGATCGGCAAAAACTCGTATCCGCCTATAAACGTGTGCAGGGCGTTGCTTGTCTGTGGATTTTCCCCTTCGGCTTCGGCCTCGCGGTGGTCGCCCATGACCTTGTCGCGTTGGTCTTGGGAGAGAAGTGGATGCCCGCCGTCCCCGTCATTCAGATACAGGCGATCATCCTAGCCTTGCAGGCGACGGTGGCGATCCAGCCGATCGCCATGGCAACGGGAGACACCCGGCATCTCTTTTTCCGCGACCTGCGCGCATTCTTCATTCGATGGCCACTGATCCTGCTCGGGATGTATCTCGGCAGCGCGAGCTACTACGGCATGCTCATCGGCGCCCTGATTGGCGGCGCGGTGGCGGTCGTCATCAACATTATCTGGAACATGACCCTGGTCACGCAGATCGCAGGCATCAGGCTGCGCGAGCAGCTGCAACTCGCCCTGACCCCGGCGATCGCGGTGGCCTTCATGGCCCTGGTCGTCTGGCTCACCGGTAGCATGTGGGAGAAGCCGCCGAGCGTCCCTCTGGAGGCGGTGCGTCTGGTGAGCCTGATTACGATAGGCGGCACGGCCTACGTGGCTGCGGTCGCCGCGCTCTGGCAGTTCAACGGGCGCAAAGCGGGGCCGGAACTCGAAATGGCTCAGTTGTTGAAGGCGCTATTCACGAAAGCATCGAAGTTTCGCCGGACTTCTTGATCGCGCGCTCCGCGAAACGCTTCGAAAGCGCGCGTTTCAGGCGGAGGAATTTCCCGCGGTCATCGTGTGACTTCTGCAGGTGAACGAGCCAATTCTGCGACACCGAAGCCAACAGGGCCTCGTCGACCTCTTCCCCAAGCCACTCGAGCAGAGGGCGGAACCCGTCCGGTTTGCCCTTGTAGTCGGCATAGTCGATCAAGAAGGCCCGATCTCCGAGCGCCTTGGCCGACGCCTCGAAACGGCGGTCCGCATCCTCGATCAGATCGCGGATCCGTTTCATGTTCGACTCGTAGCGCCACCAGCCGGACTCTGCGACCTCGCGCCAATCGCGCGTGTTGAAGACGATACGCGCGCCGGGAAAATATTGCGTCAGGAACGCGATGGAGCTCTCATACTCTGCCAGCGTAGTCTCATGGGCGGTGAACCGGATTTCCTTGAAGCCGGTGACGCGTGTGTCCGGGTCCGGGCGTAGAATCTCTTCAACGAACGCACCCGCCAGCTTTTGGCCCCAGCTGTCGACCTTCGGATCGTTGATCCCGAACCAGGGCGCGTCCGGATTGTGGGACTTTGCATGCGGGTGCCCCTGTGCCTCGGCAAGCACGGAAACGCTCATACCAAGATGGTTGGCAATCCCGTTATTCTCGCCGCGAATGCAATACCCCTCCAACCTGTTGAGCAAGTTGAGCAGGACCGTTGAACCGGACCGACCGTAAGTGACGACAAAAAGATACTGCATTCTCTGGGCTACCTTTGAACTGTATCGAGCACTCCCCACTCGAACCTAAGCGAGCCCTGCGCCCTCTTCACCGCGTGACGGTTCTCACGCCTCCGATCCGACCCCGAGTTGCAATTTATTTGGGCAGATGCGGGCGCGACGGATAAGAAACCGGCGCATCTCATATGCGAGCCGGTCACCGAGAGCTCTTGCGCGCGGGCTGTCTTGCTCGGCTGGGGCAGCCCTCCTACCGTTTTTCGAAGCGATACTCAGGAACGGGGACCTGCCCGTGCCTGCCTTCAGGAAAGCGTTTTCAGATTGCGGCAAGAAACGATGGCCTCACAGTCCCGACCTTTAGCCGAGCAGCTTCCACGCGACGACGCGTCCCCGCGATATGCGGCGCTGATCCGGGCCTATGAATGCCCGCCGCTGCTTGCAGAGGTGATCGCGAAACTGCGCGAGCAAAGCTTCCCGCCAGAGGACATCATCATCGTGGATTCCTCGCATGATGCAGCGGTGCGCGACCAGTTCGCTGCCCTGGGCGCGACCGTCGTTCCCTACGACGACAGCGAGTTCAACTATTCCAAGGCGATAAACGTCGGCGTCGAGGCGAACACGCTTACCTATACGCTCATCTTCAGCAGTCATGTTGTCTTCGACGATCCGAAGTTCGTTGAAAACGGCTGGCGGGAGATGAAAGCGCGAGATCTCGAGATCGTCTACTGGGCGCCGGCGCATTCCGAATGCCCGGACCCGAGCAAGCTCCAACCCGTCTCGATCACCCCTCGGCTCTTCAACGGGCGCAACGGGATCTCGAATAGCGCCGCGTTGGCGCCCACGGCTTTGATGCGCGAACGTCCTTTCCGCGAAGAGGTCTTCTCAGCCGAGGATCAGGAATGGACGCGTTACTATCTGAAACGCTTCAAGCGGCCCGTGCTCCGGATCGAGAGCGAGAAGTTTCGCTACCTCAACCCCAATCACGGAGAGACCGTCTGGAGTCAGGCGAAACTTCCCAATGAAGAGCTCGCGATTGGGCATTTCGTGAATCGAAGACTGGTGATGCCCGACCGGATCGCCGCACGTTTTCTGCGCGGTGTGCTTGCCACCATCCGCCGACGCCCTGATCGTGCCCGGATGCATTTCGCGATCGCCAAAGCTCTGCTGGCAGCGAACTTCAAGCCTCCCAAGAGACAGTCCCGATATTTCTAACAGGCGAACTGATCGCAAAGGACTCCGAATGATGTACGACGTCCGCGAGCCGCATGCCGCGTATGACCCGAACGTGATCGACATCGTTTGCGTGACCGATTCCAACTATGCGCCCCATTTCGTGTCGCTGCTGAAATCCATCGAGGCGGGCAAAGGCGCGGAGAAGATCCGCGTTCACGCGATACTCGATTCCGTCGATGAGGCGCGGTTCTCGAAGATCGCAGAGACGGCGACGGGTCTCGAAATCCACCCCTATCACGTTGCGGATCATAAGGCGCTGAAGCTTCCGCCGATCCTGCATATCAGTCGCGCGACCTACCTGCGCCTCATCATGGCAGAGCTTCTGCCGCAGGACATCTCACGCGTGATCTATCTGGATATCGACATGGTTGTGACCGGCAGTCTCGCCGAGCTTTGGAGCACGGACCTGAAAGGTATGCCCTGCGGAGCCGTGCAAGACGCCTTCGTGGACCCGGCGGTTTTCGCCCCGCAACATGACCTGCCGAGCGAGGGCACTTATTTCAACGCCGGTGTCCTTCTGCTCGATCTCGAAGCAATCCGCGCCACGGACGCATTGTCCCAAGCCCTCGACATGCTTCTGGCGGCGCCCGACAAATACGAGTTTGCGGATCAGGACGCATTGAACAAGGTATTCTGGGAAAATTGGTCACCGCTGGACGCGAAGTGGAATTTCCAGCGCCTCTTTCTCTGGGAAGGGTGCGACTACACCTCTTCCGTTCCCTTGGCTCAGGCATTGCCGCGGATCATTCATTTCACAGAGTCGCCGAAACCCTGGCAGGCCGCCGAATGGCACCCCTATGCGTGGCTCTACTGGAAATATCTCCGCCGCACGCCCTTTCTTGCGGAGGTCATGGAGCGCGAGAAGGTCGGTTGGCTCAGGCTTCTGAAGTTCTGGCTGAAGTTTCACCTGAAGAAACCGCGCTCCTGAGCGCATAGAATGCCGGCGCCGGAAGGCAAGCACATGCGGTGACGAGCTACACTTTCAACTCATTCCGCAGCCCCGAGCCTAGGACGCTGGCGCATGCTTCTAAGGATAGCTCTCTGGAGTGTCGCGGTATGACGCTCAAAAAGCCAATGAACACACCACGCGAGCAAGAAGGAAGACAGGATATACACCCCGAACAGGACCATCCCGTTCCCCAAAGCGTCGAACCTCGCGACATGACGCATCGAACTGAGCAACGCCATCAGAGGGAAATGAACAAGATAAAGAGAGTAAGAGATTTTGGAGAGGAACTCTGCCAGCCGCGCGCCGTGGTCGAAAACCGGATTTGAGAGCGCGATCACTGCGAAAAACGCCGCAACAGCCGTGATGTAGAGTGAGCCGATTGAGTAATCATTAACGAACTTGAGAGCGGACATGACGACGAAAAGCGCGAAGACCACCGCGAGCGCGTAGATCGCTTTCGTTGCAACAAGGCGTCCGAGAAGCCCGTCGCGTGCTTTCCACGCAAAGTATCCAAACAACCAAGTCGGAAAGAGTACTGCCAAGTCGAGCCCGATGAACCACATCGTCAGAACGAAGAGCGCGGCAAAAAAGAGCTGATAACGGCCTGGTTTCAATGCAAAAAAGCCGAGCGGAAAAGCGACGTAATACCAAAATTCGTAGGCGATGCTCCAAAGCGGTCCATTACTCCCGTAAACGGGAACGATAATATTGTGCAGGAAGAAAGCATTGCCCAGAAAAACGAGGACCCCGTTGGCCACCGGCTCGTTCGGGGCGCTTGCGAACTCGGCCCCAAACTCACCTCGATAGTAAGCCGGGTCAAATTGAGATGCTCCAAGCCAGTCGAACATTGCTGTCATGACGAGTACCGGGAGCAAGACGATACCCAAACGGACAACCCTGTGAACCGCGTACTCTTTCCACGACCAACGACCTTCGTGATAGGCCCGATCCACGGAGCCAGCGACCAGATAGCCTGAGAGCACGAAGAAAATGATTACGGAATAGGTGCCGAGACCGGTGAGCAAATAGAAGACTTTGGCGACGACCGTCGAGTCGTTCGCAAGCTCGGAGAAGTCGACGAAAAGGAAAGCTCTTGCGTGGCCGATCATCACCAGTATCGCGGCGATTGCGCGAAGCCAGTCGAGACCTACAATCTTCTGTGCCATTGCGCGCCCTCGTAGCTCGAACGGGGCAGGGCGATTTCGATGCGAAGAAAACTTGGGTGCCGCGCTCCCTCAACTCAGGGAGCGCGCATACTATCCGCAAGGCAAGTATTGCTCATCGCGGCCATCCGAGACCAGGGAGCCACACACGTTCAATGAAGCATTGTTGGTCTGCATGCGAAGAAATTACGCAAGCGAAGAACACGCAGATTTGAAAGGGCCATCGATCCGCTCTGCACGGGGGACGCGACCGCCCCTCACATGCTTCGCGACGTTAACGGTGCCCTCAGTTATTGCAGGGCGCGCAGAGAGGTCAGAACCTCGTAATTGGGGCAATCCGTGGGGATGGCCTGCGGGCCTTCGCCCTTCTCTGCCAGAACGGCGAGGCAGAACTCGGTGCGTCCACAGGTGCGGCAGGTGGTGATCATCTCGGCGAAATCGGCTTGCGTGAGGAAGCCGTTATGCATCGCTTCGGAGATATTCACTCCAAGACGCCGCGCCATACCGCGCGTCACCCAGAAGTTCAGATCGATTTCGCTTTGCATTCCCATCATTCCACTCCTTGGGGTTCGGCGCCGATGGTGGCGCGGAGCCGCGACATCATCAGGCGGTTTTCGCAATAGGCGGGAGGTGCCTTCGCGGGGTTGCTTTGCGGGTCATGCTCGGCCAGCCAGAGCAGGCAGGCCCCGGCCTCGCGGCACTTGGTGCAGCGGATCAGCGCGTCTCTCCAGCCCTCGCCACTGAGCCGTCCGCTGGCCATTTCCATGCTGAGATCGCCGCCCATCTGCTGGGCCATCCGGTTCATCATCGCCGCGTGGCGATTGAGATGTTTGGCAGCGGTCATGGCGGCCTCCCTTGAACAGTCATCCCGGTGATGGGGGGACTCTGCCGTAGGGTCCGCGATTTCGATATGATTCAGATCAAGCGTTGCGATCCGAGGTATCGCCGTCGATTTCATGTCCGACATTGCAGTCCAGATCGGGCGCGAAGCGCGCGGCCAACGCCTGCGCTTCCTCTGCGACCACGGCGCGGTCGCGCCTCAAGGTCATCCCGGATTGCGAATGAGCTGCGGCGCGCAGCGCCTGATGCGCGGCGGGACGGCCGAAGTGATCGGGATGCATCTCGGCCACGGCTTCCAGCACTTCCTGCTGGCGCAGAGCGACTTCCAGATGCCCCGCCCCATCGCGCCCGATCGCGGCGAAAGCGTCCTCGGTATATTGCTCGGGCGTCACCGCGCGCACATAGACGCGGTCGAAGACGCATTCGGGGCTGTTCGGCGGATGCCATTCGGCCAGCACCCTCGCCAGACGCCCCAGAATGTCGATCCCGGTACCGGGGTCGTTGATCGCGGGCGAAAGCGCGCGAGAGGCGATCTCGGCCAAAGCGATCAGCCCGAATTGCGGATCCTGATCATAGTCACGGGCATGGTCGATCGTGAAGGCGTCGCGCGCGGCCTCTTCGATCTCCTCGCGGGTCTCGGTATCGCCCGGCAGCGCATCGCATTGGACCAAATGAGACGCCCCATGGACGAATTCGCCGGGCCGCGCGCAAAGCCAGATCCGGCAGCCATGCGCCTCGGCGACCTTTTGCAGCGCGCCCATATCGACATGCTGCACATGGCCGGTCCGTGTCGAGGTGATCCCGAAGACACCCACGGGCGGGTCTTCCCATTCCTTGCCGCCGAGCCACGGCCGCTCGCAGCGTGCCTTCAGCGCCGTGCTCGCGGCACTCTCGACGCGGCTGATCACATCGCCCAAGCGTCCGAATTCGCTCAGATGCTGCACCCAGCGCAACAGCGAGATCACCACCATCGCCACCACGCCAAGCGTCACCACCAGAAGGATGAACCGCCCCGAGTCGTCATAGACATTCGTCTCGAGCGCGATGATCCCGACCAGAGAGAAGACGAAAGAGCCGATGAAGCTCGCGAGCACGTTCTGCGTGACGCGGTCGGTCTGCATAAGCTTGATCGCACGTGGCGTCGCCCCGGTCTGAGCCGAGCTGAACGCGGTGATCATGATCTGCAGCGAGAAGGTGGTGACCGTGAGCATCGCGGTCGCGATAATCTTCAGGATCGGCTCCACCGAGCCTGCCCCCATCTTGTAGCCGAGATCCGGCGGCACGAGATAGCCGAAGCCCGCCGATCCCAGCGCGGTCAGGACCCCCAGCACGCCGAAGGCCGTCACCCGCACCCAGATCTCGCGCAGGATGACCTTCAGCCGCCAGCGCAGTCGCGAAAAGATTGCCATTGGTTCTTTGTCCCCGTCCCCAGTTCCCGCGTCCCGGACCCGCCTTTGCCGGGGGCCTCTATGTCAAATCTCAAGTGCGCAGGCCCTGAACGGGTTCCCTCAGCTGCCCGCCGGGATCTTGCCCGCACGCAATTGGGCGACGGTGTCGCGCACCACGTCGAAGCGCAGTTGATTGGGTGGATGGGTGCCCAGCGTCTTGTCGCCCGGATCGGGCAGGCGCAGGAAGAACTGCGCGCCTTTGAGCGGATCGTAGCCCGCGTCCCATGTGATAATCGTGCCGAGCCGGTCGGCCTCCAGCTCGTAATCCTTGGAATAGAGCCGCGAGCCGATCTCGGCCCCGATCCGCCGCGCACGCTGCACGGTCAGGGGATCGGCGCCCTGCGCCTGCACCGCGCGGCCCATGTAGGCCGCCCCCACCGCCGCGTCGCGTTCGCGCTGAGCGATATGACCCGCGATGTGATGGGCGGCCTCGTGGCCGATCACGAAGGCCAGTTCGTCGGCATTGCGCACCTCGGCGATCATCGCAAGCGTCACCCCGATCACCGGGCGACCCGAGCGATCGGTGGTCTGAAACGCATTCGCATCCAGATCGAGCCGGTCATCGACCACGAAGAGGTAGTCGCAGTTGAGCTTGCGCGTGCGCTTGCGGCATTCCTGCTCGATCTGTGGCTCCATCCGGTCGCCCACAGCGACCAGCCTCGACACGGCCACTTCGGCGCGTTGCCTGTCTTCGGGCGAGATTTCGGTCTGCGGCATAGGCGCCATCGTCGGCACGCAGCCCGAAAGCAGCGTCACGGCGAGCGACAGGATCACGAGGAGAAAACGGAAGGAAGGCATCGACGGGAAAGCGCCCCTGAAAGAGGATTTTCCCCAGCTTAGCGACTTGGCTCGCAGCAGCATAGCCTCCTGCACGTGATCGCCTGCAAGCGCCGGCGTGATTTCGCTTTTTCGGATCGAAAAGCCGCGCTAGCATGAAGGCATGTTTACCATCGAACACGAATTCGACGCGACCGTGATCACCCTTGTCGACGAGGGGACGGATCCGCTTGATTATCTGCAGGAAGACATCACGATCAGTTCCTTCGAGGATTGCGTCGTGGTCGAACAGCTCGACGAGCAGACCGAGCAGGTGCAGACGATCACCTTCAGCCATGCCCAGCTGCGGGAATTGGCGGCGGCGCTTAACCTGCCCGAAGGCGTCTATCGCCTGAAGCAGACCGGCAGCGCCTCCAGCGAGGACGGCTGATCCCCCTGCCCGCGCCGCAGCGCCCGCTCAATCGAGGCGGAATACCTTGTCGCGCGCGGTCTGGCCCCGGATCAGCGTCAGCCGCGATTTCGCGACGCCCAGCGCCTTTGCCAGCAATTTGACGACCGCCGCATTGGCCTTGCCGTTCTCCGGCACGACCGTGACATAGGCCCGAAGCCCTTCATCCCCCACGCGTATCTCGTTGCGCGACGCTTTCGGCGTCACGCGCAGCGCGATTTCGCTGCCCGGAATGGCAAGGTGGCTGAGATCCGTCATCGCGCCGCAGCATAGACCCTGCTCAATGGCGCACAAGCCAGTTGCCCATGCTGCGGTTGCAATCGCGCGCCGAGCGCCCGATATCTGGCGCAACAGACGGAGAATTTCATGACTGAACTGCCCGAAGTGAACCCGGCCGAACGCAACGATGCGGCAATGGCTTTCCTTCTGACCCGCCGGTCGCGCCCGGCCAAGACGCTCAAGGCCCCTGCCCCCGACGAGGCCGCGCTGCGCGAGATCCTGACCGCCGCCGCGCGCACGCCCGATCACGGAAAGCTGGAGCCTTGGCGCTTCATCACCATCACCCGCGAGGCTGCCCAGCGTCTGGGCAGCGAGGCCGAGACCCGCGCCAAGGCGCAGGGCCTGACTGACGAGAAGATCGCCAAGGCTGGCAAGCAATTCCATGACAGCCAGCTTTGCGTGGCCGTGGTCTTCTCCCCCAAGGAGAGCGAGAAAGTCCCGCAAGTCGAGCAGCTCTATTCGGCGGGCGCGGTCTGCCTGTCGCTTCTGAACGCCGCCCTCGCCGCAGGCTGGGGCGCGAACTGGCTCACCGGCTGGGCCGCGCATGACGAGGCCTTCGGGCGCGAGATGCTGGGCCTCAAGGAGGGCGAAAGCGTCGCAGGCTTCATCCATCTGGGCACCGAAGGCGTCGCGCCTCCCGAACGCCCCCGTCCCGACCTCGACGCGATCACGACGCGGATTTCGGAATGATCATCTCGAGCTATGTGAAAGCCTGGGCCGACCTGCTGCGGCCCGGTGCGATGAAAGTCGTGGGCTTCGGCGTGGCCCTCTCGCTGGGCCTTCTGGTCGCGATCTATGTGGCGATGGTGATGCTGATCGGCTGGCTGGTGCCGGACAGCTTCTCGCTGCCCTTCATCGGCGAGATCGGCCATATCGATACCGCACTATCGATCGTCTCGGCGGGCGTGATCCTGTTCGCCTCGATCTTCCTGATGGTGCCCGTGGCCTCCGCCTTCACCGGCTTCTTCCTCGAAGACGTGGCCGAGATGGTGGAGGACGTGCATTATCCGACTCTGCCGCCGGTGCGCAAACTGACCTTCGCCGAAGGGATGCGCGACACGGTGCGGTTTTTCGGGGTGATCCTCGCGGCCAACATCATCGCGCTGATGATCTATCCTTTCGTGATCCCGCTGGCGCCGTTTCTGTTCTTCGGGCTGAACGGCTACCTTCTGGGGCGTGAATATTTCCAGATGGCCGCCTTCCGGCGGATGGAGCGTGAAGCGGCGCTCGAGCTTTACGAGCGCAACAAGGTCACGATCTGGGCCGCGGGCGCGCTGATGGCGGTGCCGCTGTCCATCCCGCTGGTGAACCTCTTCGTGCCGGTTCTGGGCGCTGCGGGCTTCACCCACCTGTTCCACGCGATCACCGGTCGCCGCGGGTGACGGGGCGGCGCCGAGGCGCCGCTCACATCTCTTCCTTGATACCCTTGCGGATCAGCAGCCAGTTCACCGGATAGGCGGTCACGAAACCGGCCATCATCGCGATCTGCATGGCGAACCAGAATTCCGGGTCGGCGGCGTTGATCTCAGCGCCCCAGAGCCCTTTGAACACGGCGAAATGGAAGATCGCCATCATCCCGTACATGCCGATCTGCCACGAGGTGAGCGAGGCCACGTCAGCTTTCGCCGCCTCTTTCAGGCCTTTGGCGAGGCCGAGCCCACGCATCGGCGCAATCGAGAAATATTGGAACACGATCCCGATCGCGAGGGCGAAGACATAATCGAGTCCCCAGACCGCAAAGATCTTGTCTTCCCAAAAACCCGGCCAGCCGAATGCGATCAGCACCGCAGGAACCGCGAGCGCGAGGTTCTCGGCCAGAATATCGCCGAGAGTGCAGCCTGCGCCGCAATGGAGCGTCCCCTTCGCGACCGAGACCGGGAAGGGCGCATTGCCATGCCCGGAATGGCGCTTGTGAAACCAGATGATCAGCGGTCCGGCGAACAGCCCGCAGATCGGCCAGACCCAAGCCATGATCGCCATATGCGGCGGGTTCCGACGAACTTGAACGAGAAGATAGAGAAATGAGAGAACGCCTACAGCAAGCGATAACCAGCTCAGAACGGTAAACCAGTTTGGTGTCATGGGAGGCTCCTTTCAATAACCTCCCAACTCGCTCCGCTTTACTGGGTTCCTTGCGCGCCTAGCGGCGCAACTGCCCGAAGAAGTCGATATCTTCCAAAGTGATGGTCCCCGACAGCAGCACCGCCGCGATGACCGCCCAGAGCACGATGGTGACAATAGTGGTGATCTTCACCTTCGCGCCCAGATGCGCCTCGTGCGGCGCCCCTGCGGGGGTGCCCGGCACGACCTCGTCCACATCGCCTTGCGTCTTCAACCGCACCGGCAAGACCATGAAGAAGATCATGAACCAGATGACCGCGAAGAGGATGATGCCGCCTGTGAGGCTCATCAGACCTGCTCCAGTTCGACCAGGCAGCCGTTGAAGTCTTTCGGGTGCAGGAACAGCACAGGCTTGCCATGCGCGCCGATCTTCGGCTCGCCGCTGCCCAGAACGCGCGCGCCATCCGCTTTCAGCTTGTCGCGCGCCTCGAGGATGTCTTCCACCTCGAAGCACATATGATGGATGCCGCCCGCGGGGTTCTTCTCGAGAAAGCCGTTGATCGGGCTGTCCTCGCCCAGCGGGTAGAGCAGTTCGATCTTGGTGTTGGGCAGTTCGATGAAGACGACCGTGACGCCGTGATCGGGCTCGTCCTGCGGCGCGCCGACATTGGCACCCAGCGTGTCGCGATACTTGGCCGAGGCCGCCTCGAGATCAGGCACGGCAATGGCGACATGGTTCAGGCGTCCGATCATTTGGGTCTCCTCCGGTAACGCGGGCGTTAAAAGGGGTAGCCGGGCGCGCGGCTTCGCGCAAGCCTTGCGGGGACAGTTGTGATCCCCGTTCGGATTAACGCCGTGTTAGGCAATCTGCGCCCTACTGATCGGACAGCCGAATCCGATCGCAGCCGAAGGGGCCCCGACATGAGCGACACGATCCCGACCCTGACCCGCATGCCGACACCCGAACGCCCTCTGACCGGGCTGACGGTGCTGCTGGTGGAAGACAGCCGCTTCGCCTCGGAAGCTGTGCGGCTGCTGTGCCTGCGCTCGGGCGCGCGGATCCGACGCGCCGATTGCCTCGCCTCGGCAGATCGGCATCTCAAGACCTATCGGCCCTCGATCGTGATCGTGGATATGGGCCTGCCCGATGGCTCGGGAAGCGACCTGATCGCCGAGATACGCGGGACGCGTGGGCCGCATCCGGTGATCCTTGGCACCTCGGGCGACCCCGACCTGAAAAGCGCGGCCCTCGCGGCGGGCGCGGACGGGTTTCTGGAAAAGCCGATCGAAAGCCTCGCCGTGTTTCAGGAAGCGATCCTGTCGACCCTGCCCGAAGAGATGCGACCGCTCGGCTTTCGCGCGCTTGCCGATCTTGTGATCGCGCCGGACCCGCTCGCGCTGCGCGACGACCTGCAGCACCTCTCGGAACTGCTGCGCGACACCAAAGGGGCCGACACGCGCGCCCTGCCCTATGCCGCACATTTCCTTCATAGCATCGCGTGCTCGGCCCATGATGCGGCGCTGGACGATGCGGCGCAGCGCCTGAGACGGTCCGGCGGTCCCTCGCGCGAGGATATGACCCGGATCACGCAGATTATAGATGCGCGGATCGCGGCGGCCGGGGCGTTCTGACGCAGCCGGGAACTGCCTGATCGACTTCGCGTTGCTCAAACAAGTCAAAGCAACCGGAGGACAGCCCGATGAGCTCGATCTACGACGCCATCAAGCAAGATCACGACAATCACCGCGCCCTGATGAAGAAGATCGCCGATACGTCCGGCGACAGCGCGGAGCGCACGCAGGCGTGGAATGAGTTCTATTACGACATCAAGTCCCACGCCGCCGCCGAGGAAGAGACCTTCTATTCCAAGCTGATGACCAAGACCTGGGGTCAGGATTCGGCGCGGCACTCGGTCGAGGAACATGCCGAGCTCGACGATCTGCTCGAAGAACTCAACGAGATGGACATGGCGAGCCCCGGCTGGCTGAACAAGTTCCACAAGCTCGAGCATGACTACAATCACCACATGGACGAGGAAGAAGACGAAATCTTCGGCCGCGCCAAGGACGTGATCGACGAAAGCGAAATCGAGAATTACGGCGAGAAATTCCTCGAGCGTAAGAATAAGGAAATGAAGCTGGTCGACGAGAAGAAGAAAGACAGTCTCGAAGACTGATCGGGGTTTTAGGCTCAGGGTGGCTCGGCTTCGGCCAGAGCCCCTTCGCCTTACCCCTCCGCGCCTTTTGCGCTGGCGCGCTCCTCCACCGCGAATAACAAAAGGCCCCGATCCATCCGGAACGGGGCCTTTTAAATGGTAAACCGTGCGAGGATCAGTCCTCCTGCGGCAGGACCCGCAGGCGCAGTTCGCGCAGCTGTTCGTTCATCGGCTCCGACGGCGCGCCCATCATCAGATCTTCGGCGCGCTGGTTCATCGGGAACATGATGACTTCGCGGATATTCGCGGTGTCGGCGAGGATCATCACGATCCGGTCGATGCCGGCGGCGCAACCACCGTGCGGCGGGGCGCCGTATTTGAACGCCTTGACCATGCCGCCGAAACGTTTCTCGACTTCGGAGGCCGGGTAGCCCGCGATCTCGAACGCCTTGTACATGGTCTCGAGCTTGTGGTTCCGGATCGCGCCCGAGAGGATCTCGTAGCCGTTGCAGGCGAGGTCGTACTGGTAGCCTTTGACCTGCAGCGGGTCGCCCTGCAGCGCCTCCATCCCGCCTTGCGGCATCGAGAACGGGTTATGCGAGAAGTCGATCTTGCCCTCGTCATCGGCCTCGTACATCGGGAAGTCGACGACCCAGGCAAACTTGAACTTGGTCTTGTCGGTCAGTCCCAGCTCTTCGCCGATCACGTTGCGCGCACGGCCTGCGACGCCCTCAAAACTCGACGGCGCGCCGCCGAGGAAGAAGGCCGCATCGCCCTCGCCCAGACCCAGCTGCGCGCGGACCGCCTCGGTCCGCTCGGGGCCGATATTCTTGGCCAGCGGGCCTGCGCCTTCGAGCGAGCCATCCTCGCCCTTGCGCCAGAAGATGTAGCCCATACCCGGCAGGCCCTGCTCCTGCGCGAACTTGTTCATCCGGTCGCAGAACTTGCGCGAACCGCCCGTGGGGGCCGGGATCGCGCGAATTTCAGTGCCGTCCTGCTCCAGCAGCTTGGCGAAGATCGCAAAGCCCGAGTCGCGGAAGTGATCGGAGACCACCTGCATCTCGATCGGGTTGCGCAGGTCGGGCTTGTCCGAGCCGTATTTCAACATCGACTCGGCATAGGGAATGCGCGGCCAGTTCGGATCGACCGTGCGACCGTCGGCGAATTCCTCGAACACGCCCTGAATGACAGGCTGCATCACGTTGAAGATGTCTTCCTGCTCGACGAAGCTCATCTCGACATCCAGCTGGTAGAAGTCAGTGGGCGAGCGGTCGGCGCGCGGGTCTTCGTCACGGAAGCAGGGCGCGATCTGGAAATACTTGTCGAAGCCGCCGACCATGATCAGCTGCTTGAACTGCTGCGGCGCCTGCGGAAGCGCGTAGAACTTGCCCGGATGCAGACGCGACGGCACGAGGAAGTCGCGCGCGCCTTCCGGCGACGACGCAGTGATGATCGGCGTCTGGAACTCGTTGAAATCGGCGTCCCACATGCGTTTGCGCATCGATTTCACGACGTTGGAGCGCAGGATCATCTTGTCATGCAGGCTCTCGCGGCGCAGGTCGAGGAAGCGATAGGACAGACGCGTTTCTTCGGGATATTCCAGCTCGCCGAAGACCGGCAGCGGCAGCTCCTCGGACTCGCCCAGAATTTCGATGTCGCGGACATAGACCTCGATCTCGCCGGTTGGAATCTTCGGGTTGATCAGGCTCTCGTCGCGCAGCTTCACGGTGCCGTCGATGCGGATCACCCATTCGGAGCGCGTTTTCTCCATCGTCTTGAAGGCGGGGCTGTCGCCGTCACAGAGCACCTGCGTCATACCGTAATGATCGCGAAGATCGATGAAGAGCACCCCCCCGTGATCGCGCACGCGATGGACCCAGCCCGCGAGGCGGACGGTCTCACCGGCGTTGGCGGCGCTCAGATCTGCGCAGGTATGGCTGCGAAAGGCATGCATGGGAGGCTCCCCGGATCGAGAATTGCGTATAGTCGCGCCGATACACCCGTTGAGCGCGCAAAAGTCAAGCTGTGCGGAGGCACACAGGCCCGTCTCGAGCTGTTCACGCGCGCGTGGCTCGAAAAATTGTAAATTTTCGGTTAACTTCAGAGACAACGGGAACTTTGGTAATTTCACAAAGGTTGCCGTCATGAAGGCTAACGCTGGAGCCTGCCAAGCCCCGGCATGATCCGGAGAGACCATATGAGAGCTTGGGACTCGCTTCTCGACCGTATGTTGCGCCACCTGATCCGCAGGGGCACGCTCGAACTCGTCTATTCGGACGAGACGCTCAGACGCTACGGCGACGGCACCGGAGACCCGGTCCGCGTCACCATCGAAAACCCCGACGTAACGCGCAGGATCGTGCTCCGGCCCGATCTCGGCGTCGGCGAAGGCTATATGAACGGCGATTACACGATCGCGAATGACGATTTGCGTGGCTTTCTCGCCCTCGCGATCCGCAACCAGACCGGATCCGGCATGCCGTGGTTCGAGAAACCGCGCGAGGCGAGCCGTTTCTTCGGCCGCCGCTTCGCGCAGTTCAACCCGGTCAACAAGGCGCGCACCAACGTGGCGCATCACTATGACCTGTCAGGCGAGCTTTATGACCTCTTCCTCGATGAGGACCGGCAATATAGCTGCGCCTATTTTGAGCGCCCCGACATGACGCTGGAAGAAGCGCAGGAGGCCAAGAAACACCATATCGCTAAGAAGCTGTTGATCGAGCCGGGCATGACCGTTCTCGATATCGGTTGCGGCTGGGGCGGCATGGCGCTGACGCTGGCACGCGATTTCGGCGCGAACGTGGTGGGGGTGACGCTGTCCACCGAACAGCACGCGCTGGCCCGCAAACGTGTCAAAGAGGCCGGCCTCGAAGACAAGATCGACATCCGCCTGACCGATTACCGCGATGTGACCGACAAGTTCGACCGGATCGTCTCGGTCGGCATGTTCGAACATGTCGGCGTGCCGCATTACCGCGAGTATTTCTCGAAGGTGCGCGAGCTACTCAAACCGGGCGGCGTCTCGCTGATCCATTTCATCGGACGCTCGGGCCCCGGTGGCGCGACCGCCGATTTCATCACGAAATACATTTTCCCCGGCGGCTATTGCCCGGCCATGTCCGAAGCGTCGAACGCGGTCGAACATGAAGGCCTCATTACCACCGATCTCGAGGTCTGGCGGCTGCATTACGCGGAAACCCTGCGCCATTGGTGCGATCGGTTCGAAGCGAATATCGACAAGGCCGTCGCACTTTACGACGAGCGGTTCTGCCGGATGTGGCGCTTCTACCTCGTGGCCTCGGAGATGGCTTTCCGCCATGGCGGGCAGGTCGTGTTCCAGTATCAGCTGGCCCATGAAGTGGGCGACGTGCCGCTGACCCGCGACTACCTCTATCGCGACGAAGACGAACAGGAACATCGGCTGGCCGCCGAGTAAGTCGACCACTCCCTGACCGGGCTGAAATCAGGCTGCGCTCCTCCCGGCGCGCAGCCTGACCGACTTGCGCGCGCGCCCTCGCGTCACCCTGCAACCCGGCTATCGCGTCCTGACCCTCTTGCGACGCCTGACCCTTTGCGTATAAAGCGCCTCAATTTGCGCAGTGACCAGAGGGGATTCCCATGCCGAAGAGAACAGACATCACGTCAATCCTCATCATCGGCGCCGGGCCCATTGTGATCGGGCAAGCCTGCGAGTTCGACTACTCGGGCGCCCAGGCCTGCAAAGCCCTTCGCGAAGAAGGCTACCGCGTCATCCTCGTGAACTCGAACCCGGCGACGATCATGACCGATCCGGGGCTCGCCGACGCCACCTATATCGAACCGATCACCCCGGAAGTCGTCGCCAAGATCATCGAGGCCGAGCGCCCCGACGCGGTGCTGCCGACGATGGGCGGCCAGACCGGCCTCAACACCGCGCTGTCGCTGGCCGATATGGGCGTGCTGGAGAAATTCGGCGTCGAGCTGATCGGCGCGAACCGCGATGCGATCGAGATGGCCGAAGACCGGAAGCTCTTCCGCGAGGCGATGGACCGGATCGGCCTCGAGAACCCGAAAGCGACCATCGTGTCCTCGCCCAAGCGCGAGAACGGCACCTATGACGTCAACGAGGGCGTGCGTCAGGCGCTGCTCGAACTCGAACATATCGGCCTGCCCGCGATTATCCGCCCCGCCTTCACGCTGGGTGGCACCGGCGGCGGCGTCGCCTATAACCGCGAAGATTACGAGCGCATCTGCCGCTCGGGCCTCGACGCCTCCCCGATGAGCCAGATCCTCGTCGACGAGTCGCTGCTGGGCTGGAAAGAATTCGAGATGGAGGTCGTGCGCGACAAGGCCGACAACGCCATCATCGTCTGCGCCATCGAGAACGTCGATCCGATGGGCGTCCATACCGGCGACTCGATCACCGTCGCCCCCGCGCTGACGCTGACCGACAAGGAATACCAGATCATGCGCAACGGCTCGATCGCCGTGCTGCGCGAGATCGGCGTCGAGACCGGCGGGTCGAACGTGCAGTGGGCGATCAACCCCGAAGACGGCCGCATGGTCGTGATCGAGATGAACCCGCGCGTGTCGCGCTCTTCGGCGCTGGCCTCGAAGGCCACCGGCTTCCCGATCGCGAAGATCGCGGCGAAGCTGGCCGTGGGCTACACGCTCGATGAGCTGGACAACGACATCACCAAGGTCACGCCCGCCTCCTTCGAGCCGACCATCGACTATGTCGTCACCAAGATCCCGCGCTTCGCCTTCGAGAAATTCGCAGGCTCCAAGCCCGAACTGACCACCGCGATGAAATCGGTGGGCGAGGCGATGGCGATCGGCCGGACCTTCCACGAATCCGTGCAGAAAGCTCTGGCGTCGATGGAGACGGGCCTGAGCGGCTTCGACGAGATCGAGATCGAAGGCGCGCCGGAGAAGGCCGCCGTCATCAAGGCGATCTCGCAGCAGACTCCCGACCGGATGCGCCTCATCGCACAGGCGATGCGCCACGGGCTGAGCAATGACGAAATCCAGCACGCGACCTCCTTCGATCCGTGGTTCCTCGCCCGGATCCGCGAAATCGTCGAGGCCGAGAACGAGATCCGCAAGAAGGGCCTGCCGCTCGACGAGAAGGGCCTGCGCAATCTCAAGATGATGGGCTTCTCGGATGCGCGTCTGGCCACGCTGACCGGCCGCGACGAGGCGCAGGTCCGCCGGGCCCGCCGCAACCTCGGCGTCACCGCGGTCTTCAAGCGCATCGACACCTGCGCCGCCGAATTCGAAGCGCAGACGCCCTACATGTATTCGACCTATGAAGCCCCCGCGATGGGCGAGGTCGAATGCGAGGCACGGCCCTCCGACAACAAGAAAGTCGTCATCCTTGGCGGCGGTCCGAACCGGATCGGCCAGGGGATCGAGTTCGACTATTGCTGCTGCCACGCCTGTTTCGCGCTGACCGATGCGGGTTACGAGACCATCATGGTCAACTGCAACCCCGAGACCGTGTCGACCGACTACGACACCTCGGATCGCCTCTATTTCGAGCCGCTCACGCTGGAACATGTGCTCGAAATCCTGCGGGTCGAGCAGGATAACGGCACGCTGCACGGCGTGATCGTCCAGTTCGGCGGCCAGACGCCGCTGAAACTCGCGAACGCGCTGGAGGCCGAAGGCATCCCGATCCTCGGCACCACGCCCGACGCGATCGACCTCGCCGAAGACCGCGAGCGGTTCCAGGACCTGCTCAACCGTCTGGACCTGAAGCAGCCCGTCAACGGCATCGCAAGCTCGGACGAGCAAGCCTTCGAGATCGCCGGCCGCGTCGGCTATCCGCTAGTGATCCGCCCCTCCTACGTGCTGGGCGGCCGCGCGATGGAGATCGTGCGCGACCTCGACCACCTCAAGCGCTACATCAAAGAGGCCGTGGTGGTCTCGGGCGACAACCCGGTGCTGCTCGACAGCTATCTGGCGGGCGCGATCGAGGTCGACGTGGATGCGCTTTGCGACGGCGAAAGCGTCCATGTCGCTGGCATCATGCAGCATATCGAGGAAGCTGGCGTCCACTCGGGCGACTCGGCCTGCTCGCTGCCGCCCTACTCGCTGAGCCCCGAAATCGTGGCCGAGCTGAAGGTTCAGACCGAGAAGATGGCCAAGGGCCTCAACGTGGTCGGCCTGATGAACGTGCAATTCGCGATCAAGGACGGCGATATCTACGTCCTCGAGGTCAATCCGCGCGCCTCGCGCACCGTGCCCTTCGTCGCGAAAGCTACCGACTCGGCCATCGCGTCGATCGCAGCGCGTCTGATGGCGGGCGAGAAGCTTTCGGCCTTCCCGGCGCGCCCGCCCTACCCCGAAGGCGTCGGCCCCGACACGCCGCTGCCCTTCGCCGATCCGCTGACGCTGGCCGATCCGCAAACGCCGTGGTTCTCGGTCAAGGAAGCCGTGCTGCCCTTCGCCCGCTTCCCGGGCGTCGACACGCTGCTCGGCCCGGAAATGCGCTCCACCGGCGAGGTGATGGGCTGGGATCGCGACTTCCCGTCGGCCTTCTGGAAAGCCCAGCTTGGCGCGGGCACCGTGCTGCCCGAAAGCGGCCGCGTGTTCTTCTCGATCAAGGACTCGAACAAGACCGACGATCTGGCCGAAGCCGCCGCATCGCTGGTCTCGATGGGCTTCACCATCGTCGCCACCGGCGGCACCGCCGCATGGCTCGCCGAACATGGCGTGGAAAGCGAGAAGGTTCTGAAGGTCTATGAGGGCCGCCCGAACATCGTCGACCGGCTGAAGAATGACGAGATCGACCTCGTCTTCAACACCACCGACGGCAGCCAGGCGATCTCGGACAGCCGCGACATCCGCGCGGTCGCGCTCTATGACAAGATCCCCTACTTCACCACCGCCGCCGCCTCCATCGCCGCCGTCTCGGCGATCAAGAGCCGCAAAGAGGGCGAAGTGAGCGTGCGTTCGCTGCAATAAGCGATCGCACCGGGTTCAAGACAAAGGCCGCACGGAGCGATCCGCGCGGCCTTTTCATATTCCCTGAGGGCGCTGCGCCCGGGTCACGCCCGCTGTGCCCGCCGCGCGAGCCAGCTTTGCCACGCGGCCGGAGAGCCCGCGAAGGCGTTCATGTCCACGTTCCCCGGCACGCCCGGCACGACACCCGTGCCGCTATACTGCCAGAAGCTCCAATCGGCGCCGGGGTAGCGTTCCATCGGGTGCGCGGTGACCGAGCGCAGCCACATTTCATAGCCGGAGAAGCGCGACAGATCGTTGTCACGCCAGAAATCGATCGTCGTGTAGATCACCGGGCGCGTGCCGTAATGACGCGTCAGGGCCGCGAGGAAACGGTGCATCTCGGCGCGGGTGACATGGGCCGCAGGACGACGCTGGCAGGTACGCGAGGTGTGGTTCCACTCGATATCCAGCACGGGCGGCAGATCGCCCCGGCGGCGCGGCACGTTGCGGATATACCAATCGGCCTGCTCTTCGGGGGAGCGGCAGAAGTAATAGAAGTGATAGGCCCCGACCGGCACGCCCGCCGCCCGCGCGCGGGTCGCGTTGATGTGGAAACCCGGATCGGAGTGATCGCCCCCTTCGGTCGCCTTGAGCCACGCGAAGGACACCCCCGCCGCGCGCGCCCGGCGCCAGTCGATCTCGCCCTGATAGCGCGCCGCGTCGATCCCGTGCACCGGCAACCGCGCCGGCGCCAGACCTTCCCAATCATGCGGGTCGGTATCGCCGAAGCGCGCGGGAATGCCGCTCGCCCGGTAGTTCGAGGCCGACAACACTGCCGGACGCATCAATTTGGCCTGCTTGCCACTTGGCGCGCCGCCGCAGCCCGCCAAGGCCAAGGCTGCGCCCGAGACGAAGAACCTGCGTGAAATCCCCATGCTCACTCCCCCGTGATTTTTTCCCAGCCTCTCATGCAAACGCCCGCCTGTCATCGCTGACAGGCGGGCGTCTTTTGACATCGGCGAGGCTTCGCCTAAGAGGGGTCGCTCAGCTCCGGGGGCCGAAATCGGCCTTGGTCAGCACGCCATCACCGTTGCGATCGCGCATCGCGAACCACTGATCGGTGCCACCCACAAATTCCGCGCGCGAGATCACCCCGTCGCCATTCGCATCGAAGGCCCGCAGCCCCTCGGCGGTCGGGATATCGTGGCCCGCGCGCATCGCGTTGCGGCCCTGACCCTGTCGCTTGCCGGGCCCCTGCCCCATGCCCTCGGGCATCTGATGCCCCGGACCTTTGCCAGCCTCGCGCTCCATTTCCTTATGCTCGTCGATCATCGCGATTTCCGCGACGGAGTAAGTGTCATCCTCGTTCGCGTCGAACATCGTGAAAATGTCGCCGCGCCGCTCACGGGCTTCGGACAGCGTGACGCCGCCATCGCCATCGAGATCCCATTGCAGGAGGAATTCCTGCCCCGGCACCGGGGCGGTTTGCGCGAACCCCGGAGCGGCACCGAGCAGCAGTGCAGCGGCAAACGGGGCGGCGAGAGAAGCGATGCGTTTCATCTGTCTGTCCTTCATTAGATTTGTCGTGAATGAAACGAAACGGCCCGCGCCTTTCCGGCGCGGGCCTGACAACATGTCGCAGAGCGGGGCAGCTCAGCCTTTCGCGGCGGCCAGCTCATCCCAGCAGCCCAGCGCGTGACCGGCATACATCACCCCCGGGCCACCGCCCATCTGGATCGCCATGGCGAGCACGTCGCCCAGTTCCTCGCGCGTGCCGCCCGCCTTCATCAGCGCCTCGACATGGAACATGATGCAGGGCTCGCAACGCAGCACGACCGCCATACCGAGCGCGATGAATTCCTTGGTCTTCACATCGAGCGGCCCGTTCTCCTTCACGGCTTTCGACAGCACACCGAAACCGCCGACAGCGTCGGGTATCGTCTTGTTCATCACGCGTAGCTCGTTGCGCATCTCGTCGATTTTCGCCTTGTAGCTCATCGCAGGTCTCCTTCGCATTTCGTCCCTCGCGGCGTGACACGGGGCGCGGGCGAAATCCTTGACCTGCGTCAAGCCAAAAGAATGGCGCTGCGTGATGTGACCAAAGTTGAGGGGGCTCCGCCCCCGGCGCGAGACGCGCGCCTCCCCCGGGATATTTTCACCAAGGCGAAGACCGCAGAGTTTCCCCCTTCGCCTTGGCGCAAATATCCCGGGGGGTGAATTCGCGCAGCGAAAAGGGGGGCAGCGCCCCCCTTCTCCGGTCTCAATCAATCGAGGCTCAGCCGTCGACGCGGATTCGCGCGTTGCTCGGATCGTGCGGGCTGTCCTCGGTCACTTCCGCCGGGTAATCGGCGCCGAGGATACGCACGCTCAGCTTGGTGCCCGGCTCGGCCAGATCGGGGCCCACATAGCCCATTCCGATCTGCTTGCCGAAGGCCACCGACCAGCCGCCCGACGTCAGACGCCCGACGCGCTCGCCATCCTTTTTGATGACTTCCTTGCCCCAGGGATCGGCATCGTCCGGCCCATCGATCAGAAGCGTCACGCATTTCGAGCGGATGCCGGTGTCGAGCATCGCCTGCTTGCCGGTGAACTCCTTCTCGAGGTCGATGAAGCGGTCGAGACCGGCTTCCTGCGGGGTCGCGTCGCGGCCCAGCTCGTTGCCGAAGGCGCGATAGCTCTTCTCCTGACGCAGCCAGTTCTGCGCGCGCGCGCCCACCAACTTCATCCCGTGCTTCTCGCCCGCCTCGACCAGCAGGTCCCAGAGGTAGCGGCCGAATTCGACCGGGTGATGCAGTTCCCAGCCCAGCTCGCCCGTATAGGCCACGCGCACGGCGCGGACCGGGCACATGCCCAACTCGATATTGCGCATCGAGAGCCACGGGAAGCGCTTGTTCGACAGCACCGTCTCCGGATAGGCGTCCTTGACCACCTCCTGCAGAATCTTGCGCGCATTGGGGCCCGCCAGCGCGAAGACGCCCCATTGGGTCGTCACGTCGTGGCAATCGACATAGTCGCCGCCCGCCGCGCGGAAATCCTCGATCGATTTACGCAGGAAGTCGCCGTCGTAATCGGTCCAGGCGCCCGCCGAGATCAGGTAGTATTCGTCCTCGGCCAGACGCACGATCGTATATTCGGTGCGGGTCGTGCCGGCTTCGGTCAGCGCGTAGGTCAGGTTGATCCGGCCCACTTTCGGCAGCTTGTTGCAGGTGAAGGCATCGAGGAAGGCGGTCGCGCCGGGGCCACGCACCATATGTTTGGTGAAGGCGGAGGCGTCGATCAGACCGGCGGTGTCGCGCAGCGCCTCGGCCTCGGCCTTGGCATATTGCCACCATTCGCCGCGCCGGAACGATCGGCTGTCATGATCGAAGCTCGAGGGCGCATCCTTGGGGCCGTAATAGTTCGGGCGTTCCCAGCCGTTGGTCTGGCCCATCTGCGCGCCTGCCGCGACCTGGCGATCATAGGCGGGGGCGGTGCGCAGCGGACGGCAGGCTTCGCGCTCTTCATCGGGGTGGTGCAGGATGAAGACGTGCTCGTAAGCCTCTTCGTTCTTGCGCGCCGCGTATTCGGTGGTCATCCAGCTGCCGTAGCGCTTGGGATCGAGGCTCGCCATGTCGATCTCGGCTTCGCCCTCGACCATCATCTGCGCGAGGTAATAGCCGGTGCCGCCTGCGGCGGTGATGCCGAAGGAGAAGCCTTCCGCCAGCCACATGTTGCGCAGCCCCGGCGCGGGGCCGACTAGCGGGTTGCCGTCGGGCGTGTAGCAGATCGGGCCGTTGAAATCGTCCTTCAGGCCGACTTCTTCCGAGGTCGGCAGGCGATGGATCATCGACATGTATTCTTCTTCGATACGCTCCAGATCGAGCTGGAACAGATCGGCGCGGAAGGTCTCCGGCACGTCATAGAGGAAGCGCGCGGGCGCGTTGCGCTCGTAGGGGCCGAGAATCCAGCCGCCGCGTTCCTCGCGGACATACCATTTCGCATCGGCATCGCGCAGCACCGGGTGCTCCGGGTTGCCCTCGGCACGCCATTTCACCAGCGCCGGGTCGGCGTCGGTGACGATGAACTGGTGTTCGACCGGGATCGCGGGGATCTTGATGCCCAGCAGGCGTGCGGTGCGCTGTGCGTGGTTGCCGGTGCAGGTCACGACATGCTCGGCGCGGATCTCGATCTCTTCGCCGGAGCCGACGAGGTTGCCGCCCTTCTCGACCATCTTCTCAAGCGTCACGACCCATTCCGAGCCGGTCCAGCGATAGGCGTTGACCTGCAGCTTGCGCGCGATCTCGGCGCCGTGCTGGCGCGCGCCTTTGGCCATCGCCTGCGTCACGTCGGCGGGGTTGATATAGCCGTCCTGCGGGTGGAACAGCGCGCCCTTGAGGTCTTCGGTGTTCAGAAGCGGCCAGCGCTCCTTCATCTGCGCGGGCGTCAGAAACTCGTGATAGACATCCGCGGTCTCGGCGACGGAGGAATAAAGCTTGTATTCGTCCATCCGCTCTTGCGTCTGCGCCATGCGCAGGTTGCCCACGATCGCGAAGCCCGCATTCAGCCCGGTCTCGGCTTCCAGCGTCTTGTAGAAATCGACCGAGTATTTGTGGATGTGGGTCGTCGCGTAGCTCATGTTGAACAGCGGCAGCAGACCCGCCGCGTGCCAAGTCGAGCCCGAGGTCAGCTCGTCGCGCTCGATCAGCAGCGTGTCCCAGCCCGCCTTGGCAAGATGGTAGGCGACACCGCACCCGACTGCGCCGCCACCGACGACCAAAGCTTTCACATGGGATTTCATCGCGGGGCCTCCTTGCCGATACGGACGTAGGGGCAGATTGACCCTCATAATCGCAAACGCAATCCGATCCGGGCGACATTCGCGCGACAAAAACGACAAAAGCGCACGCGCGGCGCTTCGGGGGCGCGGCGCCTGCCCGGCGGGACCCGATTATGAAAGCTCAAGCCCCATTGGACGCGCGCAAACCCCGCGATGACGCTTCCGTGAGGCGAGTCGCGAATCCGTGTTTTGTTCCCGCGAATTGCAAAAATTTTTCCCCCATTTGCACAGGAACTGTGCGCGGTTTCACCAGTTTTGAGACCATCAGAGGCCGGGGAAACCGGAAACCGGGACCGACGCGCCTCACTTAAAACGAAAGGGAGACGAGATATGAAAAAGCTCATCACCACTACCGCCATCGGCCTGATGCTTGCCCTGCCCGCACATGCCGAAGACAAAGCAAATGCAAACGCGACGGCTGAAGCCAACGCGAACGCTTCGGCCAACATGTCGGGCGACATGTTCATGAAGTCGATTCCGGATTCCTTCAACGCCTCGGGCCTCATGGGCAAGCGCGTTTACATCTCGAAGGACAAGGTCGACGCGAAGACCGCGATCAACGAAGCGCAGGATAGCTGGGATGACGTTGGCGAAGTCAGCGACGTCGTGATCGGCACCAACGGCGAAGTCGATGCCGTGCTCGTCGACGTGGGTGGTTTCCTCGGCATTGGCGAGAAAACCGTCGCGATCTCGATGGATTCGCTCAACCTGATCCCCGACGGCGACACCGATAATTCCTATTTCGTCGTCGCTCAGGGCAGCAAGGACCAGCTGGACCAAGCGCCGAAATATGACGCCGAAATGCAGACTGCGTTCAGCGCGGACGCCAATGGCGACATGAACGGCAACGGCGAAGACATGCAGAACGCCGATGCGTCGCAGAAGATGGATGAGGCTGGCGACAACGCCGAAGCCGCTGCCACCGCGACCGCCGCTGCTGCAGGCGCCGCTGCGAACGAAGCTGCCGACAAGACCGCTCAGGCTGCCGACAACGCAGGCGAAGCGATGGACAACGCCGCCGAGAACACTGCCGACGCTGCTCAGAACGCCGCGCAGGAAACCGAGCAGGCGATGAACAACGCTGGCGACAAGACCGAAGAGATGGCGAAAGACGCCGCTCAGAACACCAAGGAAGCTGCAAACGCGACTGGCCAAGCCGTCGAGAACGCGGCTGACAACGCTGGCGAAGCGACCAAGGAAGCCGCGAACGAGACCGGCAACGCGATCGACGACGCTGTCGACAGCACTGCCGCTGCCGTGGGCACCATGGGTCAAGCTGACCAGGAAGACGGCCAGAAAGTCGATATCGCTTCGGTCGCTCCCGACACGCTGCGTGGTGAAGGCGTCTATGGCCCGAACGACGACAAGGTCGGCGACGTGTCCGAGCTGGTTCAGGGCAATGACGGTAAAGTCTCGGGCGTCGTGATCGACGTGGGTGGCTTCCTCGGCATTGGCGCCAAGCCGGTCGAAATCAAGGCGAGCGAGCTGACCGTTCTGCAGAACGACACCTCGATCACCGTGCATACCGGTTTGACCGAAGAGCAACTGAAGAAGCTTCCGAAATACGAAGCGAAGTAATCTTCGGATGATGTGACGGAGAGCCGGGGGCAGCCCCTGCTCCCAGCGAAGGCCCCGGGCGTGTCCCGGGGCCTTTCGTCATTGCTGGCCCGACTCAACCGAAGCCCAAATGAAAAGGCCCCGGATCTCACCGGGGCCTCAAAACAGTTTCGCGCGGATCAGGTCATCGACGGCACGACCAGATCCGGCGGGCGGTGCCCGTCGGCGAAGGTCTTGATGTTGACCAGAACTTTCTCGCCCATCTCGACGCGCCCCTCGACGGTGGCCGAGCCCATATGCGGCAGCAGCACCACGTTCGACAGCTCGCGCAGCCGCGGATTGACCTCCGCGCCATGCTCGAACACGTCGAGCCCGGCCCCGGCCAGCTCGCCCGCGCGCAGCGCCCGGGTCAGCGCGTTCTCGTCGATCACCTCGCCCCGCGACGTGTTCACGATCACCGCCTCTGGCTTGAGCATCTTCAGCCGCCGCGCATTGAGCAGATGGAAGGTCGAGGGCGTATGCGGACAGTTCACCGAAATCACGTCCATCCGGCTCACCATCTGGTCGAGACTGTCCCAGTAGGTCGCCTCCAGCTCGGCCTCGATGTCGGGGTGAACCTTGGTGCGGTTGTGATAGTGGATCTGCATCCCGAAAGCCTTGGCGCGCCGCGCCACTGCCTGACCGATCCGGCCCATGCCGAGAATGCCCAGCCGCTTGCCGCCGATGCGATGGCCCATGAAAGCGGTGGGCGCCCAGCCCTCCCAATTGCCCGCCTGCATATGCGCGAGTCCCTCGGGAATGCGCCGCGTCACCGCGAGCATCAGCGCGATGGTCATATCCGCCGTATCGTCGGTGACGACGCCCGGCGTGTTCGACACCAGAACCCCGCGCTGACGCGCCGAGGAAACGTCAATGTGATCGACCCCGGCCCCGTAATTCGCGATCAGTTTCAGACGCTCGCCGGCCTGCGAGATCATCGACGCGTCGATCCGATCCGTCACGCAAGGCACGAGGACGTCGGCACGTTTCATCGCTTCGACCAGCTCCTCCCGGCTCATCTTGCGATCGTCGTGATTGAGCTCGACCTCGAACAATTCCTTCATCCGGGTCTCGACGACCTCGGGCAGGCGTCGCGTCACGACAACACTCAGGCGCGGTGCAGGCATCTCGGTCCTCTCCTCTCTTCCATCGCGGGGCGGTTGGATGCAAACTGCCCCTCAACGCGGGCAGGCACAAGGCCCGGCAAGAGCAGTAATGGCCGAAATCGACATGGGAGCGCAATTTTATTGCGCGCCGGATGTTGCAGACCCGCGGATCAGCCAGCGGGCGGGCCGGGATATGAGGCGGACGATGACGGGCAGCAAAATCCTCGCGGCGGTATCCTCAATTGCGATTCTGGTCGGCGCAATCTGGAGCGTGTCGGGCAATGCCTCGGGCGCGCAGTCGAAATCGAACGCCCCCGCCGCTCAGCCCGCTGCAACCAGCCAGACCACCAAGCCGCAAGCGAAGCCTGTGGCCAAGCCCGCCCCCAACGGCCCCGACGTGCAACTGGCGAAACCCCAGCGCCGCGGCCCGGTCACCCACCTGCCGATCCCGCGCTATGTCTCGCTCAAAGGCTCCAAGGGCAATGTGCGTCGCGGACCCTCGCTCTCGCACCGGATCGACTGGGTCTTCACCCATCCCGGCATGCCGCTGAAAGTCACCGCCGAATTCGGCCATTGGCGGCGGGTCGAGGATAACGAAGGTCAGGGCGGCTGGATTCACTACACGCTGATTTCGGGCGTGCGCAATGTGATCGTCATGCAGGACATGGTGTCGCTCCACGCCCGTCCCGACCCGAAATCCGCAGTCACCGCCAAGGCACAGGCCGGCGCGATCGCGGGCCTCGGCGCCTGCACCCATGATTGGTGCGAAATCGAAGGCTCGGGCGCGGATGGCTGGCTGCCGAAAACCGAAATCTGGGGTGTCGACCCCGACGAGACCCGTGACTGAGACGCTCACCTGCGCTAGAGCATCGGCGCAAAGGTAGAGACGGCGGCGATGGCCTATAGCGAAAACGAACACCGGATGAACACCTCGGCGGGTCTGGCCTCGGTCGGCACCGCAGCACTGCTCGTGGCGATCAAGGCCTGGGCGCTGTGGCAGACCGGCGCGCTCTCGGTCGGCGCCTCGCTCGCCGACAGCGCGGTGGACCTGTTGATCTCGGGCGCGGGGCTGCTCGCGATTCTCTATGCCGCGAAACCCGCAGATGACGATCACGCCTTCGGGCATAGCTCGGCCGAAGACCTCGCAGCCCTCGGTCAGGCGCTGATCGTACTGGGCGCGGGCATCACGATCGGCATCACCGGCGTTCAGCGCCTGCTGGCCCCGACCCCGCCCCCGCTTGCCGCCGAAGGTGTTGGGATCGCGGTCATGGTCGCCTCCGCAGGGATCACCTTCGGCCTGATCTGGTGGCAGGGCCGCGTGGCGCGCAAGACCGGCAACAAGGTCGTCGCCGCCGACCGGCTGCACTATGTGGGCGATCTGCTGCCGACGCTGGGCGCGATCCTCGCGCTCTGGCTCTCGCATGCCTTCGGCTGGGGCGACGTGGACAGCATCGTCGCCCTGATCGCCGCCGCGATCATGCTAGCCGGCGCGGCGAAGATCTTCATTGGCGCATGGCACGCGCTGATGGACCGCGCGGCCCCTGACGACGTGATCGAAGGCATCGCCAAGATCGCCCGCGACTGGCCCGGCGTGCGCGGCTTCCACGATCTCAAGACCCGCACCGCAGGGGCACAGATCTTCGTGAACCTGCATATCGAACTCGATGGCGACCAAACGCTGGAAGAGGCCCATGACATCGGCGCCGCGCTCAAACGCGCCATCGTCGAAGCCTATCCGCAGGCCGACGTCATCATCCACAAGGATGTCTATCGGGGCTGAGCGCGACAGGGGGCTCTGCCCCCGCGGCTTACGCCGCCCCCCGGGATATTTCGAGCAGTTGGAAGGCAGATTGTCCTGCTTCCAACTGCCTTAAATATCCCCGCCGGAGGCTCCGGCATCACCACCCGCTCAGGCGGCCGGATCAAGCAGCCCGCGGCCCTTCAGCAGAGGCTCCACCCCCGGCATCTTGCCCCGGAACTCGGTATAAAGCTCCTCCGGCGGCCGCGAATTGCCCGCCGACAGCACGAAGCGTTCGAGTTTCGCCGCCGTTTCCGGATCGAACACGTCGCCTGCCTCCTCGAAGGCTTCGAACGCATCGGCATCCATCACCTCGGACCACATGTAGCTGTAATAGCCCGACGAATAGCCGTCGCCCGAGAAGACATGGGCGAAATGCGGCGTCGCGTGGCGCATCCGGATCGCATGCGGCATGCCGATCTCCCGCAGCACCTCGGCCTGTTTCGCCATCGGATCTTCCGGCGCCGCGCCCTCGTGGAAGGCCAGATCGACCAGCGCCGAACCGAGATATTCCACCGTCGAGAAGCCCTGATCGAAGGTGGCGGCCCCTTTCAGCTTCTCGCGCAACTCCATCGGCATCGGCTCGCCGGTCTTGTAATGGCGCGCGTGCTTTTCCAGCGTCTCGGGCACGTCGAGCCAATGCTCGTAAAGCTGGCTCGGCAGTTCCACGAAATCGCGCGCGACCGAGGTGCCCGACAGGAACTGATAGGTCACATTCGACAGCATCTGGTGCAGCGCATGGCCGAATTCATGGAACAGCGTGCGCGCGTCGTCATGGCTCAGAAGCGCCGGATCGCCCTTGGCGAAATTGCACACGTTCACCACGATCGGCACCGGCGCGCCGCCCAGCTTGCGCTGCGAGCGCATCGCCGAGCACCACGCGCCCGAGCGTTTCGAGCCGCGCGCGAAATAATCGCCTAGGAAGATGGCCAAAACTTCGCCGCCGCGCGACACTTCCCAGCCGCGCACGTCGGGGTGGTAGAACGGCCCGTCGATCTCCTTGAACTCGAGCCCGAACAGGCGGTTCGCCGTGTCGAAGGCCGCGCCGATCATCGCGTCGAGCGAGAGATAGGGTTTGATCTGCCCCTCGTCGAAATCATGCTCTGCCACGCGACGCTTCTCGGCATAGTAGCGCCAGTCCCACGGCTCCAGATCGCCGTTGATCCCGTCGGCATGCATCATCTCGGCCAGCTTCGCGGCATCCGCCTCAGCGGCGGCCTTCGCAGGCTCCCAGACGCGCATGAGAAGGCCGCGCACGGCCTCGGGCGTCTTGGCCATTTCGGGCTCCAGCTTGTAGGCGGCGAAGCTCTCGTACCCCAGAAGCTTCGCACGCTCCTCGCGCAGCTTCAGCACCTCGGCGGCGATCTCGCAATTGTCGGTCTCGCCGCCATTCGCCCCGCGCGACGTCCAGGCCTCATAGGCGGCACGCCGCAATTCGCGATTGGGCGAGAATTGCAGGAAAGGCACGATCAGCGAGCGCGAGAGCGTCAGCACCGGGCCGTCCTGCCCGCGCTCCTTGCCTGCCGCGCGGGCGGTGTCCACGACGAAATCGGGCAGCCCTTCGAGGTCTTCCTCGGCCAGCGGGCGGAACCAACCGCTCTCGTCGGCCAGCAGGTTCTGACTGAACTGCGTGGTGATCGAGGCGAAGCGCTGCTTGATCTCACGCATCCGCTCGGCCGCATCCCCTTCCAGCGCCGCGCCGGAACGGGTGAACATCTGGTAATACTGCTCCAGAAGCCGCGCCTGCTCGGCGTTCAGCCCGAGGCTCTCGCGGCTCAGCCACAGCTGGTCGATCCGCCCGAACAGCGCGGTGTTCATCGTGATCTCGGAGGAAAACGCGGCGAGCTTCGGGGCCAGATCGCGCATCAACTCCTGCCGCGCAGGCGTCGCATCGGCACCGGCGAGGTTGTAGAACACGCCCGCGACCTTCTCGAGCGCCTCTTCCGCCAGCTCCATCGCCTCGATCGTATTGGCGAATGTCGGGGCGTCGGCGCTATCTGCGATCGCCGCGATATTGGCACGCGCCTCGGTCAGCGCCGCGTCGAACGCAGGCGCAAAATCGGCGTCGGAAATCTCAGTGAAGGGCGGCAGTTTGTAGGGGCCGGTCCAGTCGGTGAGAAGCGGGTTGGTCATGGCGGGTCTCCTTTGCATCGCAAGCTAGGGCGCGTTCTCAGGATTGACCATCCCCCGCGCCGCGCCCTTCGCCGCAAACCGCGCAATCGGCGCGCCGCTTCACGCCGAACTGACGGCTCTCGCCCCAAAGCGCATCATAGATCATCAGCCGCCCGCGCGCGGATTGCCCAGCGCCGGTGATCTCCTTGATCGCCTCGGTCGCCATCATCGAGCCCACCACGCCCGGCAGCGCGCCCACCACACCCGCCTCGGCACAGCTCGGCGCGAGCCCGGCGGCAGGCGCTTCGGGGAAGACGCAGGCATAGCAGGGCGCATTCTTCGCCGGATCGTAGAGCGACAGCTGCCCTTCCCATTGCGTGATCGCGCCGGAAATCAACGGCGTGCCGGTCGCCACGCAGGCCGCATTCACCAGATAGCGCGTGTCGAAATTGTCGGTCCCGTCGAGGACGAGGTCATATTCGGCGACCAGCCCCTCGGCATCCTCGGCGCTCAGGCGACGGTTATAGGGCAGCACCTCGATATGCGGGTTGAGCGCCAGCATCGCCTTTTGCGCGGAAAAGACCTTGGGCATCCCGAGATCGGCATCACGATGGATCACCTGCCGCTGCAGGTTGGAATTCGAGACGACATCGTCATCCACGACGCCGATCCGCCCCACCCCGGCCGCGGCGAGATACAAAAGCGCAGGCGAACCGAGCCCCCCGGCCCCGACCACCAGAACCTTAGCCTGCTTGAGGCGCTTCTGCCCCGGCCCGCCGATCTCGCGCAGCATGATGTGGCGCGCATAGCGATCCAGTTCGGCCTCGGAAAAGCTGCCCGGTTTGGGCGCGGGCGCCTCAGCCTCCTTCGCCTCGGCCTTCGCCCGGATCGCCCCGAGCATTCGGCGATAGATCATGACCAGCGCGACAACCACACCCAAGCCGATCCAGCCCGCAAGCGAACCGCCCAGAACGCGCCCAAGCGGACCAAACCCGGGGATGGGCAGATGCGCGATCACCAGCGCCGCCCAGATCAGCACGAGCATCCCGAAGATCGCACGCGCCGAAGCCTTGAGCACCAGGCCGAGCCCCACGATCGCCGCCATCAGAACCAGTCCGAGCATGCCTCAGCCCTTGCCGGTCGAGCCGAACCCGCCCGCGCCGCGTGCGGTGTCGCCCAAAGCGTCCGTGACCTCGAAGCGCGCCTGCACCACCGGGGCGACGATCGCCTGCGCGATGCGGGCACCATGCTCGATCAGGTAGGGCTCGGTGCCAAGATTGATCAGCAGCACACCCAGCGGCCCGCGATAATCGGCGTCGATCGTGCCGGGCGTGTTGGGCAGGCTGATCCCGTGCTTCAGCGCCAGCCCCGAGCGCGGCCGGATCTGCATCTCGAACCCTTCGGGTATCTCGACGCGCAGGCCCGTCGGAATGATGGCACGCTGCATCGGGGCAAGCGTGATGCCGCCCTCGCGATCCCCGGCGGCGAGATTGGCGCGCAGATCCGCCCCGGCGGCGCCGTGGGTCTCATAGCGCGGCAGGGCGATCTCGGGATCGGCCCAATCCTCGCGTAGAACCTTGATGATCGGTGTGCTCACGTGTCTCTCTCCTGCCCGATGTCGCGCGGGCGTCAAATGCGGATGCCTCCGGCGGGGATATTTGGACCAAGCCGAAAGAGGTGCGCTTCGTTTCGGCTTGGCATAAATATCCCCCGCGGAGCGTCCCTCAGGCGCCAGCCGCGCCCAAGCTTTCTGCGATGCGCGCAGCCAACCGCCGCGCGACCTCTTGCTTGCCCATCCGGTCCCAGCTTTCCGCGCCGGTCTCGTCGATGATCGTCACCGCGTTCTCGGTTCCGCCCATGATCCCGGTCGCGGGGCTCACGTCATTGGCGACGATCCAGTCGCAGCCCTTGCGGGCGCGTTTATCGGCCGCAAACCGCGCGACATCGTGGGTCTCGGCGGCGAAGCCCACCACGAGCCCCGGGCGACCTTCGCCCATCTTCGAGACCATGGCGAGGATGTCGGGATTCTCGGCGAATTCGAGCGCGGGCGGCGCGCCGGTGCCGTCCTTCTTCATCTTCCGCTCGGCCGCGTTCGCCACGCGCCAATCGGCCACGGCGGCAGCGAAAATCGCCGCTTCGGCAGGCAGCGCGGTCTGCACCGCGTCCAGCATCTCGCGCGCGGTCTCGACCTTGATCACCCGCACGCCCGCAGGCGGCGCGACCGTCGCGGGGCCGGTGACGAAGGTGACAGTCGCACCGAGGTCCCGCAGCGCCGCGGCAATCGCCGTGCCCTGCGCGCCCGAGGAGCGGTTCGCAACATAGCGCACCGGGTCAATCGGCTCATGGGTGGGCCCCGACGTCACGAGGATATGGCGGCCTTTCAGCGGACCGTCCGACAGTGCGGTATCGATCGCGGCGAGGATCGCCTCGGGTTCGATCATCCGGCCCTCGCCGAACTCACCGCAGGCCATGTCGCCCTCGGTCGGGCCTGCAAAGATCACGCCATCGGATTTGAGCGTCGCGATATTGCGCTGCGTTGCGGGGTGCTCCCACATCCGCACATTCATCGCGGGCGCGATCAGCACGCGTTTGTCGGTCGCAAGCAGCAGGGTCGAGGCGAGATCATTGGCCAGACCGTGCGCCATCTTCGCCATCAGATCGGCGGTGGCGGCCACGACGACCACCAGATCGGCGGCGCGCGACAGCTGAATATGCCCGATCTCGGCTTCATGCGTCAGATCGAAGAGGTCGGAATGAACCGCCTCGCCCGCGAGCGAGGAGACGGTCAGCGGCGTCACGAACTCGGCCCCGGCCTTGGTCAGGACCGGGCTAACCGAGGCCCCCGCCCCGCGCAGCAGACGGATCAGCTCGGGCGCCTTGAAGGCTGCGATACCGCCGCCGATGATCAACAGGATGCGTTTGCCCGCAAGCATTTGCCTCTCCGTGAAACTCTCTCAGATGGTCTAAGCGCCGGGGCGCATTGGCGCAAGGATCACTTGAACGCAGCGCAGGGATCGGCGCGCTCGGTCGGCGGCGTGATGATCCAGTCGTCAAAGGGCTGCGTGCCGGTATCGGTGCCCGGCTCCGCCTCGATCTGACCGATCGCCACAACCTTCGCCTGCGGGTCCGCCTTGCGCAGAAGCGCGGGCACGGCGAGGTCGGTCTTCGCATGACCTGACCCGGTGATGACCGCGACCGGACCGCCGGTCTCCTTCAGCGCCTCAAGCGCGACCCGCGCAAACGCTGCATCGCGGAAGCGTTGCGCCGCGACCATGCCGGGCAGCAGATCGGGCGGCAATGCGTTGCAGTGATCCTCCTGCGACTCCGCTTCCAGCTTGGCCTGCAGGTCTTCCGGATAGGCTTTGTCGAGCCCGTAGCGCGCCGCATTCGGCCCGAACACCTCCGGCAGCGGTTTGGTCATCGCGGCGCGTACGGTGTCGCGCGGCTGCGCGGCGCCATAGACCTTCGCATCGCCCAAAGCGGCGAAAATCGGATAATAGATCGCGAAATCGGGCCAGCCCGAATTGTCCCAGTCCAGCGCTTTTGCGAGCGCGCCCTCATCCCTCAAAAGCGCCGGCGTGATCTTCGCCGCCTGCTCGGGCGTCAATTGCTCGAACACCACGGCGGCGGGCTTCAGCGCCTTGATCGCGCGCGCCTGATTGAGGTGATGGGTCGGGTTGTCGTGGATCTCTCCCAGAACGACAATATCGCCCGACAGCGTATCCAGCTGGGCGGGCGATATTTCGGCGCCAAAGGCGGGACCGGTCAGAGACAGCAGGCAGAGCGCGGCAAGAAACTTCTTCATACGAAGAAGCTTTGCACCTCGCCCTGATGGGTTTCAAGCGATTTGCGCATCTTGCCGAAAGCCTGCGCTTCGAGCTGACGAATACGCTCTTTCGAAAGCCCCAACTCTTCACCGAGGCTTTCCAAAGTGCGCGGATCTTCGATCAGACGACGCTCGCGGACGATATAGGCTTCGCGGTCGGTCAGACGGCCCATCGCCTCGCCCAGCCAGACTTTCATCGTCTGACCGTCATGGCTGTCGGCCACGGTTTCCTCGGGGCTCGCGCCGTCATCTTCCAGCGTATCGACCCATTCGCGGCCTTCGTCTTCACTGGACTGCGTTGCGTTAAGCGAGAAGTCGGAGCCGGACAGGCGACCTTCCATCATCTCGACATCTGCGAGCGGCACACCGATCACTTCGGCCACGCGCTGACGCAGCTGCATCGCATCGAGCTGCTCACCCTCTTGCTGCGCTTCGCGGGTCAGCTGGGCCTGAACGCGGCGCATGTTGAAGAACAGGGCCTTCTGCGAGGAGGTCGAGCCGGTGCGCACCATCGACCAGTTGCGCATCACGAATTCCTGGATCGAGGCTTTTATCCACCACACCGCATAGGTCGAGAACCGCACGCCGCGTTCCGGGTCGAACTTGTCAGCGGCTTTCATCAGACCAAGTGAAGCTTCCTGGATCAGATCGTTCATGGGCGCGCCGTAGCGGCGGAACTTCGAAGCCATCGAGATCGCGAGGCGCATATAGGCCGTCACAAGCCGGTGCAACGCCTGTTCGTCCCGATTGTCGCGCCACGCTCGCGCCAGTTCCGCTTCGGTTTCTGCATCCAGGAACTCTGCCCGCATTGCTTGGCGTGGCAGGGTTTCATCGGTCATACCATCGAGTGCCATTTACAATCTCCCTGGGGTGTCCAGCCCAAACCGGCGCAACCTTGAATTGGGTGGCTGCTTTGCCCACCCAATGCGAATGACATGTTTTGGTTCCTCACGGAAATGTTGAATTTTGCCTGAAACTTTGTGCGCGTGGCGCACTTGACGACGTTTTCAAGCGAAAAATGGAAGAAATTCATGCCGCTACGGGAAGGCCATCACTCCTTCTTGAGCACCGCATATCATAAGCGTGCTCACGGACACTTGAGCGGCTGTAACGCAACATGTTGATCTTGTGCGCGAAACTGAAGCGATGGCTGTGCAGATATGCAGGAATTGCACCTTTATCCCTCTATTTGCGCTGATGTTTCGAGCGGCGCGTCCGTCTCCGAGTCGAGGGGCGGAAGACGCGGTTCCTGTCCCTGCACCCGTTAACCATTCCTAAACCACGGCTGCGCTACCCCTCGGGGAAGAGGCGCAGGAGAGCCGATGGTCAGCCAGAGCTACACGGTCGCGTTCGAGGGGGTGGAGGCCCGCCTCGTGGAGGTGCAATGCGCGCTCTCCGAAGGCATGCCCGGCTTCGCGGTCGTAGGCCTGCCCGACAAGGCTGTGTCCGAGGCGCGCGAACGGGTGCGCGCGGCGCTCGGCGCGCTGGGGATCGCACTGCCGATGCAGAAGATCACCGTGAACCTCTCGCCTGCAGACCTGCCGAAAGAGGGCTCTCATTTCGACCTGCCGATCGCACTGGCGCTGCTGGGCGCGATCGGGGTCGTGCCCAGCGACCGGATCGAGGCGCTGGTCGCCGTGGGGGAGCTGTCGCTCGACGGACGGCTCCTGCCGGTCGCCGGCGCCCTGCCCGCTGCGATGGCGGCAGCCGCGCAGGACAAGGGGCTGATCTGCCCGAAGGGCTCGGGCGCAGAGGCGGCCTGGGTCGGCGCGGCCGAGGTGACGGCGCCGGAGACGCTCGGCGCCGCGATCGATCATCTCAGCGGTCGCCTGCCGCTGGAGCCCGCCCGTCCGGGTCTCGTTCGCGACACGCCGCATCCGCGCGACCTGCGCGATGTGAAGGGTCAGGAACGAGCCAAACGCGCGCTGGAGATCGCCGCTGCCGGCCGCCACCACCTGATGATGATCGGCACGCCCGGCTCTGGCAAATCCATGCTGGCCGCGCGCCTTCCCTCGATCCTGCCCGAGATGCGACCCGAGGAGATGCTGGAAACCTCGATGATCCAGTCGCTGTCGGGGCTGCTGGCCGAGGGCGGCATCTCGCGCACGCGCCCCTTTCGCGAACCGCATCACACCGCTTCGATGGCCGCGATGATCGGCGGCGGGCGTGGCGCCCGCCCCGGCGAGGTCAGCCTCGCCCATAATGGCGTGCTGTTCATGGACGAGTTCCCCGAATTCCCCCGCGCCGTGCTGGAGACCCTGCGCCAGCCGATCGAGACCGGCGAAGTTGTCGTCTCGCGCGCCAACGCCCATACCCGCTATCCCTGCCGCTTCCTGCTGATCGCGGCGGCGAATCCGTGCAAATGCGGATATCTCGGCGATGCAGAACGCGCCTGCGCCCGCGCGCCCGGTTGCGGCGACGACTATCTGGGGCGGATTTCAGGACCTCTGATGGATCGGTTCGACCTGCGCATCGAGGTGCCCCCGGTGCGCTACGCTGATCTCGATCTGCCAGCCTCCGGCGACAGCTCCGCCGAAGTCGCGGCCCGCGTCGCGGAAGCGCGCGAGCGACAGGCCCAGCGCTTCGCGGATCACCCCGCGATCCGCATCAATGCCGAAGCCGAAGGGCAGTTGCTGGAAGACATCGCGACGCCGGATGCGCAGGGGCGCGATCTGCTGGCCCGGATGGCGGAGCGGGTCGGACTGTCGGCGCGCGGCTACCACCGGGTTCTGCGGGTTGCGCGCACCATCGCCGATCTCGACCATGCCGAGCACGTGCGCCAGCCCCATATCGCCGAGGCGTTGAGCTATCGGCTCAGCGCCGTGGCAGGTTGAGCATCCGGCGCGCCGCCGCCGCCGCATCCTCCAGTGCCGCGCGCGCCTCGGGCACCCGACCGTCGAAGAATTGCCAGACATGCGGCGCGTCGGGCCAGCTTTGCACCGTGACATCCGCGTCGAAACTGCGCAGCCGGTCTGCCATGCGCAGCGCATCGTCGCTCAGAATCTCCCCCATCGAATGCTGGATCAGCACCGGAGGCGGATCGGGGAACTCCGCGAAAAGCGGCGAAAAGCGCGGATCACTCGCGTCATGCCCGCGCAGCACCATCTCGCAGGTATCGCCAAGCCGCTCCACAGGCAGCATCGCGTCTTTCGCGGCATTGACGCGGAGGCTCTCGCCCGAACAGGTCAGGTCCGTCCATGGGCAGAAGGCAATCGCCCCGGCAGGCGGCGTGCCGCGCTGGCACAGCACGCTCAGAAGCGCCAGTGTCAGACCGCCGCCCGCGCTGTCGCCCGCGATCACGATCGCGCTCGGGTCGTACCCCATTTCCACCAGCGCATCGAAAGCTGCGGTCGCATCCTCGAGTGCCGCACCGACCGGCGCCTCGGGCGCGAGGCGGTAATCCGGCACGACCACCTCGAGACCGCTCAGCTTCGCCAAACGCCCCGCGAGCCCGCGATACATCCAAGGAGAACCGGTGACGTAACCGCCGCCATGAAGGTAGAGAATGATGCGCCCGACCGAGGACCGCCCCGCGCGCAGCGACAGCGCATTGCGCCCGGCCAGCTTGGTCGGCAGACGGCAAAGCCCGGTCGGCTCGCGCACGACCCAACTGGCTAATCTCTCCGTCGCGCGCCGCGTTTGCGCAGCCCCGTGGAACCGTCGCACCATCGGTTTCGCGATGCTGCGCAGCCAAAGATTGAGAAAGACCAGCCGGATCGACATATCAGCTCCGTTTCGCTTCGATCGCCTCCCAGATGCGGGCGGTGATATTCACGCCGTCGAACCGCTCAAGCTCCTGAATGCCCGTCGGCGAGGTGACGTTAATCTCGGTCAACCAGTCGCCGATCACGTCGATACCAACGAAGATCTGCCCCTTCTCACGCAGATACGGGCCGATCCGCTCGCAGATTTCGCGGTCGCGCGCGGTCAGCTCGACTTTCTCGGGCCGTCCGCCGACATGCATGTTGGACCGCGTCTCGCCCGCCGCCGGCACCCGGTTGATCGCGCCCACCGGCTCGCCATCGACGAGAATGATCCGCTTGTCGCCCTTCGAGACGGCAGGCAGGAATTTCTGCGCGATCAGAGGCTCGTTGTTGATGCCGATGAACAGCTCGTGCAGCGACGACAGGTTGCGATCGTTCGGATCGAGCCGGAAGACCCCCGCCCCGCCATTACCGTAAAGCGGCTTGAGAATGATATCCCCATGCTCCGCCTTGAAGGCCCGAATGGCCTCCAGATCGCGCGCGATCAAGGTCGGCGGCGTCAGGTCAGGGAAATCCAGAACGAGAAGCTTCTCGGGCGAGTTCCGGACCCAGAACGGATCGTTGACGACCAGCGTCTCGGGATGGATCCGCTCCAGCAGATGGGTCGTCGTGATATAGCCCATATCGAAGGGCGGGTCCTGCCGCAGCCAAACCACATCCCAGTCGCCCAGATCGATCTCGGTCTCTTCGCCCAGCGTGAAGTGGTTGCCCTTCTCACGCCGCACCACCAGAGGCCAGCCACGTGCATAGACGTGCCCCTCGCGGTAGATCAGTCGATCCGGCGTGTAGTAGAATAGCTCGTGCCCACGCGCCTGCGCCTCTTCGGCGATCCGAAACGTGCTGTCAGCCTCGATATTGACCGCTTCGATCGGATCCATCTGGATCGCAACTTTCAATCCCATCCGCGCCCCCTCATTAGACTGCAATCTTGATGCAATGTGGCGCGTCCGGATGCAACCTCAACCCACGGGCCGGTCACATTCCGAAATAGGCGTTCTCCAGCACCTTGATCTCCCCGACCTCATTGACCAGGGCGAGATCGAACCGGACCTTGCGATTGCAGTTTGCCGGAGCGGGATGTCGCATCAGATATTCTTCGACCGAAATGCATATACGGCGCATCTGGCGCTGCGAGAGGCGTTCCGCGGCGCGGGCATGGCTGCGCGATTTCTTCACCTCGACGAAGATCAGGGTATCGCCATCGCGCGCGATCAGATCGATCTCGCCGCCATACTTGCCCCGCCAGCGATGTTCCGAGACCGCGCGCCCTGCCCGTTCGTAATGCAGCATCACTTGCTCTTCGGCGGCGAGACCGGAATGATATGACAGCGATCCACTCATCTCTTTTTCTCCATGGCCAGAGCGGCCTGATAGACCTTGCGCCGCGGCAACCCGGTCGCCCCTGCGACGGCGTCGACCGCGTCGCGAAGCGACTCGCGCGCCAATGCCGCTTCGAGGCGCTCTTCCAGTTGGGCGTCGTCGATTTCGACTGCATGCGGCCTGTCGACCACGACGACGATTTCGCCCTTGACCGGCGACTCAGCCACGCTTTCCGCAAGCTCTTCCAGCGTTCCCCGGCGGACCTCTTCGAAGCGTTTCGTCAACTCCCGGCACAGCGCCGCTTGTCTCTCTTTTCCCAGACTATGGGCCGCGTCAGCTAACATTTCCCTAACGCGTTTGGGGCTTTCATAGAAAACCAGCGTCGCCGGAATTTCCTTGAACTCCGCGAGCCAGTTGCGCCGCGCGCCTTTGCTGTTCGGGGCAAACCCCGCGAAGAGGAAGCGATCCGTTGGCAGGCCCGACAGGGTCAGCGCCGCCAGCACCGCCGAGGGGCCCGGCGCGCTATAGAGCGGCAGCCCGGCTTCGATCACTGCGCGGCCAAGCTGATAGCCGGGATCCGCGACCAGTGGCGTGCCCGCCTCGGAGGCGTAGACCACCGATTTCCCCGCCTCCAGGGCTGCGAGGATTTTCGGGCGCATCGCGGCGCCGTTATGGTCGTGATAGGCGAGCACCTGACGCCCGTTCAACGGCACGCCGTGAATCTCCATCAGGTGCCGCAGGCTGCGCGTATCCTCGGCCGCCAGAACGTCGGCTGCGCGCAGCATGTCGAGGGCGCGCAAGGTGATGTCGCGGGCGGCTCCGATGGGTGTGGCAATGAAATGCAGCCCCGGGCTTAACGGCGCCGGAACACTCCTGGTTCCCTTATTTTCCGCGTTTGCATCAGATACAACACCCTCGCCCATCGCCCGCCTCATCACTTGTGTGGAACGTTTACTTCACGCCTGCTTGTGCGTAGTCTCGACCGCGTCATTTCCTCGCGGTTCGCAGGCGTTGCTTCAGTGCCCGGACCGGACGCCAACGCCCAAAAGGACGTAACATGTTTAATCTCATTCGTAACCCCCGCGCCCTCGCCGCGCGAATCGCAGCCCTTCTCGCGCTGGTCTGGCTTGCGGCCTGTCAGCCGGGGCCGATGGGCAATTCCGGCCAGAAGATCGACACCAGCGCACCGGTCAAGGTGGCACTTCTGGTTCCGGCCGGGTCCGGCAACGCTGGCGACGAGACGCTCGCGCGGGCGCTGCAGAATGCGGCAAATCTCGCGATTCAGGATCTGCAAGGCGCACGGATCGACCTGCAGGTCTACAACACCGCCGGCAATCCGCAGCAAGCGGCCGCGATGGCCACCAAGGCCGCCGACGAGGGCGCCAAGATCATCCTCGGCCCGGTCTATGCGCAATCGGCGAATGCCGCAGGTCTTGCGGTCGCCTCGCGCAACATCAACGTGCTTGCGTTTTCGAACAACACCAACGTCGCGGGCGGCAACGTCTTCGTGCTCGGCCCGACCTTCCAGAACACCGCCAACCGCCTCGTGAGCTTCGCGACACGTCAGGGCAAGAAGCGGATCATGGTCGTGCATGAGCAGACCACTGCGGGCGAGATCGGCGCACAGGCGATCCAGACCGCGGTCGCACGGTCGGGCGCTTCGCTCGCAGGCGTGGCCGCCTACCCGTTCTCGCAGCAGGGCGTGGTCGATGCGACGCCGCAGATCGCAAGCCGCGTGAAGTCCGGTGACGTCGATGCGCTGTTCCTGACGGCCGATACCGCAGGCGCGCTGCCGCTGCTCACGCAGCTGATGGGCGAGCAGGGTGTGACCCCGCAGATGACGCAATATATCGGCCTGACCCGCTGGGACATTCCGCCGGCGACGCTGTCGCTGCCGGGCACTCAGGGCGGCTGGTTCGCCGAGCCCGATCCGGCGCTGCAACAGCAGTTCGTGTCGCGCTACAGCGCTGCTTACGGCCAAGCGCCCCACCCGATCGCAGGCCTCGCCTATGACGGGATCGCGGCAATCGGCGCGCTGGTGAAGTCCGGCAATCCGAGCGCGCTGACCAAGCAGGGCCTGACCCAGCGTTCGGGCTTCGTGGGCGTCAACGGCGTCTTCCGCTTCCTGCCCGACGGCACCAACGAACGGGCGCTCGCCGTGGCGCAGGTCCGCAACGGCCAGGCGGTCGTGATCGACCCGGCGCCGCGCAACTTCGGCGGCTTCGGGTTCTGACCCGGACCGCCTTCAAACGAAAGGGCCCGTCAAGGGACAAGACTGCGCAGTGACCAGCATGACAGACCCCGCCCCGGCATCGACCGGGGCGCCCCTCCTTCTAAATCAACAGCGTTTGTTCGAGGCGCTCGACGCAGCGACCTCTGACATGCGCGACCCGAAGGACATCCGGGCCGCGACGGTGACCTTCCTCTCCGAGGAACGCCGCGCCGCCGCCGCCGCGATCGAGGCCGATTTCGAGACCCATCCGCGCGCCGCGCGCGACACGGTCGAAGCCTATGCCCAGATGACCGACGGCATCGTCCGCTCGGTGCTGCGCATCGCGACGCAGCGTTTGCACCCCAGCGGCATCCGTACCGAGGCGGAGCGTTTCGCGGTTCTCGCCGTGGGCGGCTATGGCCGGGCCGAGATGGCGCCGCATTCCGATGTCGATCTGCTGTTTCTCACCCCCTACAAGGTCACCCCCTGGGCCGAGAGCGTCATCGAGTCGATGCTCTACATGCTCTGGGATCTGAAGCTGAAGGTGGGGCATTCGTCCCGCACGCTCGACGACTGCATCCGGCTCGGGCGCGAGGACATCACGATCCGCACCGCCCTTCTCGAACATCGCTGCGTGGGCGGCGACGAGAAGCTGGCCGAGGCGCTGTCGCTCCGGCTTCGTCACGATCTCTTCGAGGGCAGCGAGGCCGAGTTCATCGAGGCCAAGCTGGAGGAACGCTCGCAGCGCCACCGCCGTCAGGGCGGGCAGCGCTACGTGCTCGAACCCAATGTGAAAGAGGGCAAGGGGGGCTTGCGCGACCTGCAGACCCTCTACTGGATCGGCAAATATATCCATCACGTGGGCCGCGCCCGCGAATTGATGAAGATCGGCGCCTTCTCCCCCGAGGAATACGAGACCTTCCACGAGGCCGAGAATTACCTCTGGGCGGTGCGCTGCCACCTGCATCTGATCTCGGGCCGGGCTTCGGATCAGCTGACCTTCGACATGCAGGTCGAAGTGGCCGAGCGCATGGGCTATCGCGATCTGGCGGGCCGCCGCGCGGTCGAGGTCTTCATGCAGGATTACTTCCGCCACGCGACCGCCGTGGGCGACGTGACCCGCATCTTCCTGACCAAGCTCGAAGCGCAGCACGTGAAAAGCGCGCCGATGCTGCAGCGGATTTTCCGCAGGCGGCGCAAACTGAAAGCCCCCTATTGCGAAGAGAACGGCCGCATAAATGTCGCCGACGAGAAGGCGTTCCTCTCCGATCCGGTGAACCTGCTGCGGCTGTTCGAGGAAGGGCTGCGCTCGGGGATGCTGATCCACCCCGACGCGATGCGGCTCGTCTCGGCCAATCTCGACCTGATCGACGACAAGGTGCGCAACAACCGCGAGGCGCAGCGCATCTTCCTCGATCTGCTGCTCAAGCACGGCAACCCGGAACGCGCGCTGCGGCGGATGAACGAGCTGGGCGTGCTGGCCGCTTTCATCCCGGAATTCGAGCCGATCGTCGCGATGATGCAGTTCAACATGTATCACAGCTACACGGTGGACGAGCACACGATTCAAGTCGTCTCGACGCTGGCGCAGATCGAGCGCGGCGAACTGGTCGAGGATCTGCCGCTGTCGTCGCACATCCTCGAAGAAGGCATCAATCGCAAGGTCCTCTATGTCGCGCTGCTGGTGCATGACATCGGCAAGGGACGGCCCGAGGATCACTCGATCCTCGGCGCGAAGATCGCCCGCAAGGTCGCGCCGCGGCTGGGGCTGAACCAAGAGGATTCCGAGACCGTCGAATGGCTGGTGCGCCATCACCTGCTGATGTCCGACGTGGCGCAGAAACGCGACCTGTCGGACCCGCGCACGATCCGCGATTTCGCCAAGCGCGTGAAGTCGCGCAAGCGGCTCGACCTGCTGACGGTGCTGACCGTCTGCGACATTCGCGGCGTCGGCCCGAATGTCTGGAACAACTGGAAAGCGACGCTGCTGCGCAAGCTGCATTCCGAGACCGCAATGGCGCTGGAGCACGGGCTGGAAGCGGTCAATCGCGAACAGCGCACCGACGAGGCCAAGCGGGCCTTGCGCGAGGTTCTGGAGGCGGATGACGGCTGGGACAAGGCACAGATCCGCGCCGAGCTGGGGCGTCACTACCCGCCCTATTGGCAGGCGCTCGCCACGGTCAATCACGAGATCTTCGCGCGGCTGCTGCGCGATCTGGGCGATGACGAGATCCGTATCGACCTGCATCCCGACGACGATCACGACGCGACCCGTGTGAGCTTCGCGCTGGCCGATCACCCCGGCATCTTCTCGCGGCTTTCGGGCGCGCTGGCGCTGGTCGGCGCGAATGTGGTCGACGCGCGCACCTACACCTCGAAGGACGGCTATGCGACCGCCGTCTTCTGGGTTCAGGATGCCGAGGGCCACCCCTACGAGGCGTCGAAACTGACCCGCCTGCGCGGCATGATCGAGAAGACGCTGAAAGGCGAGGTCGTCGCCCGCGAGGCGCTCAAGGATCGCGACAAGCTCAAGAAGCGTGAGCGCGAGTTCAAGTTCCCGACCCATATCACCATCGACAACGAAGGATCGGATATCTACACGATCATCGAAGTCGATACCCGCGACCGGCCCGGCCTTCTCTACGACCTGACCCGGGCGCTGGCGTCGAACAATATTTCGATCTCCTCGGCGGTGATCGCCACCTATGGCGCGCAGGTCGTGGACAGCTTCTATGTGAAAGACATGTTCGGCCTGAAACTGCATTCCAAACCCCGCCAGGAAGCGCTCGAGAAGAAGTTGATGGACGCCATCGCGTCAGGCGCGAAACGGGCGGGCAACTAATATGAAACCAATCCGGCTGGTGCGCGGCTTCCTCACGGTGGGCGGCTGGACCATGGCGAGCCGCATCCTCGGTTTTGCGCGCGACATGATGATCGCGGCCTACCTGGGTGCAGGCCCGGTGGCCGAGGCCTTCCTCGTGGCCTTCTCGCTGCCCAACCTGTTCCGCCGCTTCTTCGCAGAGGGCGCGTTCAACACCGCCTTCATCCCGATCTTCTCGAAAAAGCTGGAGGGCGGAGAGAATGCACAGGGCTTCGCACGCGAGGCGATGGGGGGATTGGCCTCTGTGCTGATCGTTCTCACGCTGGTGGCCTCGGCGGCGATGCCGTGGCTGGTGCTGGCGATGGCCTCGGGTTTCGCGGGCGATGAGCGTTTCACGATCGCCACAACTTATGGCCGGATCGCCTTTCCCTACATCCTCTTCATCTCGCTCAGCGCGCTTCTGTCGGGCGTGCTGAACGCGGCGGGGCATTTCGCCGCCGCGGCCGCAGCGCCGGTGCTGCTGAACATCACCTTCGTCATCGCGATGCTCATGGCCGATCAGGCAGGCTGGCCGGTGGGCGATGCGCTGGCCTGGGCCGTGCCGGTCGCGGGCGTGGCACAACTTGCGCTCGTCTGGGTCGCCGCATGGCGCGCGGGTTTCAAGATCGTCCCGAAGCGCCCGCGCCTGTCGCCAGACATGAAACGCCTTGTCCGTATCGCGATCCCGGCGATGCTCGCGGGCGGTGTGGTCCAGGTCAACCTGCTGGTGGGCCGTCAGGTCGCCTCGCATTTCGACGGCGCGATTGCGTGGCTGAACTATGCCGACCGGCTCTATCAGCTGCCGCTGGGTGTGGTGGGTATCGCGATTGGCGTGGTGCTGCTGCCCGACCTGTCGCGCCGGTTGCGCGGCGGCGACACGGCTGGCAGCCGCTATTCCTTCTCGCGCGCAGGCGAGTTCGCGCTCCTCTTCACCGTCGGCCCCGCCGTAGCGCTTCTGGTGGCAGCCCAGCCCATCGTCTCGGTCCTGTTCGAGCGCGGCCAGTTCACACACGAGGACACGATCGCCACCGCCTGGGCCACAGCGATCTACGGGCTCGGCCTGCCCGCCTTCGTGCTGCAGAAAGTGCTGCAGCCTTTGTATTTCGCCCGCGAGAACACCCGCACGCCGTTCAACTACGCGCTGGTCGCGATGGTGGTGAACGCGGTGCTGGCGATCGGGCTGTCCTTCGTGATCGGCTATCTCGCGGCGGCTGTCGGCACGACGCTCGCCGCCTGGGCGATGGTCGCGCAGCTCTGGCTCGGCGCGCGTCCGATGGGCGAGGCCGCGAGCTTCGATCACCGTTTCTACCGCCGCCTGCCCCGCATCGTGGTCGCGGCGCTGGTGATGGGCGCTGCGATCTGGGCGGTGACCTGGGCAGTGCCGGGCGCGTTCGCCGTGCCGGGCCTGCGCGCGTTGGCGCTGCTGGGGCTCGTGCTGTTCGGGATGCTCGTCTATTTCGGCACGGCTATCGCCATCGGTGCGATGCATATGGCCGATCTGAAAGGTGCGATGCGCCGCGGTCCGGGCGGGGCGTGAGGGGCTACTTTGGCGCGGGGCGACCAGCCCCGGGCCGCGCCCGCCCCTAAGTCCTCACCGCCGCCGCAGCCGCTGCAAGGTCCGTTGCATCCCGCCGGGCGCCACGAAGAAGCTCAGCACGAAACCAGCGACGAACCCGACGATATCCGCGATCCAGTCGGGGCGCGCGCCGAAGATCATCGCGAAAATCAGCTGAATGCCCATCAGCGCCCCGATCAACGAGAACGCCCGCAGCTGGTTCGCATTCTCCTGCCCCAGCCGCGTCCACAAGATCCACGTGAAGGCCCCGATCAGCCCGTAATCGCCCGGATAGCCGCCATAGAGCCCGATCTGCGTAAACGGCAGCGCCGCATAGACCAGCGCGCCAAGGATCGTCGCGCCGAAGAACACGACCGCCACGGCGAGCCCCGAGAAGATCTCGCCCACCATCTTGCCCAGCGCCAGAAGGAACACGAGCACGAAGATCGCCTGCGTCACCGAGGCGTTCACGAAAGGATAGGTCAAAATCCGCATCATCTGCTCGGGCGGATATTGACCGGTTTCGAACATTGCGCGCATCACCTGCGGCGAGAAAGCGAATTTCTGCAGCGCGTCGAGCCGCCAGCCCGCCGCCTGCGCCCCACCGATCAGCCCCGACTGGCCCATCGCGAAGAACAGCTCCGTCGCGATGATCGGCAGCGCCAAAAGCCAGACCACTGGCGGCAGCGGGTTCATCGGGTGTTCGTCATAGCCGTCGCGCATAATGGTCTCCTGCTCGCGGGCTCAGTTGCGCCCTTTGCGCTTTAGCGATAAGCGAGCGGAGAGCGGATTTCCACCCCGGGAGATCCTCAATGGCGGGCTTCCACCCCCCGCAGATCAGGAGCATCAGATGAGCGAGCAAGCGCAACCCCTCAACGCCAATTTCAAACCGCGGATCTTCTCCGGCATCCAGCCTTCTGGCGGGCTGACGCTGGGCAACTATCTGGGCGCGCTCAAGCGCTTTGCCCAGAAGCAGGACGAAGGGATCGAGACGATCTACTGCCTCGTCGACCTGCACGCGATCACGGTCTGGCAAGAGCCGGACGCGCTGCGCCGCAACACCCGCGAGGCGGCTGCCGCCTTCATCGCCTCGGGCGTCGATCCGAAGCGCTCGATCCTGTTCAACCAAAGCCAGGTCTCGGCCCATGCCGAACTGGCCTGGGCGTTCAATTGCGTCGCGCGTCTGGGCTGGATGAACCGGATGACCCAGTTCAAGGACAAGGCAGGCAAGAATGCCGAGAAGGCCAGCCTCGGCCTCTACGCCTACCCCGCGCTGATGGCCGCCGATATCCTTCTCTATCATGCGACGATGGTGCCGGTGGGCGAGGATCAGAAGCAGCATGTGGAGCTGACCCGCGACATCGCGGCCAAGTTCAACCATGACTACAAGACCGAGTTCTTCCCCGCCCCCGAGCCTCTGATCGAAGGCGCCGCGACCCGCGTGATGTCCCTGCGCGACGGCACCAAGAAGATGTCGAAATCCGACCCGTCGGATGCGAGCCGCATCAACCTGACCGACGATGCCGACACGATCGCCAAGAAGATCTGCAAGGCCGTGACCGATCCC
>MDSW01190097.1_pt1 | contig 97815 bp, 67 predicted proteins | sample 811171 | NCBI WGS metagenome assembly MDSW01 (sample SAMN05326641, study PRJNA326480) | marine metagenome | isolation source: seawater | place: Atlantic Ocean: North West | collected 2012
GATCTGCATCGCCACCACCGCCACCACCGCCACCACCGCCACCACCGCCACCACCGCCACCACCGCCACCGCCGCCACCTCCTGGGGGAAGATAAGTCTCTGGAGTGCGAGGTGTGTGTGTGGGTATGGGGATATAGAGTGTGTGTGTCGGGGTTTTTGAGAAGATAGAGTGATTATAGAATATTATTGAAAACGGTGGTGAATATATAAAATGCTCCAAGTGTGTGTCAATGATACGGTTGTGCGTTGCGATGTCGCTGATAGTAATGATTTCATCCTTTTCTGTCAACATGTGCGACGTGTCGCCAGTTGGGACGCAGACTGTCGCAGGTGTAGCAGGTATTGAACGCCGGGTGGTGCCGATAATTTGTGAGCCGAGGCTGCGAAAGCGAGACGTCTGTAGCCTGGCGACTGGTAAGCTTGTGTATGAGGCCACATTTGAAGACGATAAAATCATTATCAGACCGCAGCGGCGGCGCCGAAAGACGCTCCTGCAAAAAATGCTTCGCCAGACACGAAGATGGTGGGGTATGTTGAGGGAAGTCTGGCATTTAAGATGAATCTATGCCTTACAACATGCCAGACGTGCGCGGCTGCGTGCACGCGTGCCTGCAGTGGCTGGAGACGCACGTGCGCGTGCCGCTGGCTGGCTCGGCGTTTGATAAGTACATCGCGACGCCGGCGAAGGAGGCGTACTGCGGGGTGACGAAGCAGAGGTAATTATTCGTAGAGGAATGGACACAGGTGCTGGTCGCCGTTCTCCTCGAGCATGATCTTGAGCACCTCCTCGCGCGCCTTGACGCGGCAGCGCTTGCAGTGCGCGGCGCCTTCGGGGAAGTGGACGCAGATGGCTTTGCGTGCATTTTTCAAGCTGGTGGTCTTGGGAGGCGGCTTGCGCCGGCGCGTGTACTTGGAGGCGGTTTCGACGACGGCGGTGGACATGTGGATGAGCCGAATGCGAGACTCGTTGGCCTGCTTGCAGGTGGGGTGTGTGCAGATGAGGGTGTTGCAGCCGTGCACGCAGTTGCCGAAGTCGTTGTGGAACATTTTTGGTGGTCTTGAGTTCTTTTATAAGTATTCAGAAAATAAAGACGATCAGAACTCAGCGATCTGCTGGTGGTATGCGTTTCTAGCGTGTGTGTTGTGCTGCAATGGCTCGATGGGGCTCGTTTGCAGAAGAAGTGTTTCATATGGGTCAGTCTGGTTGTAGTGGATGCTGCCGAACGGTGCGTTGTACATGCGCTTCATTCTCAAGTCGGCGCGCGCGTTGATGAAGTTGCGCCAGATGGGAAACACGCAGACGGGAAGGAGCGCGAAGAGGATGAGAATGAATGCACAGAGAATTGCGCCGCGACCAAGCACCCAGTCGGCGAGGTTGGAGAGCAGCGTGGAGCAATCGGAGTAGCCGCAGAGGTGCGTTTTCTCGATGACTTTTTCCAGTGCCATGAGAAACATTACGGAGCGGTGCTTCTCGGCGACCTCGTCGCAGAGCGAGGAGTGTGATTTGAGGTTGGAATAAAACTCCGGGTTTTTACAGCTTGTAGCGAGCCACTCCTCGTCGGAGCGCACTTGCGATAAATGCGCGTAGCTCTCATGCAGAATATGAATCCGCGACGCGACGAAGAGCAAGGCGTAGATGGCGATCATGCCGACGACGAGCGCTCGTATGGCGTCGTAGATGCTCGTGGTCTTGGAGATGGTGGGAGGTGGGCGCATTGATGTCTTGATGCGTCGCAATATATGCTGATGGTGGTCATCATGCCAAAAGTATTCTTTGACTCATGCAATGCCACGTGGGTGCTTGATGATGAACTGTTTTTTGTTCATCTTTTCGGCAAAATTAGCCATAGTTAACCTGTTCTCGAATATCATTGGCCTGTAGCGTTCGCTGTTTTTGTTCTCGTCAACGTAGAGGATCAACAGAACGATGACTGTGTATGGCCTTTTCATGATTTTCGCAAAATCCTCGTTGGTCAAATGCGCAAAACACGATTTGATTTTTGCATTCAGTCGGAGTGGGCGTAATGCATACTCAGTTTGCTGTGCGTTTGTGGCTCTAAGTTCATAGAAGGGTGTGTTAAAACGAGGTGTGTCGGTGGAATTCTCTCCAGACGCATTGACCAAATCCATAAAGACCCAATGCATTGACTTGAGAAGTGAAATCGTGTAATCGAGGTCGAGGTTGTTTTGACTGAAGCTGCATTTTCTGTTTGGTTTGATACGGAGATGATTGTCAAAGCATTGTTTACAGCAAAACCGCCGCTTACAGCGCTTACATACTGGTTGGTACATCCACTGTGACGCCGAGCATACTTGGCACCCAGAACAAATGTGCAGAAACTTAGGCTGCATCAAGAACCACTTGGTTACAGGAAACGTCAAGACAGGCGGCCCAAACTGCATGTACGCGAGCTCGTCGGTGTGCAAGTAGTCGTCAGAAACCAGGCGCGACATGCGCAAATGGCGCTTATAATTCTTGCGGAACTTGACCAGATACATCACAATGCGTGTCCATTTTGATAATCTGCCTGAAGTGTTCCGTAAATCACTGCAATGTGTCATAAAGGTTTCAATTGCGTTCTGGTGTGCGTCAGAGAGTTCGACCTCGGCACTTTTTCCTTTCTTTTTCGCCGGCATTTGCTCTGGTTTGAGAACTTTATTTATAACTAGCTACATAGAGGTTTTTACTCAAAAAAAGCCGTGGAGTGGCTTCTTGAGTCAGACGCTTTGCTCTTCGCGCTGCTCTCGCTTGCGCTTGTGGTTGCGGCCGCAGTAAGTGTCCGTTGTCGAGTGGCAGTTAGCACATAACCATCTCAGGTTAGAAATTTTGTGGTTTCTGCGGTCCCCGTCCAAATGATCGCACTGGAGTTTACACATCCAGCCACGCCATTCCCATGCACCATTGAATCCCCTTTCCATGTGCTCGCATTTGCAAAGTTCGCAGATATAATCTTTTCCAGAGTTCATGATGACCTCAACGTGTTTGTTCAATTTTTTGGGTGGATTGACTCTGTATGCAAGACTGCTATTTGGAGTTTGACTGTGACACAAAGGGCATAGAAAACGAAGGTTATCCAAACGATCATCCCATTCACATGGTGGATTGGAGCGACCATGGATGTGATCAATTTCCAGTTGTAAGGGTTTGCCGTGCCATAGCCACTGGCCGTTGTCTAGCTCCATGTTCTCACAGCGACACCACTGACAAATCTCGAGAACGCCACTTTTCAAAAGTTTGCGCCTCAAAACTATTGCAGACCGTTTTGGGTGTTTGCGACCAACGCGGGGCTTCAAAGATTCATATGGTATGCATCGCTGCTCGATATGCTCCGTGTCAAGCTTCATGGCTATGGCGCGTTTTTTGGCGTGTTTGATTGCAGTACCCCACTTGTGTCCACATTTCAGTGCTACTTGGTTCCAAGTGGTCGAACTTGCAATGATATCAGTGAATTTCTGATCTGAAACTGTTGAGACTTTTGACACGAGTCCCGTAATATGCTCTGTATTGAGTTTCATGGCCGCGGCTCTGTCTTTTACCTGTTGATTGTGACCACCTCCATTAGAATAAAGACCACATTTTGACACAACTTGATGCCAATTGGTTGAATTTGCCAATGCCGCAGCAAAGTCGTCATCCGAAATCAGCGATAGTTTCTACGGCGGCATCTTGGTGTGTCCAAATGTGTGTCTTAGTGCTAGCTACATAGAGGTTTTTACTGAAAAAAAAAGCTGTGACACGGCTTGCACGTGTAGCTGCTTGGTACAGCACAGCAACAGGCAAGGCATGCATTCATGGGGTGGCTTACTTACTTTCGACGGATATGACTGTTTTGGCAGACAGATGTGTCAGTAGTGGTTTGCATACATTGCAATTGACTGCACTCACGTTGACGATGCGCACATCCGAATGACCATTGGGACCGTTTAGAACGATCTCCTCGAAGTTCTGGCGGATGACGCGGAAGCCTTCGGATTCGAATGATTGATTTACAATGACCTAAACAAAAAGTTAGTAAATGAATGAAATTGTACATCATGAATTAACAAATGTAAATCAAAACACACCATGAAGAACTTGACGACGTTCCTGAGTAATTTTTGGCTAATGCGTTTGCACTGAGAAACAAGCGATGTGTTAGTATTGGTTTGGAATGTATAGCAATTGACTCGACGTGCCGTACTGTAGATGGAGAGCTCGACGCTGGGCGCGCTGAAGAGCATGGCGGCGGCGAACATGGAGACGGAGATGGTCTTGCCGAAGCGGCGCGGCGTCGAGATGAGCACCTCTGACGCCAGGTTGTCCCACGAGTTCGCCTGCAGGATGTGCTGGTGCTCCCGCGCGAAGCTGCCGGCGGGTTCCGTCTTGAAAAATGTTCTGGTGCATGCTATGTTGTATTTAAGACGTTAGTTAGTATCATTAAGAATGTCAGAAAAAAGTACTGCCAAAATTTTCATCAAAGATGCGGCTGACAAGCAAAAGGCAAAACGCATGAAAGAGCTAGACCCCCCCGTGCCAAAGCTGTATTGGAACAATCATACTGGTGCGATGTTTGAATGTAAATTGATAGCAGGCCCAGAGACGATCAAAGGAAGAATGAAGGCAGTGATCACTTATGAGGTTATGAAGTGGGATAAAGAAAAAAATACTTACGAGCCAAGAAAAAAAGATGGTAACGTAATTATCAAAACAAGAAGATTGGATATCACGAAAGGAAGTCACGTGGAGCTTCGTGAATTGAGTGAAGAGGCGGGGGTGCAAGGAGAGTCAACAAGATTGAAAAGCATTCCACGCGCACCCAGAGAAAAAAAACCAAAGAGAAACGAGACATCAACTACAGATCAAGATGATCAAAAAACGCCACGCAAAGGTATAATTGAACAACACAAGGGACAAGCTGGTGGTTTGAAAGACATGCTTGCAGAACATGTGGAAATTGACAATCCTTTTCTGTTGACAGAATAATATACCTTTCAAAAAATCGTCGTGGAAGAGGCGCTGGTGGTAGCTGCGCTTCCAGCCGGCGACGTCGAGGCGCTCGAGAGCCTGGCGGCACTGGTTCATGCGCATCTGGGGAGTGATGCGGCTGGCGTCGCGTGGGCGCACGGATCGGATGCGGCTGGCGAGGCCTGAGAGGTGTTTGGTAGTGGTTGTCTCAGGTGGCTTGGCAGCGCGCGCGCGCTGGCGGTGGTCGAAGATGTCGTGCACGCGGCGGGAGGGGGAGAAGGTGTAGTGTTCGAAAGATTGCATTACACGAATTAAAAGTGTCTTAAATTAAGTGGTGGTGGCTTTGTATATTTATCAGGGGTGTGAGCGTGGTAATGACTGTGTGTTCTTTCGAGAGTAACACGAGCCTGTGGATCAAGCTGCTGCGGCTGCTGCAGGCAAAGCGGCTGTGGCCACAGCACGAGGTGCAGACGCAGCGGCAGGCGCAGATGGGGCTGCGGGAGTGCATTCAGCATCTGGAGGAGAAGGAGATGGACTTGAGAAAGGAGCTGAGAGACATGGCGGAGCAGGTGAAGAAGGAGCAGAAGAACGGTAATAAGAGTAGACTGCGGATGCTGCTGATGAGCAGCTCGGCGAAGAGGTCGAATTTGTCCACGACGGCGCGGAAGCGGCTGGCGCTGGAGCAGCAGCTGGAGGCGCTGAGCACGACGCAGCTGAACCAGGAGGTGCTGTCGTCGATGCAGCAGACGTCGGCGGTGCTGAAGTCGATGGGATTGGAGGACAAGATCGCGACGACAGACGAGGTGATGCAGGATCTGGAAGACAGCCAGCGCGACATCGCGAGTCTGCAGGAGACGCTCTCGACGGCGATTTCGGGTGCGGGGGATTACGACGACTCGGCGCTGGAGGCGGAGCTGGAGCTGTTGCTGAACGACGTGCCGGATATGGAGGCGCCTGTGACGGTGAACAGTCTGGTAGGCAGGAAGCAGGAGAAGCCGGAGAGTGCGGAGAAGCCGCAGGCAGCGGAGGTTGTGCTGGTGGGTGGGGGTGTGGAGGCAGCGGTGCCAGCGGTGGAAGAAGCGATGGAGGCTACAGAGAGCACCGAGGAGGGAGAAGACGCGGAGGTGCAAGTGGCAGTGTGATTTACTTTTTCGTGCAAAAGAGAAGAAGTATGAGCAGCAGTATGTTAAGGATCATGCAGAGGTGTGTCTGATACGTGATGCGCACGAGGCGTATACTGTCAAATTCATGTGAGGGTACAACCACGGAGACAGAAGAGTCTGTTGGTGTGGAGGTTTGTGGCTGAGTCGAGCTAGCGTAGAGTATGTCAAATTCCCGAGCTGAGAGAAGTGGTTTGCGGCAGAATGGACAGCAGCGATCAAGGCCTTGGTAGTGCTGGTGTGCAAGCCACTTGAGCATGCAGGTGTGATGCAGAGTGTGTAGGCCACTGCAGCAGAACATGTGCTGCGGCGAGTCGGTGATGGCTTCGTAGCATATCCCGCATGTAATGTCAGGTTGCACTTTCATGAAGACGCGAGTGTCTTGAATTTGAGATGGTCGTATGAACTTAATATACGCATCAGTTACTTGATTGCGATGTGTGTGCTGTTGCTTGTGACGTGTGCGCAAAGTTTGTGTCCTGTGAAGTAAGATCGATAACCACGGGGGATGTTGGTGGATTGAGAATATTGCGAAGGTTCTCGATGGTTTGCGTGGTTGTCTGGTGGCTTTCGATGGCAGCGACGAGACGGGAGTCGACGGTGGTGCCTTCAGGCCACAGAACGGGAGCGCGCTGCGTGTGCATGCGCTGAATGGTGGCGAGACGGAGCTCTTGAAGCACGGCGGAGTGCACGTTGCACAGCGTCTGGAGGGTGCTGAGGTGAGAGACGGTTTGCGTGTGCAGAGAGCGGAGAGTGGAGATTTCGAGCTCGAGATTCTGGCGCTCAAACGCCACCTGCATCATGTTTCCGACGGAGAACTCGAGGCCGGTTTGCTCGCGCATGTAGGCATTCTGCTGTGATTTGTAGATTTCGCTGCGCTTGAAGAGGTACTCGTAGACGTAGCGCAAGCACTTTTCGTGGTGCCAGTTGCCAAAGCGGTGAGAGCCGGCGTTGATGCGATCGACGGAGGTGAGCGTGGGCATGTCGCACCAATGCGCGAGCTCGATGGCATTGGCCTGCACGCAGAAGCGGTCGAGCCAGTTTTGCATGGTTTGGACGAAATCGGTGAAGTCAAGAGCACAGAGTGAGCTCGTGTTGGAGTTGAAGTGGCGGCGAATGCAGCCTTCGCGGAGGTGGAGGAGCATGATGCTCTCCCAGCGATCTTTGCCAACCTGCGCGGCGTGGATGAGGTAGGGGTGGAAGAAGTTGATGAGGCCTCGAAGCAGGTTGTTGCGCAGTTGCGTGTTACAGAAACCCTGAACGGCGACGACGCAAGGTTTGGTTTCGTACCGCCACGGAGACACGACTTCGCGCAGGTGACGGCGGATCTTCTGGCCTTCGGCAATGATCTGCTGGATGTCGTTGCTGTTGATGGTATTTTGCTTGTGTAGATTTTGTGCAAAGTGAAGATCGCCTTTGGTGCACGTGGGGTCGTGCAGATGAGGCATGGGAATGGAAAGCTTGCAAGGCGAGCACGCTTGCATCGCTTTGAGCAAATGATACAAATTGCTTTGTCACGGAAGGCAGTACAAAAAAATTGGAGTGTCGTGGCATGTTTTGTGTGAGCATGTAAAAGTATATAAAAGCATGTAGCCGCGATTCGCAATGAGCAGTAACTTTTTTGGTGGACTGCAGTCAGGAATTCGCATGCCAGCAGCACAAATCAACGAGCATGGACCACTTCCGACAGGACCCTACGCTGGTTTGGATGGAGTGATTAACGGCACGAATTCGCTGCTGGATAACATCAAGCCTTACGCTCAGCCTAAGGGTGGTGCGATGGGATCGGACAGAAATTATCAGCAGATTCCGCACCGCATGCAGCAGGTTGTTCCGATGCTTTTTCTGCCGAGCGCCGATGCTGCAATTCTGGAGCCGTGCAGGGTGTCGCATCCGGTAGATTTCGGGGACATTGCGTTCAGTCTATGCAGCAACAACGTGGTGGCGCTGATGTCGCAGAACAAGCAGGCGGTGAACATGGTGCGTGCGCCAGCGCGGAATGTGTTCTGTAACCTTGTTACGGTGAATTACCTACTCGCTGGTTTGCAGCGCCTGCGAAGCACTGACCGAAACAATTGGTCGGATTTTGCGGAGAATATGGGCTACAACTTTGCGGCGGCGTGTGACGATGAGGAGACGAAGATGAGGGAGTTGCTGAAAATGCTGGCATATCGCATTTTGCCGTACGGAATTGTGCAAGGATCGGAGAAGCAAGGGGGGCAACATGAAACCACGCTAGCGCCGGTGCAGGCGGCGGCGAACTTCGTGGTGACCATGACGGTAGACGGTCAGAACCGCGATCTGGTGCACTTTTGGCGCGACAGTCAGATCAGTGCTGGCGACCAGCTGGTGTACGTGCTGGAGAAAAGAAAGACGCGCAAGTTTGTGTTGAATCACTACTACAAGCAGATGACGACGCAGATCTATCCGGAAGAGCACGTGTGCTGGCAGCTGATTCCGCGTGTGTTTTGTGCTGCCGAGGAGACGCGGTACCGCCAAGAGCCGGAGTTGCACGACACTGACCTTTACGACTATCGGTACGATGGGTACTGGCGCGTGGCACAGTCGTTTCAGCACCGAGCGCCGATGTTTGATTCGAGGAATTACGCAGACGACACCATTTTCTTGAAGGGGCAGCTGCTGCAAGTGACATTTGCGCCCACGTGGGTGCAGATGGATCCTTTCACGCCGATGAACAAGCGCAAGGTGGTGAAATTGGGTGGCGGTGAAGAGGCTGGGCCCAAGAAAACGATGCGTGATTTGTTGTTCACGCAGTCTCGTACGAATGTGAAGCTTCCTCCTAAAACCATCAAAGAGCACATTGAGGTGAAGGATGAAAGTGGTGGCCAGGCAGCGTCAACTTCAAAGTTGCTTCAGCTTTTGGGTGGCGGCATGACGGTGTCGGCGCAACAGACGCCTGTGGCGATGGGAACATTGCCTGTGCTGTCAACTTCCAGCAAAGCAGTGTCGTCCAAAATTGCAGCGAAAGCACCGGCAGTCGGGGTGGCAGGTACAGCTCAAACTTCCAATGTGCAACCTCAAGCCATTGGTGTGAGCCAGAAGGTTGTGGAGACGAAAGCCGAGGCTGCTGCAGATACCGCGGCTGTGGTGGCATCCAGCAAGAAAATCAAAGTTGTGAAGCGGTAAACGGTAGGGGTAATGTAAGAGACTTTGTCACTATTAATGACGCGTGTGGTCAGGGCAATGTCAGTGTATCACGTGGCAGCCACCAATGGTGGCAAGGAAGGAGTGGAGGGTGTGATTCAGCAGTTGCAGAGTGTGTGTGCAAGTGACGGTGAACATAACATGAATGTATTGCGTTCGCTGTTGCGGCAGCGCTTGAGGACGTTGGGTGCATTGAAAGTAAAAAGCAGTGAAGGTGGCGCCATGTTCTTGCAAAAGCGGCTCAAATTCGTGACGCTGAATTGTATTGACAACGCATTGCATCTGTGTCTGGATCGAACTTTGGATTTGCAAAGGGGGGTGGCTGATGACTTGGTAAAATTTGGATTGTTTCAAGTCAATCAAATTACCAATAACCTGGTGAACGATCACGCGGTGGGCACTCAAGATGAAATATTGTGTGTCAATGCTTTGAAGGCGTTGAAAGAGATTGCTGGCGAGGCAAACCAATGCAAAAGAATAGCTAGTGAATGGTCGATTGAAGATAGAACGAAGAAGAAAGCTGAAATTTTGCGTTCGTGTAAGCTTATGCCGTCTAATGCATCTCCGCCGGTTTTTCAGAGTGTGCATGTGCGGTATGATGCGAATCCAACACCGCCAGTGAATGATCTGAAAGGTATGTTGCAGCAACAACTGAACGCTGACCTGCAGCATCGCATCATTTCGCCATTGATTCACCGACATCTTCAAAAGCTGCTGAGTGATAGCCAATGTGATAACCTGTCGCAGCAATGCAAAGAAGAAGTCGTTGGTATTTTTTCTGCTGGAATGAGGCCGTGGGTGCGAGCTGTGATGCTGGATACTGATGTGGATCGAAAAGATGTTCTGGGGTTCTTGGATGCACCGGAAACACAAGGAACGGGGTATGATATTGATAACAAGCATAATCTAATGTTAAGGCTAATGTTTGTCTGATTTATTATCCTTATTCTTTGTATCAATAAACTCTGGTATCAAATGTAAAATAAGAACTCCAATGAATAGAACAAATAGTTCTGATTCGGTGTCTTGATTGAGATTTTTTGTGAAGGCGTCGAGAAGAACATTGACGGTGATGAGCATAATCAGTTGTACCAAAGTGTTGCGAGGCAAAAGATTCATGACGCTACTGATGAATATGATGATACAGAGAAAAATTGTTGCATTCTGAGATATGTGTTGCTGTGTGTACATCATAAAAAGAAGCTGTGCACCTTTCCAGACAGCAAACCCCTTTCCCTCCTCCAGTTTGTTGGTGAGTGAGCACAGAGAGTCGATCATGAAGAGCACGATGATGATCAGGACAGATTGAGTTGCGTTATCAAATTGAGAATTTTGCTGTTGGCTGATAGTGGAAAGAATAGTGTTGATGCTGACCATGCTGAGTGCCTTTACGCAATAGAGTAGAATAGGCAAGTTGTGGAGTGTGTCGGTGAATCGCACAAGTAGCACGTAAAGAAAGATGGCAACTGCAAGTATGACTTTCTGAGCTCCAATGTCTTGCAGCAAAATGCCCATGGCGTCGGTGTACATGTACAATATGAGAGTCACGGAGCGGTTGACGTAAGGAAGTGCCTGGATGTAGTTTGGTGTGCTGGCCACGAACAAGAGAACAGCAGTGATACCAACAAAATCAATGAGATACCTTGGGTAAAATGAGTTGTTTTGAAACAGTAGTGTGTTTTCTGTGACGCTCTTAACAATTGCCTGGCTGAACAGTGAGCTGGATATGGTGAGGATGACACTCAGCACAATGCTTCTGTTGTCTGATGTAATGATTTGAGCACCGGTGGCAATGATTAGGGTCCACACGGAGAACAGGATGATTTCGTAGTTGCTGAATTTTGCTCGCAGAGACTCGTAGCCAAGGCGCACGAGTGTGAATAGGATGGAGCTGTCGAGCCGCGAGTATAACTCAACGATGTTTTCGTATTTTATCTGCATTGTGTCACGTGCACGTGTGCAGATATAGTAATTATGGCCGAAAGTGTATGCTCTGCAAATGCACTGTATATAAGAGCCGGTGCGATACCTGTAACTATGTCCGCAGACAAGGCCCCCGCCGATCAGCCAGTTACGAATCAAGAAGACACTAACGCGAAGTCAAAGGAGCCCAACATGAACAATATCCTGGAGCATATCAAGCGACTGGAGACAAGCAAGCAGCAACTTGAGAAGGATTTGCACGAACAGAAGACGCGCAATGAGAAGCTCAGTCAGAAGACGCGCGAGGGCATGCAATCTGCTTTGGACACTCTGATGACCAAGTGGATGAATGCTGTAAACACGAAGGATGACAAGGTCAAGACTGATTTCAAGCAGGGTCTTGAGAAGTTGGTGCACAACAGTGCCGAAGACAATGGTGTGTGGCAAATGATGGTAGCCGCCAGCTCTTTGCATCAAAGACAGGAGCATGATTTGGATGAATTGAATCAGAAGAATAAGGAACTGCAATTGCAGATTGACGGTATGTATGGCTCTAGTGTCAGTCGTGTGGTGGGGGAAAAGGATAAGACTCGTGAGCAGGGCTCTGCATCGGAGGTGGCACCGGATGTGGATGACATTTGGGCTGGTTTTGGCGAGATTCGTTACTGATGTGGGTTGGTATGATATAAGTCTGAACACGGTGGTGTAAAATGAAAGAAATGACGATTTGTGATCCGGACACGTACTACGGTGCGGATGTACAAAATTTTATTGAAAGTCGTCGACAGGATACCGACAAGCAATGGATTTTCGATTTGATAGACGATAAGGTGTGTGTAAACGAGACCGTGTATGTGGAGAACGACGATGCACTGCTATGCAAGGACATCCATCCAGGAAACGACCTGCGGTACTTGTTGATTTTCAGAGACAGGAATCTGAAAACAATCAGAGATTTGAATGCTGACCACGTAGAGATGTTGAATCGTGCTCTGCAAATGGTGCAGTGTTTTTTGAGGGAGAGAGACGATAACGGTGGTAATAAGTGGTATATTTTCTTCCATTACATGCCTTCGGTGTTTCAGCTGCATGCGCACGTGAGCACGCTCAGGATGAACCTGGACAACAATCGCAAGCATCCTTTGCACGTGGTTGTGAGAAATTTGGTTAGGGATTCCGAGCACTATCAAAAAGCAATGTTCTTGACACCTTTGAGTAGGGCTCTGAAGTCACTGAATGTGTACAAGAGCATCAAAGCGTAGCATTGTTTTGATTAAAATATATAACACTCAACCCTGTGTACGTAATTATGGCATCCCAGTCTTATTCGAATTCAGGTTATCCAGGCATTGCGGCTTCGACCGGTACGCGAGTTGATTCAGCTGCCAAGCACATCATGGCGTGCAAGGTGAACTCGGATTTGCTGGGCATGTGGTGTGACGATCGTAATGTGCTGCATAGCAACAAGATGAAGTACTGCATGCATCGCGACGAGCTTGTGATGAATGTAGGCCAGGCTTTGAACACAACGAGTGTGATGAGCAAGCAAGGCCACGCGTACCCGTCGGTGCTGACGACGCTGGGTGACCTCATGAAGGGGAGCAAGATTCTCCTGCTGCAGCTGTACCACACGAGTCGCACCGGAAGGCAGTGGATGCAGAACAAAGAGAACCTGACGGTGCAATCGTACACGGACAAGGTGGCGTCGGAATGCAAGTGCGACAAGCAAAAGCTGTGGATTCAGGCGCGTAGCATGCCTTACTTCAATGCCCAGGGATATGCTCTGGGTCAGGCGTGGGCGAGCTACCTGTCAGGAGACACGGTGGCGTCTGTGATGATCGGTGGCATGGCGACTGTGATGAATGGGCACTTTGAGTGCCGTGCTGGCCAGGTGCTGCAGTGGTATTTCGACTTTGAGGCAAACAATTTCGAGTCACAGACGGTAAAGCATCGTGGTGTGACTCTGCCTGCGGGAACTCGCAAGGATTCTAACTCTGCGGAGCCGGGGGTGGATCTACCAAACACAGACGAGAGCACGAGGCTGCGCAAGAGTTACAACGACAGACAGTTTGGAAATCCCAACTCGTTTGGAGAGGTGGAGGGATCGGGACCCAGCTCGGTTAAGACAAATGTCTTTTTTCCCAAGCCTTATTTGCTGCGTGCGGATGGTACAGAGCACTATGCTGACAAGATTCGCATTTTTGCCAAGTGCGTGAACGGCGCGCGCCCCCACGAGATGATGGACATTATGCTTCTCACGCAGTCGCTTTAATTAGACTCAATGACGCTGGCAGGAGGGGATGTTTCCTATGGCTAGGGCAATGAGATTGGTGGTGCTCATGACGACGGTAACTAGCAATCGCGTGGTGAGTATGTAAGCCACTGTTGCATGTGCCGTAGTGAGGTAGTGTCCTGCACACAAAATAAACAGACAAAAGGCGTGCACCATGGCGTAAGCGATGGAAGTGTCGCATGTGTCGAAGACCATGTCGTACCAAAAGGGCACTAGTATGCTAATCATGTAAGCCAACATACCAACCGCCACGAGATGGTCTGCTTGATGAGAGATGTCGAGGCGTGCACAGGTGACGAAAAAGATTAGACACAGCGTGAGAGCCTGGTTGCAGTAGAATAACTGCAAGAAGTCGACTCCGTGCACGGAATTGGCTAGTGCGCAGAAATTGAGCAGGCATAGCTCGATGTAGTAACCAAATTCATAGATGCAAACGGCGGGGTCACTTTCAGCGTCAAAAATCGATGCATCCCAATTGGTTTCCGCGGAAAGCGTCTGCTTCTGTGTGAGACTGACCCACGCCAACGTATTAATGCTGGTCATGACGGCGTAAGGCATCATAACAAAGATACTGTCGGTGTTGCTGCAGCTTATGTGCATGTCTTCAACAACGGTCGCATTTAGATCGTCGTGGCTGACGTTGCTGTGAAAATGGTCGTACACATTGAGTAAATTTGCACGGCAAAAGAAAAGCGATGCAATTTCAGATTCTGCTCTGTGTCGTTGTGAGGCCACGATGGCGCTAAGAAACACTGGTTGTAGAAAACAGAAGCAAACAACAATTTGCTTGACGCATCCTTTGAGAATCAGATGTGCGTTGTATCCGATGCAATGTGGGTCACAGCAAAAGCAGAGTTGCTGTAAACAAGTAAGCAGAGCGCTTGCGCACTCAAGCATATTTCGAGCAAACCAAATTACAACCATGAAAATAATCACTCCCAAAATGTACGAGTCTGAGAATTGAAGTTGCATGCACGATTTGACTACAAGTGGCTTAAATGGTGGTTTCCAGTGCCAATGAACAATTATGTTTATTTTTTGAGAAATAAATCTTTGATCTGTTGCTTTTCGCCACCGGATAAAAAGCCTTCAATCTCGCTGATGGCTTTGATATCGGCAAAGTTGTTGATTTCCAGGCGTGATTGTGGGTGGAGTTTAACATCGACGTTGACTGTCTCATCCAGATTAAACTGTAGTCGGTACGCCGTCTCGAGCATGCTCTCAACAAATTTATTGGTGGCAAGCACTTGGTTGTACTGTTGTCGACTGAGTTGAGACCCAATCACTGAACCGCCTTTGCTACTCGCAGCTTCGGTGTTTGGCATGTCAAAGAAGTCGTGAACGCTGGTTCGGTAGTTGGCAGTGAGAACTTGCAGCTCCGTGCCGACGGAAATCGTGTTCAGCTCTGATAAATTCATGTTTGCTGGTAGCAGATGAAACTTGGCAGATTTGCCGTCATCGCCCCCCTCGAATTGCTTTGATAACCAGTGCATGTTAGCGTCGTTGACGGAATTTAGAGTGGCATCTGATGCGGATCCTGCATGTGCTCGGCGCATGCGAACTATGGGTGCGATCCCCGATTGTCCAGTGAGGGTGTAACGCCGTACTTCGTCCAGCAATTCAATGCCAGACGTGGTTTGGTCTTTAAGATCAAACTGTTCAGTGATTGCGACGTGCTTATCTTTGTTCCATAAGTTAGCCTCTTGAATGATTTTTTGCACTTCTTGTAATTGCATGTACTGACGATACAATGCCATGATCGGGTAGCACGTTTTGCCGTCATTGTGAAGAACCGGATTGCTAAAGTTAATGACATGCACGTCAGATTCCTTGACCAGATTGGTATGCACGTGGATCAGATACCGGCTGCACTTGTCATGTATCTCAAACTTGCGTCTTTTTTGGTACTTTCCGCAGAGCTCAACGCTCCATGAAAAGCTGCCGGCGGCCATGACCATGGGAATTCGTAAGTCGTTATGACGTGTGATGTAAAATGGAACAAAGCCACAGATGTAGGCCATTTTCATGGCGTCGAAGACGAATTTATGATAATGTTTGTTGAGAATTTTGGCCAGCTCTGGTTTGATGATACGGTTGTTTTCTTTGATTGTGCATTCCTCGGTCATGACGACGTTCATCATGCGCTTGTAACATGACTGTATGCATGGATCCGTTTCAAAAAACGTGAACAAGTCAGCAATGTCTTGTGCCTTGCACGACATTATGTTGATGTGAGGAGATCTTATTTTATATGAGATTGAGTCCATTTGCATCAAATGCAATCCAAGACCAGCAATGGTGGATTTGATGTATGTCTTTTTGACAAACATCTAAACTTACACATTGCACCAACACAAAAAAGCGCTGTTGTGGTGAAAGAATCGAAGAAGTCTCCGCGAAGTGTGGTGGTGACTCTGTTATCCAGCCCATGCATGAAGGTTGTTGGTCATTTGTTTCCACTTTTGGTGTTTGTCGTGACCCTTCTTGTGCTATTGAAAGATTCGCATGGGGTGCTTTGTACATTGTACTGGACGCTTGTGGTGATGTTGTCGTGCTTGGCGCCATTTGTGAAAGTTTTGCGTGTGCAGTACGAGATTGTTGTTCTGGCGTGTGCTGGTGTTTTGTGCGCTTCGCAGTGTTCGGAAAGTGCAAGGTTGTCGACGATTTTGATTGTGTGTGTCTTTGCAGTCTGTTTGGTAGAAATTTCTGTAAGCAAACTTTATTTGTCTAATGTTTTGTTGATAGTGCAAACGGGAAGTGTGTGTAGTTTGCTCATCTTCCGAGTCGGTGGCATTTTCGAATCTGAGACCTACTGGATGGAATTGGTCGTCACGATGACAACGCCGGTTGTACTGGCGTGTGTGTGGGTTAGTAATAACGCATTTGGTCTCAATTCAGATTGTACTTGACTGAAAGATGGCGCAATAAATTCTGAGTGCTCATGTTGGAAGTTGCATGGCAGTCGTCTTGTGTTTTGATTTTGAGTAAAATCACTTTCAAATAGCTTTGCATGTGATGTTGCTTCCTTTCTTTCAATTGCTGCTTCCATAAGCTTCCTTTAGCAGCGTCTATGTTTTGTGTGTTCATGAGTTTTTTGAGTTCTGGGGTGAGAGTGTTCATTTGTGCAAAGTGCGTCGTGATTGGGGCTCTGATAAAGTTTTATTTTTTTAGTTTTTTGAACGAGGCATACTCATAAACACATGGCTATCAACCCAGAAATCAGAATCACAGATTATGCCCATTTTTGCAGCTGCGCGTACCATTGTTTGCAGTGATGGATTTTCAAGCAAAAACTTTGTCTGTTTGGTGTAATCACCACATTGTGAGACTTCATGTAGCAAGCGAACCATTCCTTTCACATCATTACTGGAAAATTTGAACGATTTGTAATCAAAATCTGTTTTCATTTGTTCCTGCAATGCTTTCAAGTCATCATTATTCAATTGAGCTTTGATGAATTTGAAGTACTCTGGTTGTGCCGAGTCTGCAATGGTTTGTTCTGAATCTACCTGTGACATCCATGTTTTGATCTGTAATAGCATTGTTTGCCATGCCGCGTCATATGCCATGTCATCTGCAGACGTTTTGTATTTCTCGTCAGAAATACTGACATGTGCCGGTGCACATCGTGTGCTGACGGCGATGGTTCCTGGATTGGGTGTTATGGATTTGGGCAGCGCTTCTTTGCTTTGTAGCGCGGGAACATGGAACGACGAGACCCGAGGCAGAGAATCGAAAAATATGCTAGCTGTAAGTTTTTTGAATTCTTCGCTGTGGTTTGTGCTTGGCGAAATGACCACAATCGAGGTATCTGGTTCTGGTGTGGCAAATGCGCCATATCCAATCTTATTACGATGCTTTTTGCAAATAGATTTGAATTGTGTGAGTGAGATTGCTTCTTTGTGTGAGAACTTTTCGATGACTTTGTCGTGCATCGTGACAACCGTGCCGGAAAATCCATCCCCTGACAATGCCACAGCAAGTCCCACGAATTGGGGATCGGTTTCACACATGTTGATGGTAGAGTTGAATTGCAGAGGCATGGTTTGAGTAACGGATGAAACCAGAAGACTGGAAATTTTGGCAGCACTGGCTTCAATCTGTACATTCTTTTTGAGTGATCCGTCGCAAAATACGTCCATATTGACTTGCATTGTTCTCTGCATTTCTGTGCTGTTACAGGTAGTCACGTTTGCTGTGCTTTCCTGCATTCCAGCAACTTTGCCAATTTTGAGATCAACAAATTTTGCTTGATCAAGATTGACTCTGACAGACCCTGCATTCCAATCAACATTCATGCCACAACAATGTCCACATCCTTCTTGTTGCATTTTTGTGAACATTGCTTCGTGTTTTTGTCGGAGATTCATGTTTTGCAATTCATCTATACTTGAATTTTGCTGGCTGGCATTTGCGCTTGCTCCGGAGGCAAAGGCGACGCACAGTGTAGGTTTGGGGATTTTAAGAGCATTGACTTGATTTTGAAATTTTGTTTTCGAGCTTTCAGATATTTCTTTGTTCTGAAATGCCGTTTCAAAATAATTATGAAGCTGTTCTCGAAGATGCGACATCTTGAAATTGAAATGCATGAACTCATCCTCACAGTCGTCTGTTGGTATTTTTCTTTTGGCCCAATCATCAAGTGTTTTTGAAACATGAAATCGCACAATCATTTTCTCTTCTTTTTGTAAATCATTGTATTTGCTTTTAAAATGATTTTGGCTTGTTGTGTTCAATAATTCGATGATATCACTTGAAATTTTGTTTTCACTGAGATTGATGATACTTTTCATGAAAAACCCTTTATTGCCAAAGTGCCAGCGTTCTCCGTCTGGTGTATCAACCAACTGCACCGACAGTGACACCTTGCCATCGGCTGTTGGCTGTAGTACCAAATTGAAATTGGTTTTGGAATCCGATGTGTAGCTGCCGGTTTGAACTGACGCGAGTCTGTCAGTGAGTTGTTGAAATGATATTTGCTTTGGATTGGAATTTTTATATTCATTTACCATTGTCTGTCCAATTCGATGACCAAGCTTCTTTGCACTTTCAATGTGATCTGTTCTGAAAGCGTCGTGGTTGGCGGCAACGTTTTGAACAGTCGACATGGTGCCCATCGTCCAGCAAAGATTGTTCTCCTTGCCCTTTGTTTGTGCATCAATTGGCCAGTCGGATGGCAACTTATTGCGAGGCATTCCCATTGATTCAAAAACGGTGGTTGAAATCTTGATTGCTTCGTCAAGAAATTCATTGTAGCGCTTGACGCCTTCTATTTCACCGCCAAAGTCAAGAGATTGAGATTTGGATGGTGTGAACATGTTGTTTATGTGTGACATTAAATTCTGTGTTTTCTGCATGGTGAGTTGTACACCTTCTTTTACGGTACATGTGTGCGCGCGGTCAAATGCTTGCAGCACCTGTTTGGAATGAAAGAGTATGTCATTGCAAAGTGGAATTGGTGTGCGGTTGTCTTTCAGCCAGCACAGCTTCATTTTGTGGAAGTTGTCGCCATTCAACGTTTGTGGGTCAATTTTTATCGACACCGGCTGTGATTTGGAGTGTCCATTCTTGACGTGTATGACTTGCATTTCACAGGGGGTGTTGTGTGTCGTGGTAAAAAGCATGCCAAATTGACGGTCCTGGTTGCTCTGAATCGACACAGTTTGGTGCTGAAACTCTGCTTTGAATTCGATTGAAATGTCCAGGGAACTCATTTTCCTGTGTGTCTTGGATCTTTTATATGTCGCTGTCTGGCGCTGCTTGTGCCGGCAACGTGAATACAAGCTGTTGCATGTGAACTGTGCCGTTATGATAGTTCAGGCGCAATCCTGACGGTAAGGCAGCTGCAAACGAGGCATTACTTCCTGTCTGCAAGCAAGAGAGACAACTCTTTCTAAATTGAAAGTAGGATGCTGTTTGCAAGGCGGTGCAACTTGCGTTGGGAGTGGTGTTGTAAAAGTTGCGTATTTCTTGCTGTAATATTGGGATGTCTTGCTGACTGTGCAGACTGACGTACTTGATGTGTTGCTTGTGGTATGTGGTGTGGACGAGAGACATTGCCAAAAAAAAAACAAACGTTTAATATGCAAGCGTGAATTCAAGAAATTATTTTGTATAAAACATGCATAACACCCGTGCACTGACGTGTGATGTGAAGTGCTTAGACTACGGATTGACAGACTCTTTGCTTAGGGTTGAATGTGTTACGCTGACATGTTTACAGAACAAACGCGGAAACTCGGCTCCCACGGCGCGACGAAGGTACGTTGATAAGGTTGGCACGTCTCAGATTACGGGTTCGATTCCCGTTCTTGTCAATCATGAACTTGACAGTGAATGACTGTTTGCAGTATTGCCCCAACTTCAAACTCGTGCTTGCTTTTGAATTCCTGCAGTGCTGTGGCTGTTGTATGATTCCATACCGACACAATTTGTCGCCAGCATTCCTGAATTATACTGGGATGTTGATAACATATCACATACAACTGCAAGATTTGTGGCATGCTGAGATTTTCTCTGAGAGAGCGATTGAGTCCCTGTAAGCAAGAAACGCGAAATTCTAGCAAATTGTCAACGTTGTGTAAATAAACTCGCAATGATTTTATGATTTGCAACACTGCCTGTACGTCGATGTTGGAAATTTTGACCTGAGCACACTTTTGCAACATGTTGCCTGGAAATAGATGCTGATAATTTTCAAAGTTTATTTGTGTGGTTTGCACGTGCATGAAGTAAAGAAGTAGTTGTAAGTGCTTGCTCATGGAGACTGTAAACTTTTGTTGTGCAAGCCATGTTTCATATGTCTTGTGGTACATCTGCGCATTGTTGTTGTCACTGCATGCGAATCGCATTTGCAGGCGGTTGGACTTGTTGCTTTTGTTCAGATCGTTCATTGGAGTATCTCGACTCAGAACGGCTTTGATTTCGCTGAAAAACACCGGTGAAATCTCAAAGCATGGCAAGATCAAAAGAATGCTGTCAAATGCGCGCTTTTCGTCCACGTCTGCGTCAAGAAAATAAGTCATGCACTGAGAACACCTGAATTCAAGTTGCGAAGAGGTGACGTTGTGCTGTTGTAGCACCTTCTGCAGCATTGCTATTTTGTTGATATTAGCGGGAATCAAACTGAGCAATATGTGCAGAATCAGACGTGTGTCGACGGCCACGAATGTATGCAAGCCGGCCTTTTCCATGCTATGTTTCATTCGCAGGATGCTCTCGTCGTGTTCGAGTTCAGCCAGTGCATCGTCGGTGACGTTGAGATTCATGTAGCTGAGCAATTGCCACCAGTCACCCAGCGATGAAAACACGGAAGTCAAATTTTCAGGGGATGCGTTGATGAAGTCCCAGTCCAGCAAAATGGGACCTGAGATGTCAGACAGAACGCTCAAAGCCTGCACGGCTTGTTCTTTCTGCTTGATTCTGGAATTCAAAATCAAAGTAGTGTGTATACTCCATGACATCAAACTGTTGAGGTTGACGGTCTGACACAGTTTGTGAAATTTGGTAATTGTATTCAGCTGCATTGCGCGCTTGATTTGTTTGTCGCCTTTTTCCTGTGTTCTGCTTTGAAACGTGGATGTTCCACTGAGAGTCAATTGATGCAGTGCAATGGGGTTGATCTCAAATGTATCGGTCATTGATGGATGTGTTCATGAGGGTATATAGCCTGTGATATTCGAACGTGGCAAACATGGCTTTCCTTACAATCAATTCTTTTACTGTACAGATGTTTTTGGTCAATATTGCATTTGTTGTGGGTATGGGGTTGTGGATTATGACAGAAAATCTGAGTCTACTCAAGGTGGCGTTGAGTGCATTTTTGTTTTTGGTCGAGATAATCATCGTGCACATTTTTGTACTTATTCATTAGATTTTGCTCGCCAGCGTCATCAAGAACGCAGGGTTATCAAATGACAGATTGTCGTTTTCAAATAGAATGCCACCGATAGCACCGACCTCATACACAAACACAAATGCAACAAAACAGTTAAGAATAAAGACGGCAATCTCATCAAAGTGATTGGTAACGCTTTTGACAAACTCTTTGTAGCTATCGCCGTACATGTTCATGGGCGACAGCACGTAGAGTTTGGTCAGTGAAACGAGGCCAAAGTAAACGATGAAAGAGACGGAGAAAGTCATCTGAACACTGTCGAAATAGTTCTTCGGTGAAGCCATTCCCACGTGCCAGTAACCATCGGAGCTCGAGTTCAAATCCCAGTGCGCGACTGAGTACACATACCACACCAAGAGTGCCTGCATGCAGAGGATGAGAAGGCGGATCACGGTGATGGGAGCGACCTTCATCGCGTGGTCTTCATCATTTTTCGCATTCTTGAGAATTGCTTCAAATGCATTTTCAACCTCGTACAGGCGCTTGGAAGCAATCTCCATCAATCCAAACAGAATCATTGACACAAAAATGACCGTGATGTTAGAGTCGATGTGGAAATTGTGCTTAAGCAGGTACACCGAGAGGAAAAGAAACGGCAACACCCACGTCTGCATCAAAGTGAAATAAGAATGCTTGGTAGTGGCTTTCGCGTAGTCCTTTGGCATGAATTCCGTGTCTTGTACCCAATGTTGCTGAACAGAGCTCTTGTAATGGTTCTTTCCCGGTTGCAAAAACGCAGCAAGCTTGAATTTGTTGCTCTTGCCGAATGACGATACGTCCATTTGACCAGCAGGAGTAACACCAGTTTGACCGTTTTGCGGTTCTGCACCGACTGGGGTTTCTGCGGGAGTTTTGAGTGGTTCTTGGACAGACTGATCTCCCCCCTCATCGCTGTTGTCAGTGTTGTCAACACCAGCGCCAAGGTACAGCACAAAAACGAGAGAGATCACAGCGTAGAAGATGGTGCCAAACGGCTTGGGCCAGTACACCACGTGCTGGGTGGTGTTGTAAAACACAAACCACCACACAAGCATGAGCACGGTGAAGATTGGTGCAAGAAGGTAGCGCTTAAACATGCACAGCTTGGTGGGAGCCTTGACGTTTTCTTGATCACCAATCACAGCGTTGCTAAATGTGTCAACGATGTTGCGCAGCCACTTATAGTCGTTCTTGTAGAGTGCCGTGACGAACATGTAGAGGTTTGACACCGTCATGATGGTCAGCACAACAAACATGAGCACCCGGGGTGAGTGCGAAGCTGAAATGCTGTAGGCACTTGGCTCATTCGGCGTCAATTTCATGGCTGTTGTGGGTTGGAATTGCTGCTGGCACAGATTTTCCATCAAGGGGTAGTCGTTTGTGGTGTGATGAGTTAGATCACATTCTTGTACCCCTTGCGTAAGTTTGTTAGGCACGGCACAGGAGATGTGTGGTCGTTCCTTGTCATTAGCAAGTGTGGTCTCGCGGCATGTGGCATCAATGTTCTCTGCTGAAGCTGTAGATCCTGTGAAACACTCATTGGCATGCAGACAAAGAGTCGTGCTGACAGTTCCAACACTTGAAAAACTATTGCCTCCTGGAAAATATTTTCCGTGGGTGAGCATGTCCAGTGTCCAGTAAGACTGCTTCATGGTCTCAGGAGTTGATACGTGCAGCGACTGTGTCACGTAATCGTAGTCGTAGTTGGTTCGATGGAACTGAAGAACCCATGCACCCAAGAAAAGCAAAAACCACACCCCGCTGTGGTATGCATAAGTGGGTTTATCACGATTGAACAACTCCGTGAAGAACGGCATGCTACGGATAATGTGGTGTATCATAAATATCAAAAATCAATGGATTGTATTGCAATCAATCGCTGGACCTAGCATGAACATGCAACAAGATGCACGTCAAAACAAGCAGCAGAAGAAAGAGTTGCACAAAGGAACTACTCTGCCAGGTGCTTTTGTGGGACGTTTTTGAGAAGATTATGACGAAGCCAGCCGTGCTGATGTCTGCCTGCACGACTTCCGCGCTCCAATGTGGACACTGCTCTTCGATTTGGTGCAGCACGCGGTTTGGAATGCAGTCATAGTCAGTGAGGATGATTGTGTTCTCGTCGCGGGTGATCAGCTTGCCGCCGCGGTTGGTTACTTGTAAGACAGAATCAATGATACTGAGGGTTGACGGCATTGATTCGGTAAGCGGGAACTTGCAATATATCTCAAGTGGCACTATTGATTTTTATTTAACTTTACATGAGTTGTGGCAATGAACGATGCTGTAATGGAGCACACTACAACAGAAGATGACGAACACAATAGAGCAAAAATGAAAGACATGCAAATCGCACAGAAAATTGCTTCATACGCGGGTATGGTGTTGAGAGACAGACATTTAAATGTCAGCGATGACGTTTGGCAGGCTGCAAATACCGTCACCGATACCACCAAGCTTCTGGACACTGCTTCCATTCGCAAAATTTTGATTGATCAGCTCAATCAGCATTTGGAGGCGCAACGAGAGTTGCTGCTTGCTTCCGATAGTCAGGAAGTACTTGTACAATGGATCATTGACTTTCAAACCAAGTGGGAGAAAAAGATTGCGGCTCAAAGTCAGAAAAAATTTGACATTTCTGTCAAGATTCTGACCATGATGGAAGAGACGCTGTTGGCCGTGGAGGGAATTCTGCAGCAGCATGATATTTCGCAACCGGATGTTATGCAGGTTGTGAAAGAAACGTGGTCGGATATGTCAGAGGACGACAAATACAGCAATGAGCGTGAAGCGTACATGCGGCTCATGTTTCGCAACGATGTTCTGGGTCCCTACCTATGCCGCGTCGCCGGAAAGCTGCTGCAGAAACAGTTAGTGTGTAACCGCAGTGGTTCGTACTCGAGTACAAAACAGCGCAATGACGTTACGCAGGAGCGCGATGAGGCACTGATGCAGTTAACTCTTTTTCTGCAGAGAGATAACCAGCAAAATGTGATAGATTTTGTGAATAGTTTGAGAAGTCATGAGATTCGGATATGTTTACTGAATCACTGTAAAGACAGGTGAGCATACCTTATAAGCCGAGCACAAAGTTTGCTTTTGTGTTGTCGTGAAACACGTTGTTGAATTGGTGATAATATATATGAACAATGTAAATCGTTTCAATGACTGCACTTGGCCCCGGTTCCACGCACGAGCAACGTTCTATCTCCCACCCCCAGTATTTGTCCACCGCTGATCCTGGTCGTGGCGGCGGTGGCACGTACAACACCTTGAGTGAGAACAATGCCGGTGACTCTACGGAGCACATGCTGCAGCAATACGAGAACATCTTTGGTCCAGCTGCGCGCGATATCAAGTTTGATAGTCAGCGCGACAAGCGCCGGCAGAGGTGGCACCTGCCGGATGTGCTAAAGGGCCCCAATGATTACCTCACAACTCGAGTTGATGGGTTGATCACCGATGCCACCAAGTCTCCGTACACAGGATACATCCTGCCGTACAAGGAGAAAACCGATCCAGACGCCAAGTTCAAATGGAATGTATACCTTTTCGATGAGGGACTGGCTTCGCGTGTGCCGTACGAGAGCGCGGCGCGCGTGCTGCCGCAGAGCAAGCGCTCGTTTGCTGGTTATGTAGTGCGCCAGGGTTTGGCCATTGCGATGGAGCACAACTTCATGGCCAGTGCCGCTGGTCGCGAGAACTTCAAAAATCAGCTGCAGCAGCTGGTCGGATCCGTTCAGCTGACGAATGACCTCGATGTGCACGTGGCGCTGCTGCACGCACCGTCGTATCAGAAGCAGATGGACGAGAAGTTCTACGACCAGCACAAGACGGTGGCGAAGACGGCGCGCGAGTACGTTGACCTCTTCGGCATCATGCAGAAGATTCCAAACGCGCTCGATTTTCTCATCGAGGATGCGAAGAACCACATGCAGACGTGGGGTTCCAAGGATCCCAACTTTCTGCTGTGCAACGGCGCGCTCACGGCGCAGCTGACGATGCTCCCAGAGCTCACGAATTACGTGACGAACGGCGAGCAAGGTCGCGCGAGGCTCGCGGCTGGACCAGACCTCGCGTCGTACCGTGGCTTGAAGATCATCAACACGCGCAAGTTCAGCATGGAGTCTGGCACGGCGCCGCGCGATCTGCTCCGCCGCCGCGTGCGCGTCGCTGAGTACTACCGCATCCCCTGGGATCCGAAGAACGTGCGGCGCAGCTACGAGTTCTACGACCAGTCTCGTGATACCATGTTCCGCCTCTCCTGGCGTGAGCTCGTGGAGATGTCGAAGATGTCTGGCGGTAGCGACGAAGGTGACGGCTGGTCATATGACAATGGATTTTGGAGTTCTGGACCACAATGGCCAGAGGAGGCAAAGATATTTGCATTGAAAGATGCTACTAACAAATATCCTTCTCCTCATACTGCCAAGTACGTCATTTACAAACGAGATTCAAGGGATGGCTCTGGTGATACGGATGATTATCGCTACGAAATTCACGATGGCACTATTCAAAAGAATGTACTCAAGATGCCCCAGAGACTGGTATCGAAAAAGTATGAGTTGGTGTCCACATCAGATAATAATCTGATCGTGAAAGCTAATGACTTGACAAGTAATTCAGTTGCTTCTTTGAGTGATTATCCTCCGTATCAAAAATACCGTCATCTTCACATTTACAGTGAGGTGTATGGTGGGGGGATTTTTTCTGATTTCACGACGTCAGAAGCCAAAGACAAAAAAGATGGTATGATTCAATTTTTTAATTGGAATCAGCTTGACGGCGAGGTATACGAAACAGATGAGACTGCACAGGGTGCATACTATAAAAATACGAGTGCTTATTTCAAAAATCTTTGCCGTAATGAGCCTTTGATTGAAACAATGGAGAAATATGCTGCTGGAAATGGTTCAAATTACAACGCGTTCACTTTCAAATCATCTGGAGAAATGGATGGATCTGGGTTGGGTGTAGTGGGTACTCTTGGAACGTATTTGCTGAAAATCGGTGGAGATTACACTCCATCTAGATATCGTGCGTATTTGAAGACTATTGGTCGAAAGGGAATTGATAAAGCCAATCTCGCGGATGTAGATGACCAAAAAATGATAATTTTAGCAAATGCTCAAACACAGGTTACGACAACACAACATGCTCAGTACGCCGCATTGTGGGCTCTCAAACTGTATGTGAATGCTATGCGAGCTTTGATTGTTGATTGTATGGATTACAGCACCAACGTTTCACATGCACTTCGGGAGTGCAGATTTGATGAAATCAAATTTGCAATTCAAGCTGCTTGTCTGCAACAGGCCAAAAATCAATTTATTTACAGTGGCTCGACTATTGAGACAGCACCAGCAACAACAGCAACAACAGATTGGGTGACAAATCACGTAGCTGCATTGGGTGTTGTTAATGGCAATAAGGATTACATGCTTGCAGATTTGAACCCTCATGCCAAAAATGCTGTGAATTTGATTTTGCAGCCCAACATGCATCTGGACAGGACTGCGCCAGTGAAGTCAGGCGACATGGCGGAAAGTGCCACGTCTGTGAGGCCATGTGTATGGATGTTACAGACAATGTTGGCCAACATGCATCTGGATGCAGAAGTATGCGAAAAGTTGCTGGCAGGTGGCGCAGATCTTCACAAGGACGAATACAAAGAATTTTTGCAATGTGATAAATCAAAGACATCCAAGTGCACTGATTGGATATGGAATACAAATTTGATGCACTGGTTCATGTCGGTTATGCATTCTCAACAAGCTGTAAGAGACGCGGCTGAAAAGGAGTGTGCCATGAAAGACATCAACAAGCGTAAATTGGTTCTGGCAATCGCCGATGCAATCACGAACAACACAAAGTCGGATGAAACTGTGAAAGATTGTCTACTGCAGTTGTTGAAATCTAATACAGCGTCAAACGAATGTGTTTTCAGCACAGATGTCGCATCATCTACATTTGGTGCATATCAAAGAGACTCGGCTCAAGGGTTGACTATCAAGAACATTCCCATCGAGTATGTCCCATCGCAACTAACGGATACACTCGATGGTTTGTTTCATCAAGGTCAATTTTTGTTCCGGGGTCATGGGAAACGCGATTGTTTGCGGTATTGCTCGGTTGCTGATAAGAGTGTGTGTTTGGCAAAGCCATGGTTCGATGTCAGTGTTGAGCCACATGTTCAAGACGCGCAGCACTGGATTCGCGATCCTGCCAACATGGAGGAGGTGCTGCAGCACTTTGTGCTGATTTTGGCGAAGCGCTTTTTCAAGCCTTCTTCCAAGTTCATGTGGAATGGCACGGGTATGCCGGTGGTTGTGACAAAAGATTTGAGGTATTACCCAAATTCACCTTTCGACGCAAATGGTGATCCACGAGGCATGCCTGGGCCAGACTCTTACCATCTGATCGGCGAGCATCTGCTGCATGGTCCACACGTGGCGACGCACGAGGCGGAGGTTTCCGTGCCAGGCGGCGCGCAGGATCTGCTGATCATGCGTCCCAACATCGAGCACGAGATGCTTGGGATCATCATGGGTCGTGGCGGCGATGGCGAGCTCGGTGCGACGTTCTGGGGTCAGGTAAATGCGGCGATAGATTGTTGTATGTCAATGTGTGCAATGATAATTTCTGACCTAATTTGGTGTGTGTGTGCAGACGGAGCTTTCCTGTTATGATGATGCGCAGCATGGTATCTGGGGCATGTCGTACAAGTGAGTGTGAGTGAATGTGATGAGTTGCATGCGCGCCTGCATACTGACTGATTGCGCGTGCGACAGGTATCACGAGCGAGCCGTGGTCATGAACGAGCGCAACCTGGTGCGCGTGTTCGACGTGGCGTTTGATGGTTATAACGGCGGCATGGATCAGACGGTGCTGGACTGGTCAGACGACACGCAGTGCACGGAGTTTGGGCGCCGAACGCTGGATCGCTCGATGCCGTACAACGGCAAGAGCATGCTGGTGATGGCGATGCCGTACGACAGCAAGCGCTCGAAGCGGCCATGGCCTAACCCCATTGCGCTGCAGGAGGATCCGAGCTGCATCACGAGCCTGACGCCGGAGAGTGGTCGGCATCCGAACGATCTGATGGAGCATGCCATCTTCACGACTGGGAACAACACGTACTGCTCGACTGGTCAGCAGGAGCGCGTGAAGCAGTACTTCCAGAAGGTGAACTTCCAATTCCTGCAGACGCCTGACGCGGCGTCGCGACCTGCCGGCGAGCAGTGCGTGAACGGCGAGACGTCGTCGCAGATGATGGCGTTTGAAGGCACGATGAAGGTGTACGACGACAACGGCGCGTGCGTCGACGCGGTGCAGGGTTCTGGGCACCTGGGACCCAGCTACGTCGGCGTGGCTAGCATCCGCGAGGGACGTGGCGTGCAGAACCCACAGATGGCGCCGACGCTGCATCGTCTGATTTAGAGTGTGTGTGTTGTTTGCGTGAAATTTGGGGTCAATAAAGGCATATAAGAGATCTTGAGAAGTGGTTTAATGCAAATTTTTGTGAAGACACTAACCGGAAAGACGATAACATTGGAAGTAGAATCCAGCGACACGATCGAAATGATCAAATCGAAGATTCAAGACAAAGAAGGCATTCCGCCGGATCAGCAGCGCCTGATTTTTGCGGGAAAACAGTTGGAGGAGGGGCGCACGCTGGCAGACTACAACATTCAGAAGGAGTCCACGCTGCATTTGGTGCTGCGTTTGCGTGGTGGTGACATTCGCGGTAGAAGAAGTCAGTTTTTGAGCAAGAAAAAGTTGCAATCAGAGGGGTATGTCTTGGCAGAGAGCAAGCAGCACGAGCGATTGAAAGTGTTTCTGAGCCCCTTGCATGTGCGTACACTGCAACGGTGTGTAATTGATGGCGTGCAGGCAGACGACGACGATGAGTTGCCGTGTATTGTGAGCACGTTCAAGAAGCAGGATTCCATATTTATTGATGAGGGGGAAATTTTGCGCGTTTTCAATGGACCCAAGCAGCAAGAATTTGAGATCGAGCTGAGAGTGAATGCAGTGCATTTGAAGAGAGAAGATGGTCTTGGAAATCTTCACAGGGTTGAGGCTGTGTTGAATCTTGCCTGAAGCCTGAAAAGAAGATCGCGGCTTGAAAAAGCATATTACGAATGAGCAAGCAAATAAATGAGCGGTGAGACGGATGAGTTGTGTGAGATGGACGTGGTGGAGCTGGAGAAGCAGGAGTCGCAGTTTTGCTTCGAAAGTACGCATGACTACAACAAGTTGTGTTTTTTGATGCTGTCGTGCATGTGTATTGCTGTGGTGCTGGTGTGGAATTCAGCATTGACCATGTGCTCTGGCAACTACATTTTTGCCAAGTCGCAGCTGGACGTGTTGATTTTGAGCGCCGACATTCTGAGCATTGATCTGTTTTCGTGTGCGTTTGTGGTGTGTGGGTACACTGCCAGTTTTGTGTTCGTGGCGGTGGGGTCGCGGCAGTGGCAAGAGTTGCGCTCTAAGCTGTGCTGGGGTTGCTACAGCATCGGCTTGAGCTCGAGCGCCGCTGCGGTGGTTGTGTGTTCGCTGTGGCGTGGGTATCTGGGACACTTTCATGGCCATGATATTTTTCTGACACTGGCGGAGGGTTTCACGAGCGTGCGTCTGCTGGATGTGAATCAGGATCCTGCGCGCATGCACTCGCTGAACGTGTTTGTGTGGCCAGTGCTGATCATGTTCTGGAGCCTGTTGACGCTGGAGTGGACGTGGGCGGGGAACCACAAGATCGTGAAGCTGGTCGGATCTGCTGGACACTACATGCTGGTGCTTCTGGCTATGTGTGGCATCTCTTTATTTACGTTGTTTGGTATGCTGCACTCAAAGACAAATATCTTTTACGCAAACGCAACCTCGATAGCGTATCGCACGCTGGAGTTCAACCTCGGCGTGCACACCCACTTTCTGCAGGAAGCGCAGTTTCGGCCGTTGGCAGACGTGATGCAGGTTTTACGACAGTGCCGCTTTCTGATTCTGTTTGTGTTCTGTGCGACGTGGTGGTCGGAGATCGGCGTGGTTGTGCAGGAGCAGACGGAGGTGTGTCTAAGACTGTACTCCGGCAACAGCTGTCTGCGTGATCATCACGCTTTTCTGCTGCGGGGTTGCATTTTGGGCCTGACGCTGCTGAGTAGCGTTGATGAGAAGCAGGGAAGTGTGGTTTCATTGAAGAGCATGCTGCACATCCTGCCTGTTGTGCCGTCGGCGCTGGCATTTTGCTGTCCTGTGTACAGCTTCTTGCTGCTGGTGTTTGTGGTGACCTTTTCCAAAACGCTGGTGTACAGCAACGTCGCGTGTGTGGCGCTGGTGCTGAGTGTGCTGCTGTGGCTGCTGTCGTACTTGTTTTGCCTTCAGATTTTGCCGTGGCTGCAGGAGTGCGTGCAGGCATGTGTGGAGGCAATAACCACAAAAGTGCGGGAAGCCTTGGTTCCAAGCCAGACATGCCAACCCACGGGCTTCAGCATAAGTGACAGTGAATCAGAAGCGACAGCAGATGGCATCAATTGTTGAAAGACGCCTGTAGACTTTGAAGGCGCTCGCGCGAGCTGACGTAATGCTCAGGTGAGGGTAGAAAGACCCTGCCTGTCAACGGAGCTGTTATCATTTTTGACAGTAGTTCGCAGAGGTGCGTGTGCATGTCTTCCAGGCATTCCTTGCCATGTGTCTCAGAAGCTGGCAAACGCTGCAGAAACTCCTTGTTGATGGCAACTAGGCCCAGAACGTCCTCGACTAAGTTTTCTTTGGTGCAGGTGGTCATTGTTTACTTCAACAATGTAAACGGTGCTTTGAATACATTTTCTTTTTTTATTACATTACTTCGTCGTAGGTACATTAGCATTGGAACTGAACAAGACAAACCAAATAAACCCAAATTCTAGTGTGGTTTTGGCGAGCACAGAAAGCATACTGTACGCCAGTGCGGTATTCTGCCAGCTTTGCTGCCTTCGTTTTTTCAGAAATGACAGTACGCCATTATCTCTGTCTGAGATTTTTGTGATGATATCTCGAAAATCTTTTGGTCTATCTTCACGAATTTGTTTGTTACTGATTTCGTTGCCTTGTTCCTTAGTCAGTAATTTGTCCATGGTTTTGTCATCAAACAACTCATCGTTCTTTTCATACATCTGCATGTCCAATTCCAGACAAAGTAGTTGAAAGTATTGCACTGTTTGCACACACCCAAACAAAGCAAAGAACCCAAATTGAGTACCTATGATAAACCAAATGGCCGCAGGCATTCGCTCTTTGTAATTGCATGTGTATGTGTTGCGTTCTTGACGTTCAAATGCCGACAGTATAGACCACCAAATGGAGACAAATATCAGCCATGAGACAAAGAGCAAAATGCGAATTTTCAAAAAGTTATTACCGGCCATTTGAGGCCATTTGAGTGGCTGTTTATCTTCCTTTTTTTGCTGCCAGGCCTTTAGCATTTTTTTGAAACACTTGTCTATGAAGTGCTCGTTGATGCATCCTAACATCACAAGTGCTGCCTGGGCGCTCATCAACGCCAAAAGTTTGCCGCGATCGGTGATGAGAACGCTATTGGCGATCAAGAGGATCTGGAAAGGAGACGTTGCAGCGTACTCCACCCATCTCCAAAAATCTGGCTTTTTCTGATCGTACGGAATTTTGCCTTGAAGGTGAGCACTTTGAAAAAGGATTGTTTTGAAAAGCTTAGCCACGTCTATGTCCTTGATGGTATTGTCTTTATCGTAATTGTTCAAATCGTGTCGGTAGAATTGAAAAAGAATCGAAACTGCGAAAATGTACCACAGAACCAACCATGGATAATATCCAGATGGCATCCAGTGTGAAACGGTGAAATCTGAAAGGTATGTAGGGGCTTCTTGTTGAAAATGAATGCCGTCGTATGTGATGTTGTTCCATTCGCGTGAGATTGTGGCAACCTTGATGCTTTCGCTTTGATTGCAAAATCCATTTACTGATTCTTGCAATGAAGCGATTGCGTTGCTCAGGTTTTGATTGATCATTTCGTTAAAATAATGCTGCGACCCATCTGTTGCATCGCCTGTTGAAATCGTGTCATTGGTTGCGTTACTAGCATTTGAATACGATAGCAATCGCCTAGTGCTTGTGGATGTGGTATTTGGTATCGAATTTGACGCACGCGATGCAAAGATGGTGTTGTCGTCGTGTAACGTGACGAAGTAGTCAAATGGTGATTTGCTGCAACCTTCTTCTCTGCAAAACACTCCTTCGCCAAAGGATGCAATTACAGACACTGTAAGAGCACCAATTGACAACAAACAACACACCAAGTCAATAGATCGTATCCATTTGGGTTTGTACTTGATTACTCCCCATTGCCATCGAAATGTCATTGCGTCACTGTCTTTCAAGAATGGCCTTGGAATCAAAAACAATATAAAGTCGTAAATCAAAACCAATCGAATTAGACAGAAACGACCATGAATATTTTCTGAATTTGTATCGGAAGTGTCTTGATGTGGTGCGTTGAAAGTGCCAGAAGGGGTTGTTTTTTCGCGTGACGCTGCTGTCATGATTTTCACGTCTTGTAGAAGAGGAAGGCTATCTTCGTTGGTACGGCGTAAGCCTCGCATTAGTGATTTTCACATGCATCTCAAATATCAAAATACACAATACTGCGCATTGAAGAAGTACCGTGTGAGCGGTATCAATTGCAACATAAACACTATTTAAGCGTGCTCGTGAAAGGTCAACAATGCAGGCTGTTTCCAGTGCAATGCCAACGTCATCCGCTGAAAATTCCGAAGTTGTTACAGTTTCTCGGCGCGTTCGTGTAAACATCACAGGTTCCATCGACAAGTTCAATCGCACTGGCATTGAGGCGGCCACGTGGACGCCAGTCAGTGGCAAGCAGGGTGAGGTGTTTGGTGTGCATGAGATGTTTGATACGACGCCTGATGCCACCGTGACTTCCGCCGCGCTGCAAAACGCCGTGGTGCACAAGATCACCTGTCTGCAGCAACATAACGATTTCCCGGTTCATGTTGGTGTGAACATCAGCTGTATTACACCGGAGGAAAGCACGCGGAGTGGCCACAAGTACGCCATGACATGCCTGGCGAAGAAGTCGGTGGACTATCCCATGGTCGTGTTTGAGGCGGAAGAGCGCAGCGAGGGTGTGCAGTGGCGCTCCAAGTACCCGAAGTACAATGCCAACAACCTTGAGCGCGAGGGTATTCTGGACGTCAATGGCCAGCAGTACATCTTCTGCTCCAAGGATCATCCGGTAATTGAGCTTTTGCGCCAGAACAAGGAGATTCTGAACGCTAACATTGACGATCAGCAGATGATTGACGGTGAGTGGCTGAAGTTGACGCGCCAGGTGTTCCGCACGTGCTGCCAGACTCTGCGCACGAAGGTTCTTAACAATGTGAGCACCAGGGATCTCAACAACTTCAGTGTGCAGATTTCTCCCATCGGCAAGGATGACTGGAGCACAAACATGCAGGCTAACGACGAGATGCTGTCGTTCATTGACACCGCCACGCTGGTGAACGGCGGCGACAAGAACGGCCAAGACGCCATGAAGCTGGCTGTGACCGGGTTGCTGCAAAAAACTTGCACGTACAGTGCGCTCCTTGAAATTCAGTATGACATGTCTATTCCGTCGTGAGAGTCATATTTTGGATAAGAAGTTGCTACTGCAATGCAGACTGTAATGTGTTTAGAAGTTTTGCTTGCGACTGTGGCACTGTGGGTGGCTCTTTTTGGGATATGTGATCTTTTGCTTGAGAACATTAAAGATAATCATGTAAAATTAGGCTTTTACATGTTGTTGATGGCGACAGTTTTCATGTTTGTGTATTACACTCAACAAATAGACGCATGTACGTTGATGTAATCTGCGATTAAGTGGTTGGTGTGATTGTGATATTGCTTATGTGAACATTAAATTGGCCAGCCAGATTTTGAATTTCAGTGTGCATGACCGATTGCAACTGGGAGGTGGATTGCGACGCATACTCGTCACTCAATGACATCACGAATTGTGTCACGAAAACGGGTAGTGCGCTTATTTGTTTGAACATGAAAAGACATGTTATGACCAGGAATAACCAGCGCATTCGTGGCGCAAATAATGGTGTTATATTTGTCATTATGAAGTGATGTATATAGGCCATGTGGCAATACCATTCACATGATGTTGGTGTATCGAGTCATGTTGACATCGTTGCCAGAGGCAAAAAAGGCGCTTCTACGGCAATTTTGCCCAATTGATTTTTTCAAAATCAGCGACGAACCAGACAAGCATTCAGTGGTGATTCAACTAAATGGACAATTTCATGCGGTTGCAATTTTTGAAGAGACAGACGACTGTGTCAACTGGGAACGATTTGCGGTGAGAACGCAGTCGCATTACAACATGTACGTGTCAGAGATATTGAACTGGTTGAATGAAGAAATTGGCCAGAGCAAATCAATCAAAGTGTCTAATGACATTTCAAGTATATCTGATTGCATTTAGCGAAATTGGGGAAATATCAGAAGATTGTGCCAAGAGCAATGCGAACATTTGTGACGTACTCCTTTGTGGTGTTGCTAGTGTTAAGCTGGCGCTATCTCTTTCTACAGGCGCAACTAACATTATAATGTCTGCAAATTGGCGGCAAGTGTTAATTCATTGAATATATAACATACAAGACAAAACTTCTCAAGATGTCGTTTGCCACACCTGCAATGACCTCGAGCGCGGTGGTTTCCAACCCATTGCCAGACACCGTAAAACCTGCATCCGCTTTTCAGCTCAAGCAAGCTGTGCAAAACAGAGACGTAATTGATTTTGCAGGTGCCGTGTCTATTCAGGCGGAAGAGCCGGTAGCAGTAGAACCCACAGTTGAAATCAAAGCAAAGATTACCGCAAAGCATCAAAACGAGGATCTGCAGACTACTCTACTGCGCCAGGCCCAAGAACAAATGCGCAACATCAGATCTTCTTCTGGTCTGACGACCAGGAAACAGGAAAAGATGTTGACGCAAGGCGACGTCAGCCAGATGAGTCGAGGTGAAATTCTGGCTTTGAAGAAGGAGTTCCAAGCGCTGACCAAGAAGGGAGTGGAGCCTGACTTTGACAGTTGGGTTCGATGCAATTCAAGCCGTAAGGAAATCAGCATGATCACGGGGGGCAATGCCATGTTGCATAAGCAGTACGTGCAACTTTGTGAAGCGTGTCGCGTATCAGCGGTGCCGGCAAAGACAGCCTCTGCTGCATCCACGACCAGCGTCAGTTCGACCATGAAAAGTATGCAGGATCGCATTTCAAAGCTGGAGACGCAATGCAATGAGCATGAAGATGGACTTTTGCACCACACTCAGGTGATGCAAAAGGTCGGATCGCAGGTAAATGAATACACACAGGCTGCACAGAAAACCTCGTCTGACATTCAAAGCATGCGATCCGAATTGAAAAAGATGGATTTGAATGCTCAGAAGCACACCAAAACGCTTTCGAATTACAGTTCGCAGCTACAAGATCTCGATGTCGGCTTGAAACACCACACGGAAGTTTTGCAGCATGTTAGTGATGGTCTGAAGCAACACAAGACCATCCTGTCCAATCAGCAGAAGAATGCCAAGCTACCCCAGGTCAGCGGCAAGGTGTGTGAGGACACGCATTTTCAGTGTTATGAAAACATGCGTCGATTGCTGAACGAGGAATGAGGTAGACATAATATTTGCATAAATAAATGATTTTGAAATTACGATTAATGTCCAGCATCAAGGTTTGGTTTTATGATCCGTGTAATGACCCCAATGGCCTGATAAACCATTGCGTGTCGAAGCTAGACCCCCCGTACTGTCATTGTGAAATTCAAATTGATCAATTTTCATACTGCATTTACATGGGGAGTAAGGTTATGCGCAAAGCAAGAACGTTCACATCGCCGCCATACACAGCTGTGAATGTACCGTGTTCAGTGAATCAAAAGCTGAATGCAAAGAAGTTTGCAGAAAGCCAGGTGGCAAACGAGGTCACATTCAGTACTGTTGCATTTGTAATGGCACCGGTTCCAGTAGTCTCATACAGTGGTTGTGGGACATTCTGTAGCAAATTGTGTGCCGATATTCTGAAAGCAGGTGGGTTGGCGCAAGTGGAGGATCAGAACACAAACAAGCTGACGCCGAGTGCTCTGTACCGTATTTTGACAGCTTGCGGCGCGCAAGCGAGTACAGGAAAAATCATGGCCATAGATTTTCGAACTTAGATTTTTTGTGAGTAGTCATGGTAGTATATCGGGTGCATAGTGTGAATGCCAATGTTGGGATGCGAAAAGCTTTTCAACGATCGTCGCATAGTTACATGGATGTTGCTGGCCTGGACAATTTTGACAGCTGTGGTTTTCTACGCTATCATGAAGGCGGAGAATTCAACTTTTTTGGTCTTTGGTCCTAATGATCACAGCAAATTGTTTGGGGTAAAACTTGACAGTTGGACTAAGTGGTGGTGTGTCACGGTGTACACATTCATCAGTACATTTGTTGCGGCATTTGCAAGTGACAGTGTGGTGCCGTTCATAACCAATACGATTCAGGATCACAAGACAGTGTACATACCATACAGCAAGTGCACGTGCTTGATCATCATACAAGTATTTACTTGCTACTCGGTTGTCATCAGTATTGTGGGTCTGTTTGTTGCATTGACACAAATTGATTTCACCATAGTACGATTGATAGCTGACCTCATAGTGAACCACATAACAACAAGCTATTTCTTGCGTGGAAAGATTACGAATTTGCAGAAGTACGAGGAATGGTCTCGCAAAGCCGACAACATGGAACACGTTGAATTGAAAGAAGAGGAAGCATTTGATTTGAATCTGACGGACGATTGAAACGTTCATAACAAAGGTTTCAATGTGAACTATTTAACATGGTTGTGATTTCAAATCAATAATGCGCCCAGCGCAACACTTTTTCTTTGTGAATGTGTACAATGACAGGGGTGTCTGTTTGAATCAAGCCAAGTACATGTCAGTAGCACACGTTAGTTCATTTCAAGATGTAACGCGTATGTTGGACACCAAAATACAAAAACAAATTTGCTCGCATGATAATGTCATTGAGAAGGCATCTGATTTGATCAAACAAGTTTCCGACCAGCATGTTTTGAAATCACTGCAGACTCACACACGTGCGACAAGATGGGGTCACAAACACCCCATCCACATGCTTACCAGTGCAGAGTGCTTTCAAGGCATTGTGCATCTGAGCACTGGGTTTCTGACAGACAAGGATTTCAACATCCGCTTGTCGATCCCGGTGTGGACAACGGTGGTGAAGACGGGTGATAAGTTTGTGGAAACGGTGGCTGTGAACGTACCTCGGAAGGTGCCTCTGTGTGCATTGGCATGGAGTGGGGGGTCAAAGGAAATTGACATCAAGCAAACCGCACTTTCAACGAACCAAAAACACGTAGGCATCAGCATTGAAAACTCACACCGAGACACGCGCATTCAAACACTAGAGCATTTCAAGCAACTCACTCGGCGCTTGCATCTCAATGTCAACACACATCTGAAGAAATTAAGTGTGTCTGATGTTTTTGTTAATTGGTCGTGTCCTTTGTCTGATACGAAACAAATCACAGTATTTTATTTCAAATAAATTAGTGTGCAAACAAATGTCGCTGATGCTCTTTGTGCGAGATCTGATACATGAGGCTGGAAAGAGACCAGGTCAAAAACAGCAGGTAAGAGGCAGTGATGATAACCTTGTGCTGGTTAGCAGGAGTGCGCTCAAATTGAAATGGTAGCAGCTCCCTCAACACATCGTATCCAACGTTAGCCCAGAACAGCGCTAGCACAAACCAAAAGACGTGAGAATTCAAGAATGAGGTGAATTGGGTGTGATCCGAGGTTTCTCGTGTGAATGTGAGGAGTGAGAACGTCAGCCCAAAGATGATGATAAACCAGAAAACACGAGTCCAGCCAAAAAACATGAGAGTGTCCTTCATGTGTTGCACGTTACTGTTAGAAAACGGCGTTGCGCCGCCCTCGCTGGTTAGCTTTAGGATTTCATCAGATTTTGTATTTTGGCAGAGTGCATCGTAAATGATCTTGTTGACATTCGAAATATGCTGAATGAAACCAATGCTGATCAGCAGCAAGAACGCAAACAGCACGGAGTTGGCGTTTGTGAGACCATTTGCGATCAACAGGCCAATGCCAATGCTGGCGTAACCCGCAATGTATGGCAGGTCATTCTGAACACATTTCCACACCAGGTTGTCGGAGTGCGGAAAGTAAGCCGATTTTGGTGCGAAAAGCGTCAAGTACCAGCGCGATTGCTTTTTGTCATCTTGGCTGAACGTCGTGGCAAGTTGCTGCGAAGCGCAGATGAAAGATAGCAGTCCCAGCACGATAAGCAGAATGGTGTCGTACACGATCTGCACGGTGTTGGTAGGGTTGATGGCAGAATTGTCATCGCCAGTAGCTTTGTCAAATGGTCGCCAGATGCTACCAAAAACGTGCTCCCGAAGTGAAACGTTGAATGTCCACACCAGAGCCAGTACAAAGTACACGTAGTAGCAGATTGAGATCGCCCAAAGCATCATGTACTCCTTCTTGTCACCGCTCTGTTCAGACGGGAATTTGAAAACACTGCCAAGCACACCAAAGATCAACAGCATGATGCCATTGAAGATCAGAATCTTGGTATCAACTTGTCCCGCGTACTCCTGCACGTACTCTGGCTGTGATGAAAGGAAGCATCGCTCAGAAGCCTTGGCAATGAACTCTTTCTTGTCTTCCTTCGCAATCTTCTTAAACACTGCGGCCTGTGCTTCGATGTTCTTGTATTCAGCCGATGTTTTCCTGGTCAGTGCCTCACTGGCAGCCATGACAATGTAGTTGGAATTTTCGGTGTTGAAACCTTCCTTCAGCCAAGTTTCGAAATTTTTCTTCAGGTCAAATTCCGTGATGTTCGAATGTGTGACGACTTTGTCAATGTTGGCCAGGCAATTGCAGACTGAACGTGCAGGAAGAGTATTCTTCAAGCCAGTCACGGTTGCGTCGTATGATGCAATGAGTTGCATGCCACCAGCCGAATCAACATACTTGCCCTCCTCCATGCAGCCAGAAGCATATTGCATGAGCTTCAGTGTGTTCCACCCACTGTTTTGGATTGTTTCCTCTTTGTACAAAAACTCAGAAAACTTCTCTACATCAGGAACGCCAGTGTGAACCTTATACATGCCATTATCGGGTCCAAATGCAGAAATTTTGTGCAGCACGACGCTGCGAGGCAGAGGCCATGCCTCCCGCATCAGGTTGCGGATGTCGATGCCTCCTGACTTGATTTCAATGGCTAGGTAAAGAGATGCCACACACGCTACCAACGCTGATACGGATATGAAGCGGTTGAAGGCAAACATCGTAGCCATTGAAGCTAAACGAGCAATATCTTTAATACTACTCAAAGTGTGTTTAGACATGAGCCTGAAACGCTACTCTGTTCCCAACCTTGACAAACCCAAAGCCGTCGAGGGGGTCTGGGTAAAGATCCAAAAACATCCAGTACCGCACAGTCCATATCGCATTCAAAACGTGAGCTTGCAACCGATCGGCGTGCCACACTTTATCTTTCACGGATTGGTTGACGTTGGCGTTCTGCTTCAAATTGGTTGACAGAAGAGAGTACGGCGCTGTGATTGCCGAAAAGCTGTCGTCGAATTCTACCTGATGTTGGAAGTTTTCAAGAAACGCCTCGTCTTTTTTCACCGTCTGGACCATTGCCTGGCACTTTGCCAGCTCTGTCTTCACGTGCGTTATGGTTGCTGGAACCTTGCTTGCGTACAATGCCGCAAACACGTGAGTCAAGGCATACATCAAGTCCAGAGGTGATGTCAAGTTCAGGTTTTTGAACTGAGATCGCTGCTGCCATATTTTGATGGGGCCCACGCTGGGAAGGCTCATGCAGAAATCACACCCAGTCGCAGCCACCAACGCTGCGAGGTTATCTGACGGCAGTCCAACGCATCCAATGCTTTTCATCTCATTTTGCACCCATTTCAACACCAACTGAATGTCGACGTATTCATACTTCTGTGACTGTTTCTCGCCAACTTTGCGCTTTCCTGCGCCGTCGATGTTCGTAGTCATGCGCCACAGGTAAAATTTCTGATTGTTCATTGCTTTTTGTGCTTGCAGCGTGGCTCCATCTGTATCAGTGATGTATTCTTGATGCTCGATGAGTTTTTCTTTGGGCTTGACGCGCAAATCAGTGGACATGGAAGGCGGTGCCAAAAAAGAAATGGCACTGTCTTGCTGCATCGTCTCGCTGAATTGCTGCATGCGTTCCAGTTGCATCAGTGCAATCATCAGGTAGTCTCCATCCGTGGAGAAGATGAGCAGAGGACCGTAACAAGCCCACCGAAATGCCTTGATGTCACATTCACCTGGCTTACGCATTTCTTCGTTGCTGAGCACCGGCAAATCAAGTTTGGTACCAAAGACCTCTGGCTCAACAAAGTCAAAGATGATGCTTCTTCCCTTTTTCTGCAGCGTTTGGTCAGACGTGTAATGTAGGCGCAGCGTGTTGATGACCATGTGCATGACCTTTGTTTTGAACGCGCGGTTTCGCATGGCAGCACCCCAGTTCTCTGGCATGCAAGCGGGGAGGTCGTCGCTGTCGTCGAATTCGACGTTCACGTGTTGCTTGGAACGCTTGGCCTGGGTCATGTTTTTGGCGGCAGGTACGTGCTCGTAGTTGTCAAAGCCCAGCACTACGATACACGCACCCGTCTGAAACGCGGAATCTATGCACTGTATGAACTGCTGTCGAACCAACTGTTTCCAGCTCTGGATATGGCTGCCGCACATGAGCTTGATCTGTCCGTCAATGAACACCGTCGTTGGTCGATCTTTCATGTCGAAGGTGAACGCCGTGGGCACGTTCTTTTTGATCAATTTGGTCCATCCCGTGTCAATGGTCATCGATGCATTTAAACAAATTTATTCAGCTTAGCTAACAAACACATGAAAGAAAATCAGAAAAAGCCTGATGTGGCGTCACATTGACACGCGTCGATGGACGTCGCTTCAGTCGAAGGTTCCGTGACTGTTCCAAACCCACACACACGGCAAAACTCGTTCTGGCCGCCAGTAGAATACTGACCATCAACACACGGCTCGCATGCAGCAGATGAATCAGAAGATGGATCCAATCCGAAACCAGGCTGGCATACACAATCCGCTTCAATGGTTGATTGAACCGGAGAAGTTTTGTTTGCTGGACATGACAGGCATTCCTGGTCTGGTTGTTCCAGCGTTCCTTCCGCTGCATAAAACCCGGGTTGGCAGGGTGAACAACTGGCTCCTCCAAATCCAGCCTTGCACACGCAGTGTGATTCAGCCGGAGATCCTTCCGCCGATGTTTCACTTGCCGCGCACGGCGTGCATTCGGATGCGCCTTGAAGAGAATACGTGCCAGAAGGACACGGAGAGCAAGATTCAGGACCAGGTCCCTTGAACTTGCCAGCAGCACACTGCTCGCAAACATACGTATCTGTGTTCATTTCGTAACCAGCGTCGCAATAGCACTGAATAATGGTGGCTGTGCCGGTGACATTGGTGAATGAATTTTCGGGGCAAGACAGACATGCTGTTTGGCCTGCTTGGTTTTGATATGTGTTCAATTCGCACGCCAGGCACGTCAGTGTGGAGTGTTGTGCGCGAAACGATCCTGGGGAGCATGGGTCGCATTCATCAGCATTGCGTATGAATCCAAGATCGCAAGTGCAGTCGGATTCGTCAACACCCCACGTCGTTTCGTTCAAGAGTGAATTAAAAGCATGACCGACGTGATGTCGCGAGGCGTTGCTGGAGTCTTGCAGTGAGCACTGCACGCAAGCCTGTGCATGGCCTACAAAAAAGTACCCATCGGCACAGTACGCGCAAGCGTCGTTGGAATATCCTAGTTTGAACTGGTACTCGTCGCACTGCACGCAGCCGCCGTCGTATGTGAACCCCGGAAAGCACACACAGTCACTGACATCATCCATTGGGTTGGCAAAGGTGACTGCTGATTGATCCTGACCGGAATTGACGGGACACGACGTGCACACGCTCTGAGTCACGGCGCCGACGTCATCGTGCGTGGAGTAAGAGTGGATGGGAGTCACGCCACATAGGTTACACAGATGGTTGCCATCATCCGACTTGTACGCACCGTCAATGCACGGAATGCAAGCTGTGTTGTCTTTGAGGTAAAACCCTTGCGAGCACACGCACAGAGTTTCGTTTGTCGCTGCCTCGGCGACGGTGGTGTCGTTGTTGAATCGCGTGCACTCTTGGCACGTGAAGCTCTCCTCGACGTCTGCGTAGAAGCCTTTGCTGCAAGGCGTACACTGGTGGTTGCCGATGGTGTTTTTTGCGTAGCCAGGTTCGCAATGCGTGCAAGCAGAGTTGGCGTCAACTTTTTCGCTGCCTTGTGCGCACACGCACAGATCCACGCTGTCGGCGCCGAGATCTACCGTGACTGAATTGTCTGGGCATGCATGGCACGCAACTAGGCCCGTTTCGTTTGCAAACTTATGCAAATGGCACCTGCTGCAGGTATCGGTGTTGCCTACAGCAGACACGAAATCCTTGAAGAATCCAAGCAGGCATTCGGTGCAAGCTTCAAGTGTGGGCTCGCATTCGCCAAAACAGGTGTGATTCCACAGGTACGACTGACATGATCCAGCAGCGCATCCGCACTGCGTGGAGCTGTAGCTGGCTTCGGGGCTGACGGCACCCACGCCGCAGCTGACGCATGCGCCATTCTTCTCATACGTGCCGCTGGTGCAGGCATTGCAAACTCCTGTGTTTTCGATGTAGCCAGGGTTGCACACACACGCGGCAGAGGTTGTGGCGCCTGTCACGCCTTGGGTGGTCGAGTGCGCGGTACAGGCCTCGCAGGTGCCGACCACGAAAGCATCGCCTGTATAGTACGTCGTGCTGGCGTCGTAGTACGTGTCGGCTGGACACTGCGCGCAAACGCCGGAGTCGTCTCGCACCAGCGGTGTCACACACGAGCACGACAAACCATCTGCAGATCGTTCTTCGTTTTCGGCACAATCAACGCAAAAAGTAGTATTGAAGTATCGTGCCGTTTCTGGACACAAAGTGCACGAAAAGTCACCAGCAGTTGGTTTGTAGTACGGCGCAACGCACGGCTCACATAATCCGTCGGCGTTTTCCTGGTAACCTGGAAGACACAAGCACGCAGAATGATCCTCGTTGGCCACGCGGTTATTTACACCACACATCGAATCCAGTACGACTCCTCCTCCACAGCGTTGGCCAGTTTCGCAAGGCAGACACTCGGCTGTGCCAGCGTCGTCGGAAAGAACGAAACCGGCGTCGCAAATACAGCCGGATCGATCCACTGTGCCGCGAGTGAGCGTGTACGCGTTGGGAATGCACTTTTCCACGTTGGGGAGGTTACTGATGGACTCCGACACGCAGTAATAGTCTAATGGGCAGCTCTTGCAAAGATCGGTGGCATCTGTGCGAAAAAAGCCGTCTTTGCACAGGCACTGCTCGCGAGCGTGGCTGCCAGCTTGCAAAGTGATGAGCTCGGGGTCGTACGACGCGCACTCGTATTTGATTTCGTTCACGCAGAAAGAGTCTTTTTCACAGAGCAGGCACATGGAGCCAGAGCGATAAAAGCCTGGCTTGCATGTGCATGCAGCGATAGTGGAGCTGCCTGCAGGAGATGTCTCGTTTACTGAGCATGCTTGCTTTACGTTGCCTTGACAGTAAGAACCAATTTCACAATACGAACACGATCCTTCGTACAGATCCGAGCACGAGGTGTTTGTTGATCCGTCGCGGCAATAATAACCATCTTCACACACGCAGCTTTGGTGTTGGTTCGAGCTGTGCGGCTTCACGCACTGCTCCACCACGCCATCCGTCACCATGTCGGAGGCGTGGCACACGAGGTGGTTGTCGCACAAATGGCACTGGCCTGCAGCATCCTTGGTGAAGTACTCGTCGCAGAAGCATTTGGCCACAGTGGATGTTTGTGCGAGCGATGATGAGTTGGCAGGACAATCATTTTCCGCGTTGTGATAGCACCAACTGTCAACTGGGCATACTTCACATTGTGACTCTTTGTCATAAAAGCCTGGATTGCAGACACAAGCTGTTGCATTGGTTGCACCAGCAAGCGTCAGCGTGCTGCTGTTGTCACGGCACTGCTGCACGTGCTGTCCCCCTTCGCAGTAAAAATTGACTGGGCATCGCAAGCAAGAGTTGTTAGCTCCTGTGTACCCTGGCACGCACGTGCAGTCGTGCGCGTGGTCGCTGGCGAGCGGGGAGGTTGCACCAGTGGTGCACGGAAGTTGCGTGATTTTATCTGTGCAGTAGGATCCTACAGGACACGGATGGCATGTGAGTACGGATGAATCTTCAGACATCAAGTATCCAGCGCGACACTGGCACGCGGAGATGCTGAAGCTCGCAGAAGGCGATGTTGTGTTTTCAGGGCATTGCTCACAGGCATATGTAGTGAACGGCGGCGTGTCGTCTTGATACGTGCCAGGTGTGCACTCGAGACAGCTGGCAGAACCCACGCTGACCTTGTACGTGCCTGGCGCGCACGCAGTGCAAGCACTGCCATCTGCTCCAGTGTAGCCAGGGGTGCACTGGCAGTTGCCGATGGTGCTGCTGGCTTCAGGTGACGTGGCAAAGGCTGGGCAGTCCACGCAAGTTTCCGCGACGGTGTACTTAGCGGCGGCACAGGCTGTGCATGCATGATTACCAACCAATGCCTTGACGAATCCGTCAGCGCATGGCACGCAATTGATGCCATCGAATTCAAACCCAGCAGCACACAAACACGCGCTGGGATCGTCGCTGCCGGCTGGAGAGGTTGAATTCTCTGGACACGCGGTGCATTCCGTCAAGCTGCTCCTGTACTCGTCTGTGGGACATGGAACGCAAGAGCTTGACAGCTCGTCTCGAGTTACAGTGCCTTCAATGCCAATGTTACCAGCTGGGCATGAAGTGCACAGATTATTGTTCACGCTGGGCTTGTACTTGCCGTTTTCGCATGCTGTGCACGTGAGCGTGTCACTGACGCTGTCGTACGATCCGGCGTATCCAGCCAAGCATCGGCAGGTGCTCACAGACGTGCCTCCCAAACTGTACTGCGAGTTGGATGGGCAGCTGTTGCAGTGCTTGCCGTCGGCTTCTGTCGTGATGTAGCCATAACAGACCTGGCAATCCGTGGAATTGGTGCTGGCTGTGGATTCGGTGATCATGATGTTTAGACACGATGTACACTGCGTATTGTCGGTGGTCATTTTGTATGAGCCTTTTAGGCACGCTGAACATTGATATGTGTTGTCACTGATTTCAGACCAGGAGTACCCTGCCATGCACAGACATTGAGCTTGTCCCTCCTCACTGATACTGTTGTCTTGGCACGTTAAGCATGCACTCTGTCCAGCCAGCGATTGGTAGGATCCCACGCTGCAATTACGACAGAAAAGAGCGTCCTGGGTGGCATCGCGGTACGTACCTGCACTGCATTGATAACAGGCTTCGTTGCCTATCCAGTCTTTGTAATGCCCCTCGGCACAGCTTGCACAGGTGCCACTGACAAGATGATACTCTGGTAGACACTGGCAGTCGGCAATGCTGTCACTGCCTTCGCTGCTAGTAGCGTGGTCCATGCAGGCAAGGCACGTCGAGGCAGCTGAGTTCGGTTGGTATTGGCCTTCCACACACGGCGAGCACGCCTCATCTCCGTGATCGGCTTTGAACGTTCCTGGGTCACATGTATGCGCGCACGTATTGTTGTGCTTGAAATGGCCAGGATCGCATTCGCAAATCTTGGTTTCACCGTTGCGCGTGCTGTGCTGCTCGCAAACTGCCGTGCAAACTCCGTCGACGCGCTCGTATCCGGTTTTGCAGGTACATTGAGACGACCCAGAAGCGGCTTCTTCGTTTTGCCCACACGCTTCGCAAGAGACACTGCCAGTGTTGCTTTGAAAGGTGTTGAGTGGACATTGACTGCATGCCAACGCTCCGATGCTGTCTTTGTAAAATCCAGGTAGACATGCAGTGCAATCATCACCTTCAAATCCTTTATCACAGACGCAATCCGACAGCGACGATGCCATGGACGTGGATGTTCGATTGTCAGGACAGGCACTTTGCATGTCGTTGCTGCAGAAGAACCCCTCAGAACACGCAACACATGCATGGTTTGCGTCGGCGTAGTAACCTCCAAAACATACACAGTGCGTGATGTTGTCTGCGCCGTGCACTGACGTTGAATGCTGGGGACACAGATACATTTCGTCTTGAAAACAGTACTCTCCGGGAGTGCACAGGCGGCATTGCAGGTGCTCACTGCAGACAAGAGATATGAGTGCAAGGAGCAAAAAAAGTCTAAGTGGCATTACACCGGAAAGTAACACCAAATATATTAGCAAATCAAATAACGTAAGCTTTAAGAAAACGAACAAGTTGTACACGGCTTGCAAATGGATGTTGTTTCGGTGCCACTCTCAGTTGTCTCATAAAATCCATTCTCACACCTTTCTACATATTTTTGTGTGTCTGAATCTTCGTCTCCTGGGCATTCTCTGTAATCAGAACTTCTTTTTTGCAGCGCGTCGTGCAATTTGCACAAAATACAGCATTGAGCATCCCACTCTTCATCCTCTTTAAAGCAGTCAGTATCCACATAATAGCCGCTAGGACAATAATTTTCCAGTTTTCCTTGTTCAAATTTTCCTTTGCCAGGGATTATTCTTGTTCGGATTTCAACATTTTCAAGTCTTGGGGTGGTGGGATCCCAAATTTTTACATTATGTACACCGCATTCGATTCCAATTTTATACTTTGTTGGTAATCCAGTGATTACTTGTTTCTTTGACTTGTCACATCTTCTTCTTTCACAGTCTTGTGTGGCGGGGCCGACACATTGATCTGGCTTGGGATGATACAGATACTCTTTCGCAGTTTCAAGAGTGGTATCTTCCACGTCACACACATCACACAATTTGCAAGTTCCTGCATTGTTTTTTTCACAGCCGTCGACGTAATTTCCAGAATCGCACGTTGCGCAATTTTCACACTTACCCTCGCGCAAAATTTCGACTAGAGGTGACTTTTTGTTATCTGGGCAAATTTGGTCGTAATCTTCGCTTGATTCGAATTGGGTATCCAAAGTTTTCAAAACTAATGTTCCGTTGATTTTCAAGGCAATTTGATATGTTTCAGATCCAAATTCGGTGTTCACGCGCACCGGACCACCGCATGCAATATTGTACTTTCCTGCGGCGCAGCGTGGACACCTTTTGAATAGATCTGTAATTATCCAAGTTTTAGCGTTCACGTTTGCGTATGCTCGCTTCCAAAGATTATGTGCAGGATTCAGTGTTTCTGGTATGTAAGCAGTTGAATCTATGATGAACTGATCGTAAGAGGGGTAAATTCTCCAAGTAGGATTGGTACATTGTATTTGCATGACCATGCCCACGTCTTCCCATCTTTGGCATCCTTTGTCTGGCTCTCGTATATCAAATTTGTGACGAGAAGGGCATTCTGTACAATTTGGTGCAAATTGGGCACGAAAAGGTTTTTTGTGAAAAACATCACGACATGGAACACAATCCTGTATATCCGCTTTGAAAAACATACTTGGTGGGCAATCGCATTCCGTTTTAGTTGTTGCTCCTGGATTTGTTGTCATTTGGCTGTCTAGGCATCTGTCACATGTTTGATCTTTTTTTCGCTCGTTTGATAGTGATGCAGAATTAAAAATAATTTCATCTATGTCTTCTTTGTAAAAACCTTCTTTGCACGGCGTGCATTCTGATGTATCTGTACTGATTCTTTCGTATCCTTTGTTACAAACACAAATTGCGTTTCTGCCATCATCGCAACCCCGAGCCACGTATTTCGTTTCGTTTGTATCCTCGTTGCATTCTACTGTTGTTGTGCAAGGTTTGCATTCACCTTGATGTGCTTGAAAAGCATTATTCCATGTGCCACTCCACTCAATTTTCAAATCAGCATAATAATTTGGAAGGCACATGCATTCGTTGTTTTTTGAAATTGATCCTTCGCTAACCTTTTGTGAAGTTGTTGTTGTGCATTCGGTTTTTGCACGGCAAAGATAAGAATTTTGTCTATCACTAAATGTTTGCGTGGAACATGGTAAACACGACGGTGAAACTGTGTTTGGTTTCGTGGGCGATTCAAATTTGCCATTACAAACTATAATTTCACCAACGGCACATTGATGATTTGTCGCATCGCACGCTTTTGCAATTGAATATTGATTAACATTGAAGAGCTTATTGTATGTAGTGTCTTCTTGCTTTCGATAAAGTTGCATATTCACATCATTGATGCTTATTTTGTTTTGAAATGCTGCTGTGCACTCACATTGTTTTCGTTTGAACGAACTTGTTGGTTCGTATTCAAAAACTCTGTAAGGATCCACGTTCACGTTGTAACGTGGTGAGCTTTTGTCATATCCCAATAAATTTTTTTCAAAATCGTATGTTCGCCAGTCGACATCTATCCCGTAAAAACAATTCCACGGTGATGAGATTGGGTTACTGTCAACAGTCATATAATGTGGTGAATTTTCATTAATTTTTTGCTGGCATGTTGCCAAGTTTTGTGCTGACTTGACCCATGGATCATCTGCATCACGCGGTAGAACGTAGCCACAATCACCTAAATTTTCTGGGTTACGGCATCGCATGTCAGATTCACCCATACGTTTCCATTTGACGACTCCCACCCGACGTGAAATCCAATAAATTTTGTAACAATCATATGCATCCGTTTGATGACCTCCTGGAATAAACAATTGCACGGTGTATATTTCCGTACCCCATAAATCGATTTGATCACCTCGTTTGAATTTGGGTACATTGAGATATTCAGTTTTGGCTTCATCGTCAGTATTTGTAACAGTAATTGATTCACATGTAAATCCCTCCGACATACCATGTAATGACATGAAAATAATCAAGAAATAGAATGGTTTCATTTGTCGCAATGACGCGTTCTTTAATAATTTCACCACATTTACATGATGTTGGCAATACTTATTTTGATATTTATCATGTGTAATAAGAATGGACAATGAAAAGTTTCATTGTTTTCTTTGTGGCGGTATGTCTACGTGCCGTAAATGCAATTCAGCTACCAGTTTCTGAAAGCAGTTACAACCTTGTTATATGTGACGGATATGCGGATGATTTTGTGGCTCTTCAAAACTCTACTGTTTTACAGGAAACCAACTGTGTCAACATTGACGTGTGTACTTTGTCAAATCATAGATCAGAAACAGTCGCTGCGCAGACGTGGCACCACCGCTCCTCGCAGGCGCTGCGGTTCGACTCGGAGATTGGCATGAACGTGAGCTTGGACGCTCCGTTTTCACATTATAACATCGAGTACGCGCGCATTCCGGAGGGGATCAATCTCCTGACGTGTGCGCCGGATTTTGCGATCGTGCGGAAGGAGGGGCGGTATGAGTGCAACAACAATACGTTGCTGAACGTGAGTGGGGGGTGTCCTTCAGATTCTTACACAGCACAAGACTGCATGCGGCTGGTGCAGTACGACGCGGTGAGCGCAACGACGCCAGCGCTTCACGGCACGACGCAGATGATATTTTACGAGTTTGCGCCGGGGTGGGGGTGTCACACGTCGGCTGATCTGACAGAAAATGGAATCACGTTGTCTCAGGTAAAGCCTCCAAATCGACTGGTGCCGTGTGGCGTTCTGGAGCACGGCACGTGGTCGCAGATTTCGGTTGGATGTGTGCCGGAATGCGATGTTGGATACTTGGCTAGTGGTGAGACCTGTGTGCCGGCGTGCGGCAGCGTGACGCAAGAGTCGTGTCCCACTGGTCAGTACGCAATTGCAATCTGCACGAACATGACATCGAATCGATACCAATGTGGGTACTGTGAAGCCGTGGAAGGCAAGGAGTTCAAGCCGTGGTCGGATGCCAATCCGACCTTGTGCGACTACACGGATTGTTTGGCTGGTGACTATGAAATCGATTCGGTGTGCTCAGCATGCCCAGTAAACGCCATTAGCACCGCTCCATTGAGCACCTTTTGCTCAGCGTGCGCTGAAGGCAAGTACCAGCCAGCGTCGGGGCAGACTGTATGCATTGATTGTTTCAGCACGGCTGCCACCAGCACCAGCGCGGTTTGCGCCGCTGGGTATGAGTACCACCGGAATGTGCAGGAAATTCACGACTACTTCATGAACATCACACTGGGTGTAAGTCATCTTAAAAACATGACTCAGTACTGCTTTGATGACTACGCTTGTCTTCCGTGCAAGCCAGGTTCGTACGAGGTCAATCACGAGTGCCAGCCATGTCCAGTGGGAACGTACCAACACAACTGGGCATCAGACGCATGTTTTCAGTGCGCGACGGGTCAGAGCACGATGCAAACCGGCTCCGATTCCGACACGGCGTGTGTCTGTCAACCCGGATTCGAGTGAGCAGATTAGTTCAAATTAGACATATAAGATACAGAGATTCGCAATAAATGCCTCGTATCACGTCGTGTCTTTTGGCGTGTCTGTGCGTGGGATTTGTTTCCTGCAACCCCATTTTGGTGAGCGTGCAGTCTAAGTCTCAGCAGGAAATGGATGAGTTGACTGCTGCCATTGACGAGGCTGCGGAGACCGGAACGGGTCCTGGTCGCACGACGCTTGGCGTTATTGAGGCCACCATGTCGCGCGTTGTCGACGTGGACGATCCGTACGTGAGCACGCAAGTGGCGTCGGTGCCGACGTGGGGTATGCTACAGGATATTTCATATGACGTCAACACGAATATTTGGACGTTTGAGTACCAAACGATGCGTGTGGACAGCAGCACCAGTCTGAATCAGTTTCATCGAGTGCTGTATTTCACCAAGGCAAGCACAACGTATACCTCTGGCGACACAGGCAATGTGTGTTTGAACAACGTGGACTTGAATACGTGTCTGCAATCATTGCATAGTAATTATCTGATGAGCCAGGCGCCAACTGACACACAGGCTGACTACATTGATTGGTTTGATCGTGTGGACGGGGTGGATCTGATCACTGATCCTATTATCGTTACGCGAACTCCTGTGCCATATTCGTTGCTGGAAACCATTACAATTCAAATTCCGCACAAACGCATCCGCGATCAATTGGGGCAACAGTCGATATTCAATCACCCCACAGAAGGTGCTCAAGTGCAGTGGACATTTGGCATCGGCATGCTCTTCCATGGCGTTGGCAACAACGTTGTAATTTTTGATAATTTCAACCTGATCGAAAACAGCTTTGATCAAGTGGCAATTTCGAGACGCAATGCTTACGCGCTGGCCAAGTATGTGACATTCTGGACAAGCCAGGTTGCAAGCAACACAGACATCCGCGTGGCGCACGTGGAATATCTGCTTGAGCCAGGGTTCGAGGTACAGAGCATCAACGCCAGCGTTAACGGTGAAACCATTTCTGATTCCGACTGCAGCAGTATGCAGAGTCTTGTGAGTGGGTTGGAAAACAATGGCCAGTGTATCACGCGACGTGATGTTTGCGTTCCTGATTTGTATGAGGGTGTTGCGGATTGCGAGGGGTGTGTCGCGTACGTGATCCCCCTTCCTGCGCGTCTTCAGTCACCCTTCAAAATTAATACACTCTTGACGCTGAAGGAAACTGCCACCGATGCAGAAATTCTGACTACACTGAACTTTGAGACGAGCAACATGCAAGACGTGTGCAAAGCCGCCGTGTACGATACATTCAATGCCATCGATCATGTCCAGGCTGAATTGTACCGTGGGTACGCACTGCAATCTCAGGTCGTGCAGGGTTCTTTCACTGTTCAGAACGACACAGCGCAAGGTCTGCCGGAGACACTGCTGACTCTGGTGCTCACACCGAAGGATCAGAGTGCCATTGATTACTTCAACGAGTTTCCACAGCAACATATCAACTTGGATGAGCTGTACATCTCGCATTCTTTGTTTGAAAACATCATTGAGCAAAGCCAGCCAATCGACAATCAGGTGAGTGGAACAGGCGATGGCAGAACTACTTTGATTTTGGATCCTGAACTGAAAGCAGCTTGTCATGTCGAAGGCGACGATGCTGTTCAGTTCAATTACGATGAAACGTTGCAATGTGCCACCACGAAAGACTGGGATTTGACGGGGGCCAAAACGCGACCACAATCAAGTCCTGCCATGTATTTTGTACAAGAACTCAATCTAGTGAGTCCGTCTTCGGATACTCAGAATTGGCTTTCCAGTAACATCTTTGCAGGATCAACGTCTTCCGCCAACACGTTTTTGCAAAACACGGTGGCGCTCGTGCCTGAATCCAAACGTGACAAGAGCAAAGCGTATTACATTTTTCCGATTTACCAGTGGCCTGACCAGAGTCCCATTGGGTTGAAGGATACCAGTGTGGTTTCATTTGCATGGAGTGTGTCTGAGTACACCGCATCGAGCAGACGCCGGTTGCTGAGTGTTCCGATTTCCAAAATTTTCAGTAAGTCAGATAACGCGAAGAAAGTGCATAGTAGTGCAAATGTCAAGAAAATTGATCTTCACCGCAAACGCAAACAGGTTGATTTTGCTTCCTTCACCACTCTGAAATCATACAAGTCAAAATAAATCTATAAAACAGACATGCAACAGAGCCAGACATGCACTGGTACTTCTGCATTATGACTTGGTTAGCTGCTGTGCTAGTTGTCGCGGCTGATGCCAGCAACATTTCTGATGTTAGCTCAATTGGTTGCACGGCAACCATTTCTTGCTGTGACGTGTACGAATCTTTTAATAAGTTTATTCCCTCTCTTACTGGCGACGAAAGCAAGTGTAGTGCCGAAAATGACTGCGAAAGCACTCGCCTGAGGTTTCTTGTAAACAGACTCAATCAGTTACATGGAAAGGCGGTGGACATGAATTCAACTGATGTGATTGTCGACCTCACAAATCAAAAGCTATTAGCTGATCTGTTGGTTTCTCGTATTTTGGCACAATATCTCAGCCATGAGGGGTATCAGGATGATTTTTCAATTCATTTTTTGTTTGACGAAACGGCGCAAAACTTAAAAGAGGTTTTTGGTGCGTGTGTGTTTGAAAAGGAATTGTATGTGGCTTTACTGGTAATCAGTGTTGGTCTTTTGATTATGTGTTTACTTCTTCAACTTCACGCAGTGGAAACAAAGTCGAAGCTGGAACCTCAAGGAATGGGTTCAAATGCTTCATACACACTCATGACTGTGAAACCAACAAACATGAGGTATCGGCTGGGGCGGTCGAATTAACTTGTTGTAGCAACGAAACAAGCTGTGGCTGTTTGTCAGGAAACTCTACCTCAACGATTTGCTGCAGGTGTTTGCAGAACATCGACCATGAAGGTAGAAGCGTCAGAATGGGTGCCTGCTGCATGAATGTTTGTACGCGGGATTCCAAATTTTTCACATCAACTTGCTTGATTTTGTACACCTTGTTTTTGCGGCGCGTCACCTGTTTCTTATCAATGCCCTTTTTCTGCATTAAAGCATCACAAATCAGTATTCCTTAATACGTATTTTTTTTGTTTTTACTCACTTCAAACCTGTTGTGCACGAAGAGCGGTTCTTAACTTTTCCTTCAACAAACGCTGAGGTATGCGCAATTTTGGAGTACCGTCTTCCAACTTTTCCTGGTTAATGAAATTTTTGGTCAGGCGAATATGGCGAAAAATTACCTTTTCCATCTTCAAATTCAGGTTGTAGTACACTCCGTTGATCTTGATGCATGCCAGCTGAGAGTTGATGTCTCCGTTTTTGGGCTGTAGCCAAAAAATGAAGGTTTCGTTTTTTTCCATGATGCCAAGCAACTGTTGAATGTTTACACTGCTTTCCGAAATGTATTCCTTGCCGGCTTTGATGATGTCATAGTTGTCAATGTCGATAATTTTCATTCTTGTGGTTTTGGTTGTATGTGTGAGCTTATATGCCGTTTTTTTTGTTTTGTCTTGTGTTCTTGTTGATCGGTATTTATTTACGATATTACGACCTAGGTTAATGAAACCCCTGTTGCTGTGCATGTGTTTGTTTCGCTGTGTGTACGCACAGTTCTGTTCAAGCACGTGTGCTGCTGGTCAATATCCACAATGGAAATATACAAATTTTTTCACGAAGATGAACGTGCATGTGGATTTCATGAAATCCAATGCAATGGAAATTGGTATGCTTGCAAATGCAGTTACTCAAAAACGGGACTTGGTTTGTTTTGACTGCCAGTATAACATATCAAAAGATACATTCGATTTTGTGCAGACCTGTGATGACAGTGACGAATGCTTTGATCTATCGCAGCACTGTACTGTCAAATGTCGAACTCATTTCATCAGAAAAGATAGCGATTGTGTGCTGTGTAACCACACTACGTGTGACGTAGGATATTACATGGAAAGAGATACCTGTGCGTGCTTGCCGTGTGTACATCAAATTCGCAGCACCATAACCACTGCATCTGGTTTGGAAATATCTCCGATCAATTCCGATGTCAAATTTATCACAAACGGGCTTCAATTGAATGACTCTGCTTCCTGCTTGGAAGCGTGCAAATCAGGCTTTTTCAGAGACATTGGATTGATTCAAAAACAAGAGTCTGATGTCTGCATTGCGCACACTAATTTGAGCAACATGTGTTCAGATACGCAATTCAAGATGAATGGGACTCAATTTGAAGACGCGCGATGTGAAGACTGTATATTCACATGCCCAGCGGCGAATATGACTCGAAATTGCTCAGAGTTTGCGCAAAGTGTTTGCGTGGACTGTGAAGGTAGTTTACTAGAAAACGAGGAGTTCACCATGAGCAATTGCACGCGACGGTGTGTTGAAGGTGCCGTAAGAAATGAAAATGGTGACTGTGAGATTTGTTCGACAATTTGCGACCCCGGGTACCACCACGGTCGGAACGCATCGGTGTGTGATTGTTTACCTTGCAATACACTTCCACAGTCAAATGCGACGTATGTGCAAGGATGTGTATGGGCGTGCAATGACGGATATGAGTACAACAATATTACGAACAACTGCGAGGAAAGATCTGCAGATATTACTTTTGCTCCGGTGTATTCAAAGAAAAGTTTCATCACATCGTGTCCGGCTGGTGAATATCTACAAACGTCGTTACTTTCACAATCATGGACATCGTCTGCTGCTTCTCGAACGAAATGCCTGAGTTGCTACGACAAAGTCGCAACACCAGATCCTAATTTAGAAGGTTCGGGTTCGCAGTCAACATGGAACTGGCTGTTGATATCAAATCAGGACTGTGCCTGGGAGTGCAAAGGTGGATTTTATGCGTATTCAACGAATGCGGAGACAGTGACGTGCTACACGTGGGAGCAGTTTGCGGAACGAGTGGACACACCGGGTGCACTTGAAACGGTGGTGTCGGCGGATAACCAAGAAATTGTATTTACTCCCACCCAACGCAAAGAGACCAAAATGATTACAGATTGGCAGATTGTCATGATATGCATAGTAGCGTTGGTCACTACTCGGGTGTTGCTGCAGAGCTAACTCGTCAGTCTTGCATGCAATTCATTCGATAGACTGAAACTACCTGGTCTATCACTTTCAGGTATGCACTGAGCATGCGCAGATCTACTCGTTCTGAATTGACGCTTGTGGGCTTTTCTGCTTCCGGGTTTGGCGGCAAAATACAACACTTTTTGGTGACGTGTGCAAGATGCGTCAGATCTTTGAGAGTGTGGTGCAGAACGATTTTTTGTGATCGCATGTGCTGGCAAATGTGATTCTTAATATCTGCCTTTGTCATGGAACAGTCGTCAAGGCCACTCAGTACTTCGTGCACTTGATTAACCATCTCGCCGATGTGCACCGATGACATGCTGTCTTTGATGTAATCGTGGCATTTGGTGACGATCTCGTTGTCGCCATTTGCCATTTGACACATGTAGCATCGCGTGTTCAATTCGTGGTCGTATTCCTCAACCTCATCAATATCCATTAATGACGGTTTTGCACTCTATATATAACGAGACCGAGTGTTTTTTACAGATACTGCTGTGAGAAGAGAATCCATATCGTGAATCAACGCCAGCTGATGGGAGTAGGGCTGGTGCTTGCCACAAAGGTAAAAATGCTGCTGGATGCCAAGGGTGCTGTCCAGGACACTGAAAGAATGAACATTGTGTGGTCGGTCGCAGATGGCACATATCCTGGTTCTGGATATTTTTTCATCTTTCTTGTTTTGAAGGTGACAGCTACTGAACTCGGTTCCAGTGCCTTGCCAGACATGAACTTGCAGGCAAAATGGACAAAAATAGTGCACTTGTTCAAAGCAGTACAGCAGACGACCAAGAAGATTAATAGTGATTACATTTTCCGAGCTTTTGCATGAGTTACAGAACGGTGCGCGGTAGCTATCCGTCCTGAGCAAATTTTTATGTCGAAACGTTTTGTTTTCCAGGCACGAAACGCAAACGTGTAGATTAAATGAATCGGAGTTGCAAACGCTATCTCTGCTCATGGCGCGTTCTAGTGCTCGAAGTTGTAGCTGAATCACGTTTTGTGGTAGTATAGAAAATCGAATATTATTCCTGAGACGATGGCTGATAATCTGAAAATTCATGGTTTGTGTGTTGTTGCTCCAGTAACAGTGTTTCAAAGCATCACAGAGAGTGTGTGCGTTGATCATGTTGGTTAATGAATTGTGATATGTCTTGTTTGCCATTCTTGGTTTGCCCTTGCAAATTCGATTGCATTTTTCAATGATTCCATGAGCCTTGCCGTTCAAGACAGACCAGTTCAATGTAGGTGTTTGCATGTGAAGTCCACGAAAAAGATTAATATTTTGCTTGAACTGGGAGAAAATGTAAGATATGTTGGTTTTGGTGCCAAACAGGTATTGCATGCTTTTGTATTCACAAGGCATGTTGGTTTCGACGTGCACTATAAAGTACTCAATGATGGCGATGCGCAGCAAATTGAGATTTTGTGAGCAGAATTCGTACATGTCATTTGTGGACCCAAAACTCAGCAAAGTGTACACGTACATGATGATACGAAAACGTAGCTGCCACAGTGGCTTCTTGCAATTGATTTCGTGAATGCCGAGACAGCATGCTAGGATTATTTGAATCATGCGCATGAGCATGAGAGTGTTGACATCGTCGTATTTGGGAAATGTCAACCTATTGTGTTTGACGTACGGCAGGCTGTACTGTATCAAGCGAGAAAAAACATCACTGGAGGAGAAGTTGTTGGCGGAGAGCGCGCGAATGTTCACTCCCATGTCATACAGGTGACTTGGATTGAAAACATCCGACAATTTGGGCATGAGAACTTTCCAAGTTTTGTCTTCGTCTGGTAACGCATGCTGATGATGAAAGAAGAGTGGCAGGCAGAATTGGTCTATTTGAACCTGCACATCAACGCCATTGTTCAAGTCTTTGTGTAACGCTTCAATTTGATTGATGATAGCAGAAGGTTGCTGAAAGATGTCTTTGTTATTGAGCCCTGTTATGTCGACGTCTAGATTCCTTTTTGGAAAAAGTTTCAAGACGCGACACCTGCTTGACGTAACAGGGCTCACACAAAATCCTCGTACTTCACGTTGTGTTGAGTGACCCATAGAATATTGTTTTGCTTGACGACTTTGTATCGATTGCGTTGGTGTGACACAATGGGCAGTGGCAAGCAAGTCATGGGGCCATGAGGCGGACAGATGAGCATGACGGATTTGTCGTACTCTCCAGGTTCACTGCAGATGTTGCCATACTTCTGAATCACTCCGTTGATTTTGAAACCACAGTGCACAGCTTGGTAGAAGAGCATCTGCGTCGTCTTTCGCAAGCACAGCAGGCACATATTATTGTTCTCTGCACTGATACCCGGCAAAGGAAATTGCACCCCAACAAATGGTTGTGACCGATCCAACAGCATACACTCACAATTCTTGTTCATCACGCACTTTTGCTCTTTGTCGTTGATGCATTCCCGCATGTACTGCTCCTCGTATACCCTGGATATGACTGGCAAATTGTCTCGAATGCAGTCGTTTGAAACATCCGCCAGCATGTTCACGAATGGAATGTTCTGTAGCAGCGTGGTGATGTCGAAGACTTCCGTTTCTGGCTTTTTGTCTTCGGAGACGTTTTGCATGTGCGATTGCAAAACGTTTCCAAGATAGGTTATGTTATCTTCACTATCACATTTGGCGCGTTTGTTTTTTTTTGGCTCTGCGTTTGCCAGGTGTTTACGCTTGGTCATGGTCCATGTTGCGGGTGTCACGGGATCCATCTTTGTGACAAAGACGTGAACATAGTTGCTTTGATACCTTTCTTTTTTTTAATTACTCACAAAAATACTAACATAGAGGGAAGTCAAAACATTCATCGCAGGATACACAAGCGTAGGCAAAATCGTGGCTAATACAGCCATGCTAGCTAATAATGCCAAAATACCAAACAACACAGGAATCAATTCATAGCAATGCAAAGCTGCACAAATTCGGTTAGCGTTGATGAGTTCCGCGTTTCCGTGAGAAAATACGTTTTTCTTCAGCCTCAGCAAACGTTTTAACTTGGAAGCATCCACTAACAACAACGTGTCTGCTTGTGATATCGACCATTCAACAATGCCCAGCTCGGCAGCTGTCCATGCGTACACACCCTCCCATCCATCATACTCAAATATGGTGGACGTACAACTGCGAATGCACGACGAATTGTACTGCAATTGCATGGGCTTGCATAGACTGTTTTCCGTGTGTAACAGTGGCGTTGGCACGTAGACTACCTTTGGAAATACAATTTGTAGGAGGTCGATCAAATCTTCAGTGAAACACATTGGTATCATTGGAAAGCAAAATGGAGAGTATCCATAACTCATGAACAATATACCTGTGGTGAAGGTGGCCATGAGCCCAAATGCAAGAAAGCCCAGTTGAAATTGGTTCAAAATCACAAAGGACACACAGCAAATGACGGTCATGATGATGATGCTATGAATTAACTTTACACGCCACCTCGAGCACACTTGCACGGCGTCGATGTCACAGCTCAAAAACAAATTGAGCTCGTCAAACACCGCAATGCCAAAATCCGAGAGTGCTTCTTTCTCTACTCCACACCATTTCAAAAAGGTGAATAAAATACCACCAACGATTGAAAAGTCTTCATTATTGGTTCTTTCCGCGCTGCGAGTAACGTTTGGCCATGAGTCCTTCAAATACTTTGCCGGTGTGGCTTGCATGTTTTGACCCTGCTGAGTGTAAGGCAGCACCGTCTTCTCGGCGCTGTCGACCATGATCTGCAGCAAGCTGGACAGCGTCTCGCAGTCCTCGGATGCCCCTGGTGTGAAGGCTGGTGGCCAATTGACAGACCACGCATCACCGGCTGCGCTGGACTCTGTGTTGAAGCGGTAGTCGTATGCCGAAGCGATCGCGGTGGCGTAGTCGTTGTGTATGTCGATCATGTTTTGACGCGCAGCTAACAAAGCATCGACACCCAAAAGCCGTCGCATGGGAAGAAGCGAGAACGAAGAAGAGATATTGCCGATGGACAAGTCGTTCCAATCACCGACGTTATCCTGTAGCAGAGAAAGCTTCAGTAGAAGTACTTTGGATTCTTGCCATGCGTAACCAAGGCTTGAATGTCGTTGCATGATTAATGCCACGTTGTCGATGTTTAAAATCACTGGCAGCATGGCAGGATTGTGAAGGAGTTCGTGGAAGAAGTCGTGGCGGCTGCAGAACGTACAGTCTGCTATGGCCGCCGTGGCATTCAACGAAGACACAGTTCTTGCACTTAGTTGCATGCTGGCCAGACATTGGAGCTTTTCCGCACTTTGTCCATCAAGCACAAAGGCACTCTGGCAGCTTGGATTGCGAGTCAGCGCTGCAAGGTCTTCGGTGCTGGAGTCATTAGCTGAAAGCAGCCGCCGACGAAGCAGATTGCTATTGTCTGAGCCGGCTATGATCATGTAGGACGACTGGTCCTCGACCAGGGTACAAAAACTCTGCGATCCATCCGCGTACGAGCACGGCATGACAGAAAGTTGCGAAAACTCCGCCAGTGCTCTGGTGTTACTGGCGTAGCGGCGGTTGGCATCGTACGCGCACAAGTCGCTGGATGCCGGCATGATGGCTCTGCCTCTGTCGACTGCGTTGCATCTGGCCATTTTCAGAGTGTTTTGCAGGCCACAAGCACAGAATCGCTGATCTGTGTTGACGTCAAGATAACACACACGCTCTGTCTGGCACGCACTGCATTCGGTTGTTCCTTGCGATGGCATGTAGTCCCAGTCCAAAAAGCGGCAAGTGGCTTCTTGATTCTGTACACACTCATCGTTCGACAGACACGGTGTCTGTACGTAGTTGGGAACATTGCACGTGCATGTCTGCGTGGTGGCGGAGCACCCAAACGCCTTGTAATTAGGTGACGCCTGGCAGAGAGCACAGACCGTGTGCTCATTTCCAAGTAAATTTTTCCTGCATGTGTCTGCACCGGTGCAACCCAGTGTGTCGCTATCACCAAAGAAGGTAAGGTATGAAGACCAGCAGCGAGTCGGTAGTGGTAATCTTCCTTGTTCGGCGGCGTTGCACTTGTAACCATAAGCACTGCGTTCTCCGTCACACTTGGGTAGACTGCAGGTTATGGCATTGCAAAATGCTGCCTGTGTAAACACCAGCAGATCTTTACTGCCATCAATCAACCACTGTCCACTGACAAATGGAATTTTGTCGATGGCTTCGCCAATGTCCATGAGAGCGTTTGCTAGCCATTCCATAACGGGGCATATTACCGTTTCCTTGACCCATTTAATGGCTTCGCACACTGCCTGCAAAATGGTGACCATGACTTTACCAAACGAACCATCGCTGCTGGCCAACATTTCCCATAAGGAAAAAATAATCAAGTTGAAAATGTCTACGATTGACTCCATCAATAAAGTCACGTACTGAATCATTCGCTTAAAGCCCTGCTCAATCATTTCTTTGCCACCGGCAGCGTTTGGAACGAACATGCCAGCAATGATTTGAAACCACTGCGAGCCTATCATCATGTAATAGTAAAAAACGCGCCATACTTTTCGAATTACCTGTCTCACAGCTTCAATAAGCATGCGAAGAGGTTGCATCGCCACACTGGCGCATTTTTGCAAGTGTCTTTGATTGATTTCAATTTGGTCTTGCGCTGCTTGATCACGGTCTATAGATGGACACGCAGAGTCGTTAAGATCGGTGTAATAGTTGCTGATGCTCTGCGAGACGAATTCTTGGTTCGACACCATGTACGCCGTCGGGACGTAATGAAATCCGCTGTCGCGACAGGTGCCAGCTGCGCGGCAAAGAATGCCCACAATTTCACTGTTCCAATCGGCGATGTCATTGCATAGCTTTTCTGTGGTCGCGTCCAGCAAGCAAAACTGTACGTGAGCCTCTGGGCGAGCGACGTTTTGAAGTACCGTGCTGCATTCGGAGGCACGTGTTGAAGCATTTAGCCACTTCGCTTTGTCGATATTCCCTGTGCATGTGCCCAAGTTGACATCCCCGCTGTCACTGGCGTTGCAGAAAAGCCATGGACGATTCCATAAAGCATCGTCATTTATGGGACTTGGTGAAGACAGAATGTTGTCTGATTTGAGATTCATCAGCTGTTGCAGAAACGAGCCTGATTTCCAATCGTCGCTATCAAACAATCGTTGGAGACAGAGCGAACAGTTTGGACACAGCACCTCATCGGCACAAACGTGCTGCCTGATATGCGAAGCCAAAATTCTAGCCGTTCTGAGCTGCACGGGCTGGCCAAAGCTCATCAAGCTGTGAATAGATTCACTGCTTTCGTGGCCCAGGCTGCGATTGATGTACGCCACCGAAGTGCGCTCACATTGAGCGCAGTGTCGTTTCCGCGAGTACGTTTGGTTTTTGAGACGCGTGTACGGGTCTTCAATGTCAAACAAGTACGTGCCATTCTTGTGTGTAGTACCATCTGATTCAAGATAAACGCATTCGATTTGTTTTTCGCGGGAAGTGCAATATTGAATAGTCCTATTTGATGGCCAGTTTGTATCATGCTTGACGCGTGTAAGAGGCTGCATGCGACACACATTGGCTGAAGAAGCTTTTGGTTTTTGTAGCAGACTACTGTAATCGGCTTGCACATAACGCAGTGCAAACGAAGGCAGCCGGTCCAACACTGAACATTCATTAGAATCAAATTGTGATTCTATTTCCAACTTATCTCTCAAACGGTAGTCTTGGTGTGGCCAATCCAGTAGTTTTTGACACATTCCTGTGCTTTGATGCAACGCCAAAATCTTCCATCCTTCCTCGGATGCCATTTGCACCAGATCTGACAATACACTGTTCAGTTGATTTTTACATGAAACAAAGTCAGTGCACACATGATTGTCAGCCAGGAAATGCGCCTTCTGCAGCGTATCTAGCGTGAAAGCACTGGAAATCACTGGATGAGCGTAATAGTTTGACTGCGTCAAGTGTTGGAAGCGTTGCTGGTTTCGTCGAGCGTGTTGAGTGCTTGCCGCGTACGACTTGGACGAGTTACTGTATGCTGTTATCCAGTACAAGGGACACTTCCATGGCGGTTTGGTAGCTATTGTTTTACTCCATTGGTTTGCCAAAAAGTCATGTTGTGATTGCCAGGCCGACTCAATGTTGCGAAGCCATCTTCCACGTCTGAATTCATCACACGTGTCATCGTTCACCGATGATTGAAGATGTGCACATTTGAAGAAAAGAAATCCATTGCTCGTTATTTCAAACTCCAAGACATGTCCACCAATATCAGAATCCAAAACTGCTAATGCTTGCAGGCCGTCGTCGAACGCGACGTTTCGTTGGTACTTGAATATGGGGTTATTGGCTGAAAACAAACCGGATAACTTGGAAATTGATTTTCTTTCCGGATTGATCAAATTGGCCTCGGTACCCACGTGGCCATGAAATGATCCGTGCGAGACTGTACACTCGGCTTGTTGCTGAAGCTCTCGTAAACGAATCTGCTCTCTGTCACACAGAGGATCCTGATCCGGATCCAGTGATCCGCGCTGGGGCATGGCCACTGGTTGCGATTGCAGTGCCAGGTCTTTACACTGTGGCTTAGTTTCTAACGTAATGAGATCATAATAAACTGGAAATTCATTACGGCATTGATCATCATCATCCTTGCATCGCGTGTCAACGAGTCGCGTACCGTCGGTATCGATATACGTGTCACATCCACATGACAACCCCTGGGAACACGTCGTGGTGTCGAAGTCTCCAGCCCACAACGGACTCAACAGTTTGGCTCGTGTGTTTTCCTCATAACAAATCCAATTGCGAAATGGCCCAGAAATGCCATTGTTTCTTTCACTTAAATCAAGCGTTGTCATATTTTTTATGAACGATGCACCTGGATGTGTGTCTTGGTAAGTTATGTAGAATCCGTTCAAGGTATTTTTACGGACAAGTATTTCTCTGCGTCCATTTTCCGCTTTCCGTGAAATCTTCCACCCCAGATTGACTTGTAGGTCTTCATAACATTCTCTCAACAGACGATTTTTGTCATTAGTTTCGCTCAAATCCACTGTGTTCTCTTCACTGCATGGATATTGTTTCTCCTGCATGAAACGATTGAATTCACGAAAGTCTTGGACATGATGGTGCAACTCATAGTCGTCATATTTTCTGATGTACGATGAGCTTTGCAAGTCTGCGTTGATGTTCAGGTCTTTGAAGATGGAAGTAAAATACATTCGTTGACGCAGGCTTTTTAAAATCAAATATTTCACAAACGATTCGGGTAGAATATGCCAATTGTGGCCTTCAAAATCATCAAAATCCCACAAAGATTTATCAATTCGTGCATATTCATTCTCTTCAGCATGATTGTCGTAAAAATCGCAATCTCCATCAGTGTATTGGCCTCTCAGCGTGTTATTTGATTGATGCGTGATCATGAGAGCTGTGAATTGGTACATTGGTAAGGTCATGACTGTGTTGTCGGCTATGTTTGTCTCGACGTCCAACTTTCTCACAAGATTTGCCTTTTCTAGATCAAGTATCGTGGGAGTATCAGGATTTTCCGTACCTGTGAGTTCTTGGTATACAAATCTGTACAAATTAGTTTGATCTTGGGGTTCGAGCTTTTCACTGTTTTCATTGATAGTCCTGGTCACACATTCTGGAGGATCAATATTTAATAAATTGCAATCTTGCTTGAATTGACATGTTCGATCCTTGTCAACATTAGGCTTTGATGGTATTTTAAGCTCGTTCAATACAGAAGCAATGGCGATATTGATATCATGAATAATCGTGTTCTCATTCAGAAATGTACCCCGCGCAACATCAGAAATTGTTTCAGGGGGTTGCTGCCAAATAAAATCAGAGCGTTGCAATAGATCTTTTACTGTATTTGCTTCGTTAGCATCGTAATTGAGGCATTTCAGTTCATCCGCACTTTTCACATTGGTCACGATATCAAACCAATTCTGTTGTGCCCCTCCCTGTGGAATCCCCTTCGACAATAAAACACACTTCAGGAACCACATCCATGGAATTTCAATTGCGCTGCGATCCTGGAACAAATAAAGTGATTGGCCAGGAGGGGTGTTGAACTCGTTGCGGTTATCGTAATAGACAAAGTCTGCAGTGGCCTGTGTCAATACAGCATTTTGTTCTATCAAGAATTGCAAGCACTCCGTGTGTGCGAAATATTGATCTAAATCATCAAATCCACGATTCTCCAAACCATCAATAGTCAAACCAAATAAAGACAGAATGAATCGATTCACTTTGTCTGTAATTTCTGTGCGCGAAGAAGAACTGTATTCATCTGAGAGTTCTCGAATGAACCAACGAAACAATGTTTCGCCTTTACGATCCAAGCCCAGAACATCATACTCGAATGCATGTGGACATTTCAATATGATTTCATCGTACCGATTTTTGATCTTTATCTCATCGAGTGGTTGTTCCGCGGAAAGAATCTTGGGATACAATGAATCGTCGGAAAAATCCAGCAATTGCAGCAGAGGCAGTGTCCATCTATCAACCACACATTCACAGTCTTCGGTGCATTCGTCGTTCAATCGGTACCCGGCACCAAAACAGAGGTCGGCGTCGTTGTGCTGGTACAAGCGATTTGTGGTCTTGAAGATTTTATTTTTTGTCACCTCAGCCACGCGCCTGCGAACTCTCTGCCCTTGAACGCTAAAAAATGACGCTTGACACACCTCGAAATTTGTGCAGTGGGAGACCAATGCAGGAACGTTTTTGAGAGTATCAATGCCATCTTTGTCCTTAAACGGATCCAAAAATCCGACGACATCAAGTTCTTTTGATCTGACGTTCATGTTACAAAACTTGACACTGTCTTCTGTGGAAGTCTTGACGCCTCGAAACGACTCAGTGCGCTCTTGTGGCTGTAAGAACTTGTAGCCAAAATGGTGATGATAGCTTCGATCGCATTTGTCAGAGTATGGTGTCAGGATGTTGTTTTCTTCAATGGATTGTGGAGTCTCGTCAGTCGGTCTATAATACACACTGTCTTTACGCACAAGCAGTGTCGATCCTTGATTTGTCGCTTTGGAAGTAGTATTCACGTACACGTGCCAGTTGCGCATGCTGCACATGCCGTTGCTTTGAGCAAAATCCACAATGTTTTCAAAACGACTTGTTCCCTGCATGCTCTCGCAGTTGACGCATGTGGCGTCATCAGTGAATATTTGACACTCAATTTCAGTGTCTCGCTCGTTCTGTATGATGATATATGGGTCAGCACATCTTCCTTCTCCTGAGCACATCCTGTCTGCATCACAGTGACTGTGTCGGAAACAAGTTCCTTTTTGCATACAAACGCCTTCCTCTTCGTCGCCAGGCCGCAGGCACACCAGCGTGACATTGTCTGTTGCACAGTCCTCGTCGCTGTTGCATGTATGCAGGAGTGGGTGGCTGCAGAGCTCTTGGCTGGTGTCAGACACTGTACCGACAAACTCATCTTCTTGTTGCCACCCCCAGTGTGGCCACAATTCGTTCAGAGTGTTTTGATTAATGTCGCTGTCTTCACCGTACCACCGCAGCCAATTTCGAACGAGGCCTGCTGAGTGTTGCATGAAGTCATCCACCTGCACGAGCGGTGTGTCAAATACGCTGTCAGCTTGCTGCGAAATAGTATGCATGGCTTGTAGTTCTGACTTGCCAATCTTCACAGGCACAGCCGGATCGACTTTGTCAGCGCCGTTCCACTTTGACTGTAGCACGGTCTGCTGTAGAGGCACGGCATTTGCGCCATACGCCGACGCGTCGCAGATGATGTGCGAGGCACCAAATTCAGTGGAGAAAAGCGTCATGTTTCGCAGGCGCACGGGGTCGATGATGACGTCGTGCTCGTCGCCTTGAAACATGTACGCTGCGAAGCCACGCATGCGCGTTTCCGATAGGTTGCAGGCGCAGGTGGGGTGGTAGCCGACGGGATAGTGGCTGCTCGTGTCCATGTAGTCGAACAAGTCGTCGCAGTAGTATTCCGGCGCTGTACCTTCTGTGATGACAGAGTCTCTTTCGACGACTTGGTCACTGAACTCATGCAGCAAATCGGTGAGATTAAAAAACGTTTCTTTTAACTGCATTCGGATTTGATGCAATTCTTCGTTCTGTTCTTCGAGATTACCCACGGCTTCATTCTCCAGCAACTCATGAGGCCAGTGCATGCTGAAGAGCTTGACATGCTCGTTTCGAGCAAACTTGCGGGGATCCATTTGAATTTCTGGGCATGAGGTTTTGGTGAACGTGATTTCGCTGCACTCCTTTGAAGCGTTACAGAAGCAAGGATCATAGAAGAAACCGTCACACTTGACAAGGCAGTTTTCAGTCACATACATGTGACTGCAGCCGTGGCTGTCGTCGATTCCAAATTCACAGTGACTTGGAACCACCTGCTCGCCTTCAAGATCAAAAACCCCCCGCAGCTCGCATATGCCGATCTGCTGCAGCTGCAGCTCGCAGCGCTCGCGCCACGCCAGCTCGCGGTTTGACTGCTCGATGATCACGTCGGTGCTGATGTTGAGCTTCTCAAACGCCGCGAGGATGGCGTGTTCCACGACCCACGTTGAGCAGTACGTGCTCACAGTTGACTCGTGCACGGCGTGTGCCATGGGAAAAAAGACGTCTTGGAAGTGTTGGCTGAGGTCATCGTGCAAGACTTGGCCAAGATTATTTGCACATATTGGCTGTGCGATCGTGTGTGCGTAGTGTGCGTTGTAGCGCGGAAAGTCTTGGTCTCGTCGCATGTACTGCTTGGCTTTGTCGCTCACGATGTCGTCGGTGCTTGCGAACGAGTGCAGACGCAAACCAGCTGCGCCATATGTGGCAACCTCCTGCAAACTAATATCAGGTGACATACTCTGGCTTGCGTACCACGCGCCGTGCAGCTTGGAGTCGAGTAGGCCCCAGGTAACACTGGGCTGAAATTCGGAGCAGTTTTTGATCCAGCTGGCGTCGATGCTCGCAGCCTCATCAAGCACGCGGATCAGAATAAGTGCATCTTCCCTGCTTGTGTACGTTTTGACCTCGCACAAACGATCATACTGCGCCTGTAGTGCAACAGGCAAACTCACGTTCCAGCAGGTGTGCATGCGGCACTGCTGAGTCTCCGCGTCGTAGTAGCTGCCGCACGCGCACGTGGAGAGCAGGTCGCGCACGTGTGTGACCTGGTTGATGTTAGGAGCGGCGATGGTGTGCGCGTGCATTGAAATGCCTTCAAACACTGTGGGTGTGTTGTAATGCGAGTAATTTCTGGCATGTATCTGTGATTGCTGAATGTCTTCACACCAGACACTATCCGAAGCCACGTACCGGTGCACGTGCGTCCAGAAGAGCGGTGACTTTTCACGCGACTGCTTGAGAAGCTTCTGGATGCCGAGCTCCATGCCGTGCGTGAACAGAGTGCTGTTGACGCGCGTGGGGTCGAGGTCGAACTCCGCGTCGACTTGCATCTCGTCGCCGACCTTGATCGGCATGGTGAAGAAGCTGGCGGAGAGCAGGTCTAGGCACCGCTGGCGGAGCGGCTCGGCTGTGAACTCTTTTAGTACCTCGGCGTCGGAGTACTCACGGATAGTTTTCTGCTGTGGAACGCTCGCGGTGTCAAAGACGTACTTGTTGTGCAGCTCTTCAATTTGTGCGTCAGAAAACTTGTAGTCTGGTCTGTACTCAAAGTCGGTGCTGCTCCAGATCTTGTCCAGTGTGCCAGATTCCAACAGTCGCGTCCATGACTCGCTCGTGACATCGTCTTTCATGTTCCAGATGTCGGCAAACATGGTCAGGGCCTTGAACTGAATATTTTGCACGCGATCCGTGGCGCAGCAATCCAATTTGCTGCTGCCGTCGGAGCAGGTGCAGTAAAAGTTGGTGATGTCTCTGTATATGTTTCTGATCACGTGAACTTTGTTCAGCGCGGTGTCTTTCAGTGTGCCAGTGTATTCCTGCTCGATGTACTTGGACGCGTTGCCAATAATGTTTTGCCGAGCCTGCGAACCACCGGTGGCGAGGTTTTCTCCTGGGTAGAACTGCCGAGATGTGGGACTGCCGCGGTGATATTGCTCGACTGGCAGGCGATGTCCGTCTTGTAGAGTGAACGAGGACTGTAAATCAGCTGCTGCGTATGGACCCAGCACAATACAGTCAATCAACTGATGCAGATCGTCGGCTTCGAAGCTCCATGCCTTTGTTTCGATTTTCTCACTAAGACTCAAAGGCAGTCTGTGCAGCTCGGGAACAATTTTTTCTTCCAGTAGTATTCGTAATTCGTTTTCGGCTTCCTGGTACCGCGTAGCTTGATCTTGCAGCGTATAGAAGTGGAACTTGGCGACTGGTACCTTATTACGGCTATTTCCTGTCCACACCATCGCCGGAAACGTGATGTTTACAGACGAATCTTGTGAATAGCCAAGCATGTTACCGCTGAAAACCTCGCATGCATCTGTCGTCTTGAAGTCGATGCTTTCGGTGGTGCTTTCCTCGTAAAGATAGTATGTGTCGGTGCTGGTAGCCTGCACGGGATTGTTTGCCGTCTCCAGATGCTGCCGCATGCAGCTCAGAGATGGCGTGTTTTGAATTAGCGATGCGTTAAGGCATGCAAGAGTTGATTCATCCACGACTTGCTGCATATTCAAGTTCATCGCTTGACTGATACTGGAGATTCGCCGTGAGATTCGATTCCAGTAGTCTGAGTCATAATTAAACGGTAGATCAAGAGATCTGGGCGCTTGCTGCCACGTCTCAAGGTCAAACATGCCCATGAACACGGCGCCATCGTCCCACTGCTTTTGCTGGTAGTTGGCTCGGCATCGAGTGATCACTTGCAGCACGTCGATGTTCTGGGCAGTCAGCAACGGCAATTTTGGCTTTCTACTGTTGCACTCAGTGCTGCTTTTCATGCAGTTGATATATGCTTGAAAGTCACCGGCATCCAGCAATTCCTGCAGGCTGTATGGGTTCCACACCAACAATTCCGCGCCATCCAGGCCTGTCATGAGCAGGAATCCGGAACACCAAAACGTGTGCGCGCCGTCGCCTGCTTTTGCTCTTTTTAATGCGGGAGGAATCGTGTTCTTCTTGTCACCACACACACATTCTGACACGTCTGCGTTTACCAGCGACGGCATCTTGCAGTGCGACCAGTCTGCCACCTGCGCGACGTCCATCATGCCTGTAACGATGCCATAAGCATACGACAACGCGGCATCCCAGTTGTGCACAACGTATTCATGCATCCATGTTTTCTTGGCATGTCGAATGTGTGTCATTACTTCCCCCACCATGCCAGCCAGAGTATTTGTCCTCGTGAGGTCTTTGGTGAACATATTTCCATATTCAGACATGCACACACCCACGAGGTCGTCTGAAAGCTTCTTCTGGCGATCGGTGCCTGACTGTATTGTCACGAATGTGTCACTTCCAGCCATGTTAGAGATGCCTGAAGACACGGTATTGAAAATCATAATGAACGAACTAAGTCGGCATTCAACAGTTTTGGCCAAGGCAATTATTCCATACAGAGGACCCATCAAGAGAGACGAGAAAAGATTGGTGATGGCAGTCAAGAGCATGATGCGCTTGCCAAATACCCTGACGTCCATGCCTGCGTCGTGGATGTCCAAGTCAAAAACCTGATTTCGGTTTCTGTGCAGAGCGGTGATGATGGCACCGCTGAAACTTGTTAGTAAAGAACTGATTTCAACCACGGCGTCTTTGGAGTTACAGATCGCCGCTGTGAACGTTTCCTGTGGAAAGCTGATGACGTATCGATCTCTGCGAGATGCGCTCAATTCTACAATGACAATAATATTTTGCGCGATGGCATTCCACGCACCTTGCGTGGCGACGCGCGCGGCATCTGCGGAAGTTTGCATTACCTTGCCCAGATTACACAGTGGTCTGTTCATGTTGACCTCAGTGCCCACGCACTTGCGCACCGCACACTCTGCCGCTGCGTAACATTTGTTTTGCAGGTCAATGAACTTTGCGTCGCGCTCCCGATTCATGCAACCACCACACGATTGAATAGAGCAATCAAGCTTGACCTGATAGTCAAAGTTGACATCTAGACCACCTAACACGGATGCCGTACTCTTGGCATTTTCTGTGTCCAGTTCTAAGCGAATGGTGTGCAACCACATTGTTCCCATATTCAATTTACCGGCGATGATTAAAGTGAGACAGCTGGAGTCCGCATTGATTGCACAGGCGGAAGGATTGGGCACGTTGGACGCAATAACCTTTCGATTGAGAAAGGCCTGACCTTGTGTGCCTTGGATCAAGGCATAATCACTATCTAGTGACAGTGTTCGCGCAATGGAGTCTTGAAAATTCTCGAAAGCAAATGTCGTCACCGTGTCGTCTGCTTGTACTAGTCGTATCTGCATAGGATTTTGACTACTTGCAGTGGGCAGCAGCAAGCGTTGTTCACAGTCTCTGGTATTCAAAACGTCCATGCATAACACTTTTAAAGTAGGGTCATTCATATCCTGTTGTTGTTCTGCCGTGCTTTGTGGGCAAATCCACGAGGTCATGTACCCTGTAAAGTCATCATGAAGCTCATCGGCATCATATCCAATTCGAATTTGTATGAAACGGCATTCATTGACCGTTGTGAATGTGGAATCTAGCCCAATTTCTTCCTTTTCAGGGAGGGAAATTTTGGTGCCTTGAAGATATACAGACACGTATTGTTTTTGCAAGACGGTAGGAACGACATGAGCGGAAGTGAAACTGTAAAATGAATTGGGATCATTCAGTGCGGTTGCAAATCTATTTGTTTGTGCAATCAGAAATTTTCGACCTTCTTTGGTAAACGCGTATAGATTGAACGTGTCATCAGTGGCGTTGGCTGTCATGACCAATAAAAATTCTGTGTATCCCGTGGTGACAGCGTCCATGCTCAAAATTTGAATGTCTCTCACTTCTTCATCCTCACCAACTGATTCGTAAGCTGGAAGCGTTGCGTCGTATGCAAACACGGACGCTTCAAAATTGTATGGCATGCAGTAGTACTTGCCTTGAATCTGTGAATTATTGACTCCACTGACAAAGATACATTTGCTGCGCAGTGTTTCGGAACATATGGTGCTACAAACATTTTCGGGAAGCTCTACCATTCCCAAAATTTCAAATGGAGCCAAGTGCAGGTTCTGTTCGATGTCGTCGTCTGAGAAGAACCGGCTTTCTGCGTGTGCTGTGATTTTTTCCGTGACAAACAGTGGCTTGTCCATCGCGGTGTCGTATGCTTCATTGAACGCGGTCATTTCAGGCAGGCATTTGACTCGGCAATCGTATGTCTCTGAACACCCCATAAAGTAATCTACCGGTGAAGGCATGATTGTCACAGCAAACGCTGCATCGTTGACTGCTGAGCATTGCCCCGCCTCGCTGTCAAACGGTGATAACAAAGCATCAAATGATGCCTCGGTCAGTTCGGTGACTCGGTACATCCTGTAAAACAGCAAATCGAATGCACCGATCAGTCGTTCATTGGTTTTGTCCATGAATTCAAAGCACATAGCCTGTGCCGTATCTTCAGACGATGCCATGACTTCCAGAGACAGTGCTTGCAGTGAGGCGGGTCGATTGCGTGCCAGACACTGTTGTTGAATGACATCAGCTCTCTTTCCAGAATGCTCCCTGCAGATACAGTCAACGACAGGATAGTCCACCACAAAAATCAGCAATGCTGTGAGAATGGATTGGATGCCGTCGGGAACTATCATGCACGCATTCTTGATGATGTTTCCGTACACGTTTCGTCCAATGATTTGCCCCACGCCGTCACACTGTGTGCGCATGCTGTCCAGCAGAGAGCGTTCGATGTCTTTCGACGCTTCATAACCCGCCATGCTCATGATGTCTGTTACTCCAGCGCTGATTGCTCGTGAATTGCGTGCCAGTGTGGTTGAGGAGCTTTGCAGGCGTTGCAGAATTCGTATCACAACAATCTTGAGAAGACGCGCATTAGTTTTCAACGCCGCAGTTGTGCTTCCAACAAACCGCTTGGCACTTTCCTGTAGAGTCGGCTTTTTTGTGCCTTCACTCAACACGGAGTCAGGACTCACAGCCTCTGCGGCAGTGTCGAGTGTTTTGGCAGTTGGGATCGCGTCTTGCAATGCAGTCAGTTGCGCGAGAAAGACGGGTTCCATTTGGAGCATTCGACGTTCAATCTGCGCCGTGTGCTGTAGAACTTTGGCTGAGCCCAGCAACACGCGCTGTAGCTGTGGTTGACCTGGCACCCCGCGCAGCATGTTACCGAGACGCGGCAGAGTTTGTGCGGCAAACATCATGGCACGGTCTATGGGATTGACAATCATGTCGACGTCGAATAGACTGGCTCCACTGCGATCCAAAACGCTGTGGAATGTGATTTTGTCCACGCGCGAACTGAAAAGCTCCCCTACAGAATTCGCCGCAAATGACGCCGGCATCACCACAGCCGTCTCGAGCAGAATACGAGTAAGTCCTAGAAAGGCAATACCAACTTCAGAGAACATAGCTCCAAGTTGCGGCATGACCTGCATGGCTGGACAGAGAGCACCGTAAACGTCGCTAAATTCTGGATTCTCTGACTTTCGGAACATGCCTTTGGATTCGTCTTGCCAGCAAGAGTACACTGCTCTGTTACTGGGGTCATCCGAGTCTACGCAATCAAACCGCGACGGATGCATGAAAAAGAAAGAGTGCTGGTACGGCGCTCCTTCGCGCACACTGCCACGGAGAACGTCAAAATGCTTTGGGGCTACTTTGAGCACAGTAACGAGAACGTTGTCGGCGTTCATGTACTCGATGTCCACGATTTTGACATGCACCATCTCATCACAAGATGTCGACGCGGTAACCCAGTCAGGTATCGTCATGAAAGAAACGAGTCCATTTGTGTCACCAGAGTCACGGCGCACTGGGCGCAGCGTCCACACGCGCCCCTTTCCGGTGATCTGATCCGAGCCACTCAACCGCGTGGAAGTGCAACGCGCAAACTGCACCTCCCATTGACTTGGGTCAGGGTTGTCAGCCCAGTGCACACCAAATTCCGACACGGCGGAGACAAAGCTGTCTGTGGAGGAAAACATGTAGCGGTTTGGCTCAACTATTTGTGAGGGAATGGCACTGTGATAGCAGTCGTTGTCGTTGTTGTCGCACTGCTTTATCATGTTGTCTTTGTCAACTCGACTGACTGACAGTTTCTCTGCGGAATACGTGAACAAGCCGCGATTGTTGTCGTAGAGACGATCAATGTAGACATGACCGTCTGTGCTGGACAGAATGATGTCACCGGCAGCGACAAATGGCTGCTCCTCGAGTCGAATGGTGGGAGACACGGCCAAAGGTGATGCCGTCGGTGCCTTTTGCAGAATCTGATTGCGATCCAGCCATGTTTCGGAATGTGCGCTGGGAGAGCATCGTGAGTTACACACTAACTGGTCGATGACGCCAAACTCGAGGTTGGTGGAGACACCATCAACTTCAGTTCCGCACTGCTTAGGCTCCGCCGAGAAGCAGTCGGTCTGCTGTACATTGACATATTCGCTCCACCGCCGTTCGTTGTGCATTGTGATGTTCTGCTGCGACTGACCACTCAAATGCAATCCCAGACAGTACGGAAAACAATTGCTTTGCTTGGCGATGCAGGCGATACTGGGCACGGAGGGATCGCATTTGGGTGACACGTAAATGGCTGCGTCGGCTTCCAGCGGCATGCCGTCGCGAGATCCTGTGACGCCGAGAGTATCAAATGCGTCCATGTAGTTGCCTTCCTGTCGGTATACACTGTCGGTGCTGACGTAGCCACGACTCTCGCGTTTTCTGGAAAAGCGTAGCGACGACACACGAATGCGCGTGGATGCGCATGTCATGTAGTCTGTGGATTCTGGTGATCCAAAGTTCACGTACTGCAGCGTGGACGCGTTGTACATGGTCTCGTTGTCATGGAAGTTAGAGTAGGGTACGCTGGCACACAGAACGGAGATACGCGGAATGTTGGTCTCACTGAGAAAGTCTAGGCACCTACACCCAAGCAAGCCTGTGCGTGCCGTGCCATCCAGCTTGAGCTCAATCTCTTCATTTGCCTGGATGGCGGCAATGCCGTAACGAACGTTCACAGGAAAAGGCCAGTTGCCAATCGCAAATTCAGAGTCTTCGTCCATGGACGTGCTGTGATATTCTGTCGAGTATCCGTCGGTGATGGCAAAGGTCTGTTCGCTGATGCCCACTACCTTGAGCTGTGACTTGGGCGCGACGAACACGGATTCTGCTCTGTCAAAGCTGTGGCGCACGTGATAGCTGGATTTGCAGACCTTGTACTGATCTGGACCAACAATACTTTCCTTTCCCAAAGACCATGCCACATTGAGCCAGTTGTCAAGAAGTTTGCCAAGTGATACCATGATACCCACGGAAACCGCGTACTGCGTTTCAAAATCAGGCACGCACATGACGTTGCGCTCCAACTCTGTGTACCTGTTGGGATTTTCTAAGGCGTACTTGCAGCGCCAGTAAGTCTGTAGCGGAAGTGCCACAAACGCATTTATCACAGTGTTGATGACGCAGTGCACGCTCTTGTACAGGTTGTAATCGAGCAACGGGTATATGAGTATCTTGAACAGGAGTGCAATTGGTCCACAATTTTGTTGCACTAGCTCTGACAGCGTCAGTGCTATTTGCCGACTATAGATTCCAGGTGTCATCGCGTCGTAGTAAAAGTAATTGACGTTGCCAATGCACTGTAGGTTCTGCTCGAGAAACTTCTCTGTTGGCACCTCTACGTCGGGGTCTCCAGTCGTGCAGCTCAAAATGTGCCGCAGCCAAGTCGTCACCGTGACAGCAATCGATCCCGCCCACAACGACGCTTTTTCTGCCAGTTCTGGTAAAACGCCGACGTTGACTCGCGTGAATGGTAACACCACGTGTCGGAAGATGAGACTGGAAAAATAAATTAGCCCATTGTAAATTGGCAGGAACGCTTGAAATAGATAGCTGGGAAGCTGGATTGCTTTGATGTACAAGTCCAAGGTTTGACCCAGACCACTGTTGTAAGTGTTGACAAACTTGACAAGCAGTTGTGACAAACTATTACTTGCCAGGAACAGTAGCAGCAAAAACATAAAGATCACAGCGAACACCGTGCTGTTCTTCAGCATGATGTCCACGGAGCTCAGCACCAACTGAACCGGCAGCGTGAGGTAGACCACCGTAGCCGACCACATCGAGCCAATCACCTGGTTGTCGGCGTGCTTCTTCAGCTGCGATCGCTTCGACACCACAAAAATCAGTAGAATGCGGTACAGAACGCGTTCCGAAATGAGCAACCCCTGTAAAATTCCGGCCAGGAGAATTAACCACATTGGATAAGTGTATACGTGTGATATATAATGATGATTTGATAGATGAATTAACTTTTGATTGAAATCAAAAATCATTTTAGTTTAAGCATATAAAGCACACTGTTACGCTCCTTCAAATGTCACTCAAATCGGTTCTTAATAATTCAATCATTTTATGCTTACTGATTTTGATACAATTGTCACACTGTTTAGCGTTGAAGTGCAACGCAACACAATATGTGAAACTTCAAGATGACAGTGGTCCACTGTCATGTGGAGACTGTGAAAGGGACTTTGGCGTTGGTTCGACGTCAATTTCCGATGATTCCCAGTGCAATGAATGTAAATTGGGATACTTTTGTGATCGTGAAGGCGGAAATGACTTATTCAATCCAATGCGTTCGTGTTTGGAACCGGTTGATCCAGAAAGAATACCTTCTGGTCAATTTGAATACTCTCAGTTTTTGAACACAAGGTATACGTACGATACCATGCCAACAGATTACAGTCTTCACTCAAAGTGCACACGATGTTTATCACCGGCATACACAACGTATGGAATCGGGGTATTTACTGATTGTCCTGTCTCAGCGTTTACTGATCCTTGTGCACCGGGGCAGATTGAAAAAAACGGCGAATGTGAGTTTTGTGAGCACGGCACATGCAGAAACGTGGAAACCATGACATGTCAGTCATGTATGGTTGGTACTCATGGTTATCAAGGTGGTTCAAATATTTTTGATAACGTTCGAGTGGGATTGGATTGTGACAGAAGCACTGGTGTTGTACAGTGTACAATTTGTGATCGGGGAAAATACACGGAAGAGACCAATGCCATGTTCTGTACTGACTGTGAGTTAGGAAAGTATCAGAATGATAGCAGTTGTTACAGATACATTCACGAAAATGACATCAATGACGCCTTTTTGAATTGTCCATCGTCGCCATGGCAAACTTGCGATACGGCACCGTGCCATGCAAAAAAAGATCGCTGTGAAACATGTCCACTTGGAAGTATAGGCCATGAAAGCGGAAAATATTGCAACAAATGTGACCCGGGAACATCAAGCAATTCGAATGAAAAAGAATGGATTCTTGACCAGAATGAACAACCAATGTTAAAAGGTAAATATCTGGATTTTTCACCTCTACCAACTGAATGTATCGATTGCATAGCAGGTACGTTTTCTGCTGATGGCATGGAGTGTCATCAATGCGCAGTGAATCAATACAGTAATACTCGCGCGGACACCTGCACCGCTTGTGAAATGGGTAAAACTAACAACGGTGACCACACCAGTTGCATCGATTGTGCGGAATCATTCTTGACTGTCACGGAGTTGCACAACCACCAAATATTTGAAACAAATGATTTGCAGATTCAATCAGAATACGGAACATGTGTAGGATGCGGCAGTGTTCGTGGAAAAAATTTCAGATTGCAGCGATCTGAAGGGCGTAATGGTACATGTGAACGCTGTGAACAGGGTTCGTATACCAACAAAAGCAATGCACTTGAATGTGATTTATGTCCACCGTGTCCAGAGCAATATTATCGAACGGGGTGTGGCGAAGGTGACAACTCTATTGGTGAATGTGTGAAATGCCAAGATTGTGATAATGAAGACGAAATTCGCATCGATTGCAAAAATAGGGAGGGTCATAACAATGCGTTTGGGCGGTGCGTGAAGAAAACATTGCTGACAAGAACTCCAGAATGTCCTCGAATGAATGCGTTTACAAAAACTTTTCAAACAATTGGTCTGGGTGGATATGGTTACACTGATGTTTTTGGTGTGAACGAGAACCAAACCCAATTTCAATGTAGACAACCTTGTGATTCCACAACAGCGGTTGTCAATGTTGAGCATGTCAAACAAAAAGAAAAATTATGGGATCTGGGATATGGTGTAGTGGATTCTGGTTATTGCACAGAAGCGTACGCGTGCAACACGGTTTCCTGTTTGACGCAAGCGGAAAACAGAGAAACCATGGCTTGTCCACAAAAGATTGAAGACGATGATGATGCCACCTCCATTTTGCGTAAACGTGGCGATTCATGTGTGTCGTGTGAAAGTTGTATAGGTCGTGGATGTGTTGACTGTGCACAGCTTTTGTGTGACGACGGAGAAGTGTGGGATTGGACAGAAGATGATTTGACGTTCAAGTGCAAGAAATGTTCGTCGCTGCGAGACACAAATCTCTGTCGCAACTCAAATTTGATTGACTTCAAACCAGAACACTGGCCAAGTGGACTCATTCCTATTGTTAAATTTGATGGCTGCGTTGGCAAAAACGAGCAATCTTTAAAAAGCATGACGTATGGACGATGCGAAAAAATTGACGATGTTTTGACGCAAACATGCGATCAATTAGAACAGTTTTACTCGCGATCTGAAGGCAAGTGTGTTTCGTGTTTGCCGCGCAACACACGCATGCAAGAGATTGTTTATCAGAATAGCACAGGCGACCAACACAGAACGTACTGTCAAATCACGGGTTGCAAAAGCGCTGACGTGACTGGGGTTTCCAAGTGGGGCATGCTGTGCACAGAAGAGTGTTCAGAGAAAACTTGCCAGGACACCGAACAGCTGGTTTCGTGCGTAGTTCCGCATGACACCAGGTGTGTCTCGACGCACATGCCTGGCAATCACCGGGTGGGTGTATCCAACTTCAAACGAGATTTTGTGCCGGTGCATGCCAACCTTTTGGAGCCAATTCGGGTGGACGAGGACACTGACTTTTATTTTTCAAGTAGTTTCGAGAACCATCTCATCACACTAGATGAATATGCAGAGAATGAATTTCAGTGTGTTTGGAATGCAAGAAATATTCAGGATTTGAATGAAATTCCTGGTGGTAACTCCAGAACGTTTCTTGCCAAAAGCGACGTGACTAGTTTTGAACGCTACGACCCCGAAGGAACGAAGAAATGCAGGAAATGGCCAGCAAAAGCACCGTACCCTTTGCTACCATTGCAAAACGCAGTTCGTGACATCCATTCTGAGCATGGCCTCTTTTTGCTGAACTCCTCTGCTTCGGTGATGTCATATAATTTTGAAGATGAGGATGGGATGTTCAGCGCATTGGATAAAGCAAAGAAAAAATTTAGCGCACATCGACTGACAGGAGATTTATTTCTGAATATCGACATGAACAGTGAATCTCAAGTCAATTTCATGTCTTTTGTTCGACCCGCAAACGACTCATGGGTGGACAAGTGGGAGGTTTCGTTGTTGGCGAGAGACAGCTCGGAGCCTTTTCATGGTAATTTTTTGTTGGAAATGGCACTGCCAACATCAAAAGGAGACGCCATGCGAGCAATACAACCTCAGCTCTTGCAAACTGTCAACCCCACCATGCCAGATAATTTTATCTCGAAATTGTTTTGCAAGAACAGTAACGCAGAGCTGTGTTTCTTGCATGATGATACTCCCGATTTTAGTGACACTGAAACTTCATTGAAATTTTTTCGCCTTCTCCGAGACCGTCAATATGTGATTTTGCAAAAGTATTTGGCACCTTCCGTGCATGATTTTGGAACATGTGACACTGGTATGAAACTTTTCAAGTACAGCTCTCCTGAGCACCTGGAGTCAGGTACAAGTATGATTGTAAAAAGAAACATTGCACCTACACTCACTCAGAATGTGCTCGTGGGATTGGTGTCAGATGTACATGATTTTGCCGCTTGCACTGCGAACGATGTCATGGTACGGTGTTTTCGTGCGTGTAAAGATGGCGAAGCTTATGAATGGGCAAAAGACGATGCTGTAATATTCGACTTATCTTCCCATTTACAATATTTACTCGTCAGTACTTTTGACTTGAATAGAATCGAATATGGATATGTGCTGATAGATGTTGGTACTGGAACAAAAATTTTTTTGGGATTATTACCTAATTTCAAGGTATTCCTGTCCAGTCCTGACAGTGTGTGGCTGTTGCTGCGTGACTTCGACACAACAGAAATGTCACTTCAGCAGTTCAATTTGATTGCAAGTGAGAATGACGTTCAGGTGTTGAGTACGGAAAATGTCATTAACTTGGAGTGGAGTGTCACCGATACAACGTTTTTATCCGCCAGAAGCACTTTAATCTCTCGGCGCGACGCTACGTGGTTAGTCGTGGCGCCGTATTCCGTCGATCAGGAATTCGAAGCCAGATTGAGCATTCGAGTACACAGGCAAGACAGGCCACTTTTGAAACAAGACTACTCACTAGAGCAGGGCAATTCATGGAATTTTGTGAATATTCAACAAAGTCAATCATACCTATCTCACGCGTGGATCCACGATAGCAAGGTTGCTGTGGGGTATAATGAACAGTTGTTTATTCTCAAATTTGACTTCGACAAAGAAACAATTTCATTCCAAATAGCATCTGAGAGTAATTTGCAGCGACATCATTTTGTTGGGTTTCGAGGTGGAGTAATTACATCAGAATTTGTTTCACCAGCGTTGTCTTCACAGTCTGTGCAGAATTGTTACATGGGTTACGTGCATACTGATTCAGACAAGTATAAACAAATAGGAGTCAACATTGAACTAACAGAACATCACTGTTATCACAAATGTAATGCACTTGAATCCTGCGATGGCATCAGGGTTATTCAATCAAGTAACGCAACATTTTGTGCCCTTTATGAATTTCAGAGTCAAATGAATCACACCGGCGACATTCCATCGTGCGTTCGCGACGCAACATACTTGCAAAGGTATACTTTGGAGTTCCACCAAACCCAGCAAGAATTTGAAACTTACGTGAATGTGTACAGCAGTAAGGCAGCTAAGAGTTCGGGTGTGTTTATCACATCCATTCTACATGAAGCAGCTGATCTTTCGTTGCGGGGAAGTGGCATTGACGGCTTTTTTGCATATGACTTGAAAGAATTTACAGATGGTGACGTTGCAGATGATGTTCAGGTCGATCACGGCAAAGATTTCACCACTACCAAGACACTTCTCACGCAATATTTCCCCTCAGTAAACACAGTGGACGTGCAATTCAAAGCACTGCCTCATTTTCCTTACGTGCACAGCAAAATTGACAGCGACGAAGTGGGGCTGTTGAGCTACACCACCCCCTCACATGAAACCCAGGAATTCAACGCAGATCTATTTCTGGAAATTCGCGTCAACACTGTTGAACAAGACCCGTGGCTGGCAATTATTCGACTCAACTGTACAGCAGATGCTCGTGTGTACATGCATAAGAGTGTGTTTGAGTCAATGGCTGCATGTACATCGGAATATGCTTATTTGATAGTGTACTACAAAGAAAGCACATTGATGTTTGATTATCACAATGTACAGGCATTTGACGCAAGAAAACGCATTACGCACACAGATGATTACGCTCGTGTACTGCTGAATTTCCGTACGTCACTGGTTTTTCTGCAGCGTATGCCGCATGTCCCTGCAGCTGTGTTTAAAAACCCAGAGACGTTTTTATCAAAACAAGCAAAGGCCACTTCACTACAACGAGACTGGCAAATATTTCGACGTACCACCAGCGTAAAGCCGGAAAATGTTTCTGTTTCTTTAATCAATTCTCAGCGACGCGAAGGCAGCGTGGCGATTGACAACATGCAAGTGGTGCCGTTGCTGAATGTGGGCATAAAATCATTCGAGCAAATCGGTGACACACGTATCCAGGAAACGGAATTTTACATACCCAGCCATTCGGAGTTATCGGAGTTGGCATTAGAGAGTGTGGTGACCGGTAATGATTTGGAGAATTGGGAACGAATGCACGTCAATTTTCGTGTACAGACAGATACTCCTGGGTGCGAAGTGGAAATGAGGGTTCTGCACGTGGCACGTGATGCAGAGTATCACATAGGATGCAGGGAAACAGCTGATGCCCACAACGAGACTATGTGCTCGGTTGAGGTGCCTACATACTTTGCAGAGAATCAAGACAAACAGTTGCCATATGTGCGCACGCGTGCCTCGTGTGAGATGCAAGCAGTGACAGTTTTTTTCAATCCGCTCAGTCCAATGTCGACGTGCCTCAATCTGAATCAGTATTATGACTATCATCGCGACTTGTGCGTTGGGTGTGAGTATCGTGTCAAAAATTGTCCACTAGGAATGTTCATGCCGGGTTGTGACGCGTTTGGCCACACTGCCGAATGCCAGAACTGCTCGGGTGGGCTAGGAAGCAATGAAGAATTTGTCCAGGGTGATCTTGTATGTCAACGGCGCTGTGTAGCCAATTATTATCGATTTGAGGGTGAGTGTGTGCCGTGTGGAGAAACGTTGAAGAATAGTTGCAACGCGACGCACCGTTGGCAAGCCTGCACAGAGACTGAAGATGAAAAGTGCGTCGAGTGCGATCCTATCATCAAATCAGTGTTTGGCGGCAACGAAGAGTATGTGCAAAGCGAACAGGGTGAGTGTGTCACACAATGCAAGGAAGGTCATTGGCGCGATTTGAGTGAGCCTCCTTTCTTTTGTCGACCGTGTAGGACTACAGAGGAGGTGCTGAATGGACGAGACATCAGTGGGTTCAGAATCCAAAATTGCACAGCTTTCAGCGACACACTAGCAGTCAGTTGCACGGAAGAAAATGACCAAACGTGTGGTCTGCCTTCCAGTGATCTGCACCTCGACGAGTGTGGGATTTGTGGAGGGAATAACTCGACGTGTATGGACTGCAAAGGGGTGATAGGTGGCAGCAGCGAAGAAGACCGCTGCGGCGTGTGTGATGGCACAAACCTCTGCGTGGATTGCAACGACGTACCACATGGAGGTGCCGTGGAGGATGCCTGTGGTGAATGTGGCGGAGACAACACCACGTGCATGGATAAATGCGGTGTCATCAACGGCAACAATTCTTGTCTAGTTGATTATGAGGATGAATGCGGTGTGCTCAATGGCGACAATAGTACGTGTCTGGGGTGTGACGGATCTTTTCAGATACTAGTGAAAGATATTCAATGCCACAAATGCGATAGCACGCCCAGAAACTATGTCATTGGTTCAGACGACATTGTTGTTTCAAATTCAGCAGAAAATATTGGCGAAGCAATGTGGAATATTTCGACAAACCAAGGGTTTACAATAATAATGAAGATGAAGTGGACAAGCGCTGAGAGTTGGGAATCTTTGCTTGATTTCAGGTCATTGTATGCACCCGGGCATAGAATAAAATTGATTCGTAGCGATAGCCTAAACTGTTTGTATGTACAATGGGTTTCCAGCCAAGGGTATTCCTGCAGAATCCAGAATGCTGATTATTCGATTTGTGACTATGGAGCTTACACCCCAGCTAATACATGGTTTTCTCATGTCATACGTTACGACAATCATACCAAACAGATCTGTCAGATTGTGGATAATGGGACCCCAGTATGTAAAACGTGTTCTTCCACCTTTACGTTACAAGATACTGTTTTGAAATATCATGACCTTGTTGATGGTCAGTATGCAGGCATATACGGGTTCGACCGTGTATTGACTACTGAAGAACAAACTCAGGTATTGCAACAGATAAACGTTGATGCAGCTGATTACCCAACCAGATCCGGTTGTGAATGCGATCATGACTTATGTGGCGAGCCGGAATCCTTGTTCACAAACTGTCCCAAGTACACTGAATGTGCCACTGCTTCTTGTACACGCTTGCAGGAATGCAGAGCTTGTGCAGTGATTGAAATCTATGACACAACAACAAACGAATGTGCTTTATGTCCAGCAGGAACGTTTGCCAATGACATTTTCTGTGAAGTTTGCGCAGCAGGTAAAATTTCACAAGAAGGAGCATTGGAATGCACAGAGTGCCCTACTCATAGCCAGGAAAACTCAGACAAGACAAAGTGCTTTTGCAGCGATGGATATCATTTGCAAGATTCAAAATGTGAGCTGTGTTCGGCGGGTCAACATTCCAAGTGGGATGGTATCGATGACACATCGTGCCAAAGGTGTGCGGCTGATCATTACTGCGAAGGAGATGGCTACGAAAGGCCATGTCCAGGTAACATGCAGTCAGATCCTGGTAGCATTTCCGTCAACAATTGCAATTGCCTTGCAGGTCACGGCTGGTATGATGACGTTGAATCTTGCCAGCAGTGCAAGCGTGGTTGGTACTCCGAAAGTGTCAGTAGAACCCCTTGTGACCAGTGTCCAAAAGAAACGCCATATTCAGACGTGGTAGGGTCTACAACTTCAACTCAGTGCAGAGCATGCCACGTTGGAGCATATCACAAAGATTTCAATGTCGGTGATAACGTTGAAATCGATTTTGACGTTGCTTGTGGCCACTGCGAAGTAGGCAAGATCCTGATTGAATCATATAATAATGAGCTTTTGGACGATAGTCAGGTGAATAATGTCTGTCAGGAATGCGCGCCTGGAACAATGAATCGAATAATTGATGACCACGATTATCCTGGACTGACAATATACAACCAAACCTGCTTGCCTTGTCCAGCAGGAACACACAAGCACGACGACGACCTTGAGTCTTACGATCACGACGAAGACGAACACATCCCGCATGGTGACAGCAACTGTTATTTATGCGATCAACATCATTACACTGAAAGCGCAGGCGAAATCAAATGTACAAAATGCCCGCCTAACTCAGGAAACGATCATACAATTGAGCATATGGACTCAAAGGATCATTGCAAATGCGATGCTGGTTACGAACGGGGTGAAGTTGATTATTGTGAACAATGCACCGCTGGCAAGAAAAAAATAGGACATGACTGGATTGACATGACAGAGGAAGGTTGTACTTTTTGTGATAATGGCAAGACAAACACAGACGATTTTACTGAGTGTCGGAACTGTGTGTCTGGAGAATACTCAAAAGATGACGGCATATGTAAACTTTGTGGAGACAGGCAGACTTCAGGTGCAGGCGAGAGTTCATGTAAATGTAACGCTGGTTACACGGGTGCTGACGGAGACAGTTCGGCTTCGTCGAGTTGTTCACAGTGCCCTGCTGGATATTACAAAACACAACCGGGGTCGGCTGAATGCGAAATGTGTGATTTCGGCAAATTTTCAAGTACACCGGCTGCATCAGTTTGCCAAAATTGCATTGCCGGCAAATACTTAGACGTTGAAGGTGGTACATTGTGCAAAAACTGTCCCAGCAACTCTCACAGTTCTATAGCAGCTCAATCTTGTGCATGCAACGCCGGATTCTTTGGCAACTGGGAATCATGTCAAAGTTGTGCTAAAGGGAAGTACAAAACAGATGCAGGCCCAGGCGGTTGCACTGATTGTCCAGGTGGAAAATATTCTTCCACGGACGCTGCAACGTCTGCGACAGATTGCATTTCATGCCATGAAGTTGGAGATAACTTTGGCACGTCTGGAACAGGCGCCACGGAGTGTGGCTGCAACGCCGGATATTTTTTCACGGACGATGGCAGTTCCATTGAATGCCTTGAATGTCGGTACGCAACGTACAAAGATACAATTGATCGTGCCACGGATTGCATTTCGTGCGATGCATCCACAAACACCAGCGCTAGAGGCAAAACCTCTGATACTCATTGTGACAAATGTGCTTGGGGATATGGTGGTTACGACGATACCATATTACCTGGTGTCTGCTCTGAATGTGCCTCAGGTAAATATAATCATCCGGGTAGCAATGGTGCATGCATCGATTGTGAAGACGGCAAGTATGCAAATTACAATGCACTAACTTCTTGCAATAATTGCCCTGAGAATGCAATACACGAAGATAATCGCATTGGCTGCATGTGCAATGCTGGTTTTGAAGCTGCGTATGACGCAAGCCATGAACTTCAAATGCAGTGCGTGCAGTGCGCGGCAGGAAAGTACAAAAATGAAGCCAGCAAAGATTATTGCTTCACATGTCCAGCTGACTCAACGTCTCTGGCTGGTTCCACCTCGATATCTGATTGCACATGCAATACTGGATATGAACCAAATTATATATCAGGTGAAGCGTCCATATCCTGTGGGGGTATGTACTTTGATTATTATCATCCAACGTTTTGGCCTACGGATACTTTTTTGAGTCCACAATGTGCATCTGCAACCTCGTCGACTCATGGTGTCTTTGTTTCGAATCGTGTAGGAGAAAGTTATTATCGATCAAATCTATATCAGTATTACACAATTGAATCTGATGGGCCGATACAGCTCACATTTTCACAATTTGAGCTGCACTCAATCGTGGAAGTATCTGCTCTGAGCATTCGATGCAATGAATTTACCAATTTCAATGATGGGTCAGGAAGATGGACAAATTACGTGAAACAATGTAAGGGCACTGACAACTGTGATACTATGTGCTCTGATTTTGATATTGGTTCTGGAAAATATTACATGTCCTTGCAGTTCTATACAACCAACCTTCAACCACATGGAAACAAGGCAGGTTTTGTAGCAGAATTTTATGGCGGCGTATTGGATTCATGCACATCTTGTCCAGCAGGCAAAAGCAAACCGGCAGGTAATAATCCATGTGTTTGAAATCCAGTCATGAGATGATCTTATTTTTCAGCGTTTACATAAACGCAATCATAATGCATCGTTTTGGTGAAATTAGAGTAGAACGTGCAGCGCCCCAGGCAGGGGTGTGCAAAGGAGGCTTCAGTGACAGGACATTTGGAGCGGATCCAGCCGCGGTTGACGCACTTGACCTTGTAGGTGGCGGTGCGCGCGGCGCGGTCTTGCGCGGCGGCGCCGGCGAAGGCAGGCGGCACGCCGTGCACGACGAAGGTGTCGCGGCGCTCGCTGCGTGGCCTGGACTCCTCGCGCGTGTCCACGAAGCTCGAGGTGCAGAAGTGGTGTTCGTTCATGCAGTCGGGGGGGATCGTGATGGCGACCTGCTCGCGGTAGCGCTTGCGTTTTTGCGCTAGGGTTTCGTGTGGTGTTTTCATGTTTTGATTGAGCAGCAATTAAAGCTTTGCAGTAAAGACCTTGATTTTTTTACGTATGCTATCAAACCTAATGCCTTGATATATATGCACTGGCGGTTTTTGTTCAATGACCATGCGTGCCTGGGTATCAGTGATTGCAATTATTCTGTTGTTGGGGGTTGTGGATGTCAACGCAAGTCGAATCTACACAATCACATCGCAGGTGCGACTCAACATGAATTTGGCGGATTTTCAGGTTCAAGAAGCAGCCTTTCACACGGCGGTAGCAGACACGACCAAAACCTCTGTGGATGCAGTCACCGTGGTGTCCAAGGTTGTGGAAGGCGGCTCGCTGCGCCGCATGCTGCGCCGGCTGCTGTCGTCGACGCTGTTGGTGGAGTTTGAGGTTAGTCTGAGTTCGTATGATGCCGCTGGCGAGGCTGGCATTCGCTTGCAGCAGTCTTATTTTAACACGGATCTCAATCAAAACGGTCTGCCAAACGCCGAGTTTGTGTCTGCGCCTGCCTTCAAAGACGTGGACTACACGGTGCTGAGCTGCCAGGTGTGCGAAGCAACGCATTATCTGGACCAGACCACGGAGGCGTGCGCGGCGTGTCCTGACAACTCACGCACGGAGATTACGCTGCACGCGACGGATATCAGCCACTGCCTGTGTGAGGAAGGATACACGAACGCCTCGCCAGACACGTGCTCGCCGTGCGCTGTCGGAGATTACAAAGACACGCTGGGAAATGTCACCTGCACCCAATGCCCCGCGACGTTCAGCACGGTCAGTGGCGCTGCGGATGCGTATGAGCTGTGCGTATGCGAGGAAGGTTTCTTCCGATCGACAAAGGAGTACGTCATCGACGACGTGAGCAGCGAGTTGCAAGTCGTGAAGGGAAGACCAACAGTGATTCGACACAGTGGCGGCAACCCCATCATCATCACCACGCAGTTCCAGTGGGTTGCGGCGAGCAGTAATACTCTGGAGTACGCTGCGATCAGCGGCGGCGCTACCACGGTGACGGTGCCTACAGATTTTGCAGGAGCGCTGTATTACTACGACGGTAGCGTGGGACCTGAAGTGGGGTACATCGCGTTTGTCGACGCGGCGTGCACCCAGTGCGCGGAAAATTTATACAAAAATTTTGTTGGTGATGAAAAGTGCTCACAATGTCCACAGCACATGTACTCCGACGCCGGCGCCGACGAGCTCACCGACTGCCTGTGCGACGTCGGATACATCGGCGCGGCGGGGGGTCCCTGTGAGGCGTGTGAACCAGGAAAATTCAAAAGTGAGCGTAGCGCGACTATATGTGACGCTTGCGCGGCAGGAACATACAATGAACTGGCTGCTTCCACAAGTTCTGCAAACTGCCTCCAATGCCCGGAAAACACCGACTCAGCCGCGGGATCTGGAAGCGTCTACGCCTGCGTCTGCGATCCAGGATATTCAAGTGTACGCGGCGCGACAAGACACGAGTGTACACCGTGCGCTCCCGGTTCATTCCAGCCAGCGCCAAACAGCTCGACATGCACCCTTTGCGAAGCCGGCAAGTTTTCAGGCGCCGAAGCTGCCACCGCCGCCGAAACATGTCAGGTTTGCGCAGCCGGTTCAACAGCCCTTGCCGATGGAACCGTCGAATGCACTCTATGTGCCGAGTCAACGTATCAAGACACATCGCTCGCCAACCCCACCGCGCAGCCATGTAGTGCATGTCCAGCCTTCTCCAGCCACAGCCTCTCTGGATCCACCGACGTTTTCGACTGCGACTGTGCCCCCGGTTACTTTCGCGTAACTGTGGGTGATACCTTTACGTGTGAGGAGTGCACTGCAGGCTTCTTTTGTCCTGGATCCGGAGACACGGAGGAGCCGAAGCGCATCAACCAGCGCGTTGCCTGTCCAGTGAACGAGTGGTCGTACGCCGGTGCAACAGAGTGCACTGCTTGCTCAGCGAACTCGGAATCTTTGGTTTTGCTTGGGAGCACCGGAGGCGGCTTGACTGCACCAAATCAGTGCCAGTGCAACCCCGGCTACACAGGCACTGGTGATGTGGGCTGCTCGGCATGCGCGCCTGGCTCCATCCAGAGCGTGGACATGACGCACGACAGCACGCAGCCTGGGGTGCGCGACGGCATCACGGCATCCTCAACGGCAGTGTCGCTTGACTGCCAGCCGTGCGCAACCGGCACGTATCAGGATGCATCAGCGCAGACTGCGTGCGACGCGTGTCCCAGCAACAGCGACAGCGCGGAAGGAAGCGACGCCATCACCGACTGCGTGTGCGTGCAGACGTTCGTGGGTGCAGACGGGGGACCCTGCGAGCTCTGCAGCGTGGGTTTCTTCTGTCCTGGAGGCGAAACTTCCACGCAATGCCGCCTGCACTCCAGCAGCGCACCAGGTGCTGGCAGCGAGACAGATTGCCAGTGCGTGCCTGGATTCTACAGCACGGCGGAGGGGTTGGTCTGCAACACATGTCCAGAAAACTCCTACTGTCCAGGCCATCTACAGCTCGTGACATGCGCAGGCAACTCTCAAAGTTTGGCTGGTTCTGGCGATGTGTCAGACTGTTCGTGTGTTCCGGGGATGTGGCGCGGCTGTATTGAGACAGATGGTCCTGGTTCAACGGAGCTGGCGTACGACGGAATTCCACCCAACAGCGCATGGAGCCATTGGCCAACTGCTTATTCTGGTTACACAGACAAGAGCTACTGGGGGGTGGGAGCGGAGTCGAATTGCAAATCATTCAGATCGTGGCTTGATGGTGATGGTGAGTGGCTTCAACTTGACTTGGGTTCAGTTCAGACAGTGGTAGGAGTTGCCATAGAATCAACGCCGAGTAATTGTGATTATGGGCTTGTGTTGAGCATGCAAGTCGAAGTTTCGACAGATGCCAGCACGTACACCGAGGTGACATGTACAGAGCTGTATTCTGTTGACGGACATTGCAAGGCCAACACTGAGCGCGGACAGGAGGTTCAACGACTTTTTACTGCGCCAGTCAGTGCGCGGTACGTCAAAATATTCCCAAAATATAACTTCGGCTACACAACGTGGCGGCAAGGTGTGTACGTGCACGTGCCAAACCGCATTTTTTTGGACGAGAACAGCAACGAGTGCGACATCGGCTGGGACACGCCTTGTTTTGAATGTTCTGAAAATGATATCTGCTTCAATAACACACTACTTCACTGTCCTCTACATTCGACGGCACCGGCAGGCTCGTCTGACACGAGTGCGTGTGTGTGCAATCCAGGGTACTTCAATGCCGCTCACAACAGTGCAGATCACGACCACTCCGAGGAGCAGGATCACGAGCATGCCTGATGTGGTTCACTCTATCAGAAATCAGATGAGCGAGGCAACTCCATCGCGTTGCCGTGTGTGTCGAGCACGTAGTGCGTGCGCAGAGAACCAATGTACTTCCAATTGGATGGTGATTTTTGCGTCTCCTTGTTCGGAGCCTCAAAGTGAGGTGGCGCTCCCGGAAACGTGTTGGCGTAGTCGGCAGTCTGCTGGTACTCGTGCAGGTCATCCATCGCGCTCTGATTGGTTCCGAACAGCTGTTCGTAGAGCTGCACCGCCGCCGCGTTGAGAGCCTCGTCTTCAGTCATGTTTGTGAAAAAAAATTAAAAAACTTCACTAAATTGAACAAAAAAGAAAATCTAAACAAGCCGCGATTGCGACTGCGCTTTTCAAACGGCGCAAAATGGACTTACGGGTGCGGCTGCACTGCGGCGCGGTGCTGCACCGCAGCATGCAGAGTGGCAGTCTGTTCGAGGGGTGCGCGGTGGTGAACCAGCTTTCGCAGCAAGACCTGGGGCACTTTGAGTCCAAAATCCGCGACATGCGGCTCGTCGCGTGCAGCCACGAGGCAAAGGGAGCGCACGCGACCATGTTCACAAACATCTGCGGCAAGATCGTGCTGGTGCCTGGGAGGCAAATCTACCAGCCAGGCGTGCAGCCGTTTGTCGCCACATGCACCGACGGCTTCGGCAAGTCCACCGCGCTCTTCAGTCCACACTGCAACCTCTCCACACACGAGAAGAACACCGCCACGCTGTTCCGAGGCGCGACGTGCACGCACGCTGTGCAAACTGTAATCGAGCACGCCATCTGCGCAGACGCCATCAGCCGGATCACCGTGCACATGCTCGTCGCCACCGCGCGCCTGGGGCGCAACGTCAGCATGCACTGCTACCTCATCGAGCACGACCTCGCGCGCGATCCGCGCTGGACAGCCACGCCCATCGCGCAGCTCGACCACATGTCGTACATGAAGAGCGTGCGCATCAAAGACTTCCACCCCAGCCTGCAGCACGAGCTCGGCGCGCCGCCGCCGAGAGCGCTCGTCATCAACATCTCCAAGCACGGCTGCGTCAACTTCTTCGTCACCATGCCCAAGGACTTTGTCTTCTACCCAGGACTCGAGCGCGCGTACAAGCCGTTCTGTGAGATGATGCTGGATATTGTGCGGAGAGCGTGTTGAAATATTATGGAGTATCTTGGTCATTACGATCATCAGAAGCATTTTCTTCATATTCACCAAGATTTATTCCGTCTCCAAAGTGCCATGATAATCGATTAATATTCTTATCCGAATAATAATAAACATTTTGTGGATTATCTCCACCCTGCACATTTTGTTCAGAGTCATAGTAAATCAAAGCAATTGTGAATTTGAATTTATTTGAGCGTCCATCATTTTCATCGCATAATTGAAAATAGTTAGTGTTTGATTTGGGGCTGCCTGATTTGGTGTCGACCTCGATGCAATGAAAAGTTGCATAATTTTTGGTTCCAGGTACATGATCGAAATTGATTTTGTGTATATTGGTTTTGAATTCCAAAACTTCGCTCCATTTTCCTCGCCTTTGCAATTTTACCTTCAATTTTTTATCTTTGAACTCTTTGAATATTTCCTCTAATGGTCTATCCGGATCTCCATAATTGGCTCCACCACCCCCACTTCCATCACCCCCATCATGCAGATTTCCAGAATCACTCGAACCATGTTCCACTCCTTCCACCTCATTATTTGTTTTCCACACTACGGAATTGTCATCCGCTGCCTCTGCCAACATTCGCAGAATCATGGCCTGTCCAGCAAGTGGAAAGAGTCGAATATTACGTGATATTTCGTCCTTGAACGCTTCATTTTGGTACATTTTGGCTGTCCAATGCAGCATAGAATCATCTGTGCACTTTATAAGTTTACAGAATGCAACACAGTGTTCTGAATTCAGTTTTGTCAGGTATTCACGCAAACTATGGTCAAATTCTTGATTGAGTTCTTTGTCACAAATTGACCTGAGCAAGCGAGTGTTCAAGTTTTTGCTTGCGGATGAAATTCGATCTTGTGCGTGATTGGCAAGCAAGTCAGGCAAAATTGCATCGGCTTCCAACAAAGCCTTGATACTGCGAAAAATATAACTAGTATTTCGTATCTGTGTGCGTTTTGTTTCAAAATTCTTTTCGCCTGAGGGTGAACTTTGTTTGATTCCACGAATGAAAAATAGTATCGCGTTGATCAACATTCCAGACAATGGATCCCATAACAATGGAATCAAAAATTCACCTTTTTTATCTTTCAATGTGTTGATGTTCCATGCAGTAGATTCTTCTTTTGGCCATAATGCAGCCAATGGAAGTACATTTGGTTGATCAATAATGTCCACATTTGGTTGATCAATGTTCAGTTTGTCCTGCCGCGAGTTTTGAAACAGTACGTGAGCAATAAATTCTCTCCTGTCAGCGTCTGTCTCTTTCAGTATTTTTTCACATATCATGGCAACATGTTTGGAATACCACATGCCTTGCAAATCAATGAGCTTTTTGCATTTCTTGATTTGTATATCTTCAAAAATATCCATTTGAGTCGTAACCCACTTTTGGTAATTTTGCAAATTGTTAGTCGTGGTTGATGTCATCGCTCCAGGGTTATATCCAAGGACTTCTTTTCTCGAATTCAGAGCATTATCAAACGATTTCCAAATGTGAAACAATGTTTTTTTTTCTCTAAATGTGCCATAAACAATGTTAAAATTAAAATCAGGCAACGCGTCGTATTTTTGCGAATCCAAAGTTTTGCAGAAATTGTTCAACTCAATTTCAAACTCTTCGGTGGAAACGCGTGGTATTTTCATTCCAAATAATCCAACATCAATGCTAAATTCGCATTTGTCTTTCCGTGTAGTTGTGAATTTGATGGTGGTTTTTTCGCCATGATTTCCCCTTGTTCGTGTCACATTAGTCTTTACGTGCATGAAAGGTTCTTGATCACTGTCTATCCAATCTGCAATTTTATCTTTATCGAAACCCGTTACATATTCTTGGAACACTTGCAATTGTCTAAACCAATGACCTTGAGAACGGACTGAATTATTGTTGAATTTGAACAAACTATCGATTTGTTTCCAGCTATGGATGGGATCATAAAATCGCTGGCATACTGGGTTGCTTGGATCCAAATCTATTTTATAGTCATCTAAGATTTTAAGGTCAGTCCATTTTTCCATGTTATCAATATCTTCAACCTTGTTGAATTTCTGGTTTTCTATAATTTTTGACCATATTTCTGTTAACGTTAAATGTCTTGATTGGTCGACCCCTTCAATATCCTTACTATTCAATTCCTGAGTACTAATTGCTGTGCTTGAATTGTTAATTTGATATTCCCCGACCCAAAAACAAAAATCTTGTTTCAATGGCGGGTTTGAGTTTTTGAACCACTTATTGATACTAGACTTTGACATATCGGTGGTGGGATTGAAAACATATTCAAGCCAGGCCAGAATCACCCTTGTGATTTGACGTGCAAATGCATGATGCATTGTGACAAAAACCTGCTTCACTTCGTCTATGTGCTTGGTCGAATATGTTTTTCGTAGCTGTTTATCCTCGTCGCCAATAACTTCATCAGTTTCCATCTCAAGCTTGTCTGGGACCGTTGATTCTGTAGAAGGCGCAGGTTTTGCCACGGGTGTATGTTGCACTCCTGAACAATTGATGGCGTGCGTGTTGATGCGCATGACACATGCAGATATCGATTCACCGGGGCTTGTGTTTGATGACTGTCCTTCCACGCTGCAGGAAATATCCTGCCATATTTTGAGTGCTTCTCGTTGTCGCATGTGTCTCTTATTATCAGCGTCAATCTCGATAAAAAGGTGACATAGTTCATTCTTGTACTTGAACTGAATGACACCATCAGGACGCTGTCGATTGGAATGCCCCATTGTTGCTGGTAATTCTCCGTTAAAGTGTGCCTGTGCTTGTAAAAATTCCGGAATTGACCTTGAACTGACAAACTTTTCCGTCAATAACGCAAGAATATCAACCTCGATTTCCTTGTTGCAAACGCGGTTCCAGTAAATTTGAATTTGACGGATCAGTCTTTTAATCACGTACTTCATGATTATCTCTTTGTTGCTGGCGCCGTGTTTGATGATCACGGTGGAGATGTCAGCATTGGTCACGATTACATCAACGGGATCAACGGGATCTGCTGTCTTTGGAGGCATTTTTTGACATGTGGGTTTACTGAAATATGAACATTGTGTATGAATGACTTACTACTGCAAGATGGTCTGCAGCTGCGCGTGGATGCTGGCGATGCAGAGGCCAATGATGAGGTGGCGGTCGATGAAGATGCCGATCTGGCGCATGGTGTTTTCGTAGCTGGTGACGATGGCGCCGGCGACTCTGTTTTCGCCGTTGTCGTCGAAGCAGATAGGCCAGGCGCGCGGTCTCGTCGGCTCGAGGAATTCGGCGAAGGGTATGCTTGCTGAGCGCACGGTGCGAGTGAGCGCAAAGACGGGGTGCACGAGCGCGAAGGTGATGCTGACGTCTTGGTGTGGCCACGGCACGCGCTGCAGGAAGTCGGTGAGCGCGGCGTTGAAGCTGCGCAGGAAAGACTGCTGCGCGCGGTACATCTCCAACGGCTGGTCGGGTGCGTCGTCGTTTTCGCGCAGGCGGCGCACTGGACTCTGCACGATCCAGCGAGACTGGTTAGCCTGGCTGATGTCGACGACAAGGTTCAGATCGTTTTCAAGGGGTGCCATGTGTATTTCGACGTTTTCGAGCACGTCGTGCATCCACTCGCTGCGCTCCGTGGTGTCTTTGATTTCCTTTTTGCGCTTGTCAAAAGCTTCCTGGTAGCACTTTGGCAGGCTGTTGATGTCGGCGCGGTACTGGTGGCCACAGCGGCACACCGGACAGCGCATGTCGGTGAGCACAAAGTGCAGAGCAAGCGCGGAGACATGGAACGTGTGCTTACACGGCAGCACGATGGTGTTGAACTCCTGCTTACCTACCAGCCAGCTGTCGGGGAGGTCGTCAAAAGTAACGTCGCACGGGTGCATCTGAAAAATCTGACACATGGCATCGTCTGTTGCAGTACACCTTCTCAGTTCGCATGGAATCTTGACTTTGGAATACGAGTTCCGGAACACGTGGTTCGCGGCGGTGGGCATTTGCGCAATTGCTGCGTTTCTTAAATGATGTAGAAGACGGAGAGAACAAAACACCCCAGCAATCTTTATTTAAGTTTATGGTGGAAATGGTATGCATGTATGGTTGTTATGCGCGTGCGTGTACTGACTGTGTGTGTAGATCGGCACGACCAAAGGCACGGGAGGCGACGTTTTGATCTTGGAAGAGGCTGCTTATTGCGATGAAGGTGAGACGCATACACACACGCACACACACACACACACGAAATTCTAATATCAACTACAGGATTCTTCTATGAGACCGTAGCACCGATTCTCAGTGTCGGGAACAGCAGCCTCGTCGCCATCTCGACGCTGACCTCCGAGATCAACTTGTGAGTCTTGTGCTGATGATCTCGTACTGTGTCTCGTCAAACTTGATGTCCAGCCACTGCTGTGACTCTTGCATGAGTTTGTTTACTTGCAGTACCCATGGGTATCCCAGTCGGCGGAACATTACCATGTACCTCTGACTTAAAGCTTTGCATGCGTTGTTTTTTTGCAGCTACACGCGCCTAATCAAGATGCTCGACCCCGCCACCGACAGACCCCTGTTCATGACCAGATCCATCGAACTCGCGTGCGAGAAATGCAAGGAGGAAGGCAAGGCGCACGAGTGCGTGCATATGCTGCATTTAGTGCCTTCCTGGCAAAGCGCGGAGAGGCACCGCAAGCTGAAAATCATCATGCAGGACAGACCAGATCTCATCCAGAGCGAACTGGCTGGTTTGGCATTCGACTCGCTGCAGCAGGTGTTCAGGAAGGTTGACATCGCCATCGCCTTCGATTGCCCACCGCTACCACTGGTTCTCAACCAGACCATCTGGATCGTCGTGGATCCTGCAGCAGGAGGACCCAGCTCAGACTACGCGGTGGTTTCCATCGTGCGCAACAAAGGCTGCGTCACGGTAAGTCACGCAAGCACCCAGCACTCCTCGCACGCGGAGATGAAAAACTGCTTGCTCCAGTTGTCGTCGATGAAGAACTGCACCACGAGGTCTTCTTTCAGATCAGTCAAAAAGCGCTCCAGCTTCACAGCGTGTGCTTCCACCTCAAAGCAAAGCACCGTGTGTTTCAGGTTTCTGTCGACGTTCAGCAGCAGTAGAAACAGGATCAGCAAGTCGTGACTGCTGCTGTTTTCGGCTGTCGCATACAGCTCCTGCAGCTCCTCGCATGTATTGCCGTCGAAGAAACTGACCTGCAGACTGTGCAATGACTTTTTTACCAGATGCAGCAGCTCCCGTCGGTTTGGGTTCCGAAAAACCTGTCCAAAAAAATTGCACGTGTGTGTCTTCTTGTCTTTTGCCTTGAACTGACTCGCTGTGTCTGTGCACGCAACAAAGGTGTTGGGCATCGACGTTCTTTCGCAGTGCACAGGTGATGTGAGTGCAGAAAATAATTCAGAAAAAAAAATACTAACTTTGAAATTCAGAACCGGAGAGGCAGTTCGCGCTCCTCAACAAGCACATCGCCATGATTCGAGAAGACAACATCTTTGCCAACTCGCCGATCGTGATCATGGTCGAGCGCAACCTCGGCTTCGAGGCGGAGCACCACGAGCGCGCGCTGCGGAATATTCCACTCGTGCGCCACCGCGTGGACCACCAGGCGAAGCGCTTCGGAATTTTGACCACCGAGGAGATCAAGTACGGCATGATGACGCTGCTGGTGAGTGTGTGTTTGTGTTTGCATGCAAAGACTGTGAAGTAACAAGATTCCTTGCAGAACACCATGCTCCGCGACCAGCGCGTGAATTGCCTGCCGGAGCACGAGCTGATCTCGCAAGACCCAGCCGCAAACAGAAGGCGCCTGCGCGAGCAGCTTGGCATTTACAGGTGCCTGGATGTGAATGGTGCACAACACGCATCACACTAACACTCTGAGCAGCTTTCAATACAAGGCGGCGGCGAACGCGTTTGGAAAGCAGAGGGTGGCATTGACTGGAAAGGTGCTCAGAGTGAAGGGCTTGATACATAGCACGCACTAACTAAAAAACAACAGGTGGGTGGCATGAAAGACGACGTGGCTATAGCGCTACAATTGGCCATTTATTACAGCGCTGAGCCGAGGCTGTACATGTGATGCTCAATTACCGCCGGCATGGCATCTATCATACTGACGATCGTCAATCAAAAGTTGGTGCGCGGCGTTAACAAAGGCACTGCATCGCGGAAGGATATTCAGGCAATC
>MDSW01062857.1_pt1 | contig 97627 bp, 93 predicted proteins | sample 811171 | NCBI WGS metagenome assembly MDSW01 (sample SAMN05326641, study PRJNA326480) | marine metagenome | isolation source: seawater | place: Atlantic Ocean: North West | collected 2012
GGGGCCGCTGACGCTGGTCCTGACCGCGCGCCGGGCCGAGACGCTGAAAGCGCGCGTCTACGACGCCGATATCGCCCGGATCGAGGTGCCCGCTGACGCCGATCTGCTCTGGCTGCGCGCGCTCGCCGATCCGGCAGACGATCTGCGCGTGCCGATGAAAGGCCCCCTCAAGGCGCTTCGCGGCGGCGATGCGGATCTCGCCCGCGCTGCGATCCGGCTGGCGAAGTCGGCGCAGCTTCTGCCCGCAGCGCTGATGGTCGCAGCGCCCGATCCCACGCCGACCGATCTGACCACCGTCACCGCCAAAGAGGCGCTCGCCGCTGCCGACATCCCGCAGGCTTTCGCCCCCGTCTCCGCCGCGCGCGTGCCGATGCGCGCCGCCGAAGCCGGTCGGCTTCACATCTTCCGCCCCGACAATGGCGCGGAGGAGCATTACGCAATCGAGGTCGGCCGTCCGGATCGCTCCAAACCCGTGCTCGCGCGGCTGCATTCGGCCTGTTTCACCGGCGACGTGCTGGGCTCGCTGAAATGCGATTGCGGCCCGCAGCTCGACGCGGCGCTGACGCTGATGGGGCATGAGGGTGCGGGCATCCTGCTCTATCTCAATCAGGAAGGGCGCGGGATCGGGCTGGCCAACAAGATGCGCGCCTATTCGCTGCAGGATCAGGGATTCGACACGGTGGAGGCGAACCACCGCCTCGGCTTCGAGGATGACGAGCGCGATTTCCGCATTGGCGCGGCGCTGCTGCGCAAGCTCGGGTTTTCGCAGGTGCGGCTGCTGACCAATAACCCTGCCAAGGTGGCGATGCTGGAAGCCAACGGCATCGACGTGACCGAGCGCGTGCCGCTGAAGGTCGGCATGAGCCGCCATAACGAGAACTACCTCGCCACCAAAGCCGCGAAATCGGGGCATATCCTGTGATGCGCCTCACGCCCACCGGCCTGCTGTTTCGCGGCCGCCGCTTCCCGGTCGAGATCGGCCGCGGCGGCGTCAGCGGCAGCAAGCAGGAGGGCGACGGCGCAACCCCCTCTGGGCGGCTGCATATCCTTCGGATGTTCTACCGCGCGGATCGGATCGTCGCGCCTCAGGACTGGGCCGAACCGATCGGCCCGCGCGATCTGTGGTGCGATGCGTCCGGGGATTCGGCCTATAACCAACTGGTCCGCGCCCCCTACCCCGCCTCGCATGAGGCGATGCGGCGCGCCGATCCCCTCTACGACATCGTGCTGGTGACCGACTGGAACTACCCGACGGCAGAGGCTGGCAAAGGCTCGGCCATCTTCCTGCATCAGCGCCGCCGGGCGGGCTACCCGACTGCGGGCTGCCTCGCGTTTCGCCGCGATCACCTGGTCTGGATCGCGCAGCGCATCGCACCGGGTGAGCCGCTGGAGATTGCCCTTCGGCTTGGCGGAAATATCCTCCGGGGGTCCGGGGGCGGACAGCCCCCGGCGCTCAACGCCCGCGACAAAGCTTAGGAATAGTCGCGCGCGCCGAAGATCGCCGAGCCCACGCGCACATGGGTCGCGCCGGCCGCGATCGCTTTCTCGAAATCGGAACTCATCCCCATCGACAGACCGTCGAGCCCGTTGCGCCCGGCCATCTCGGCCAGCATCGCAAAATGCGGTGCGGGGTCCTCGGATTCGGGAGGAATACACATCAGACCGACGACCGGCAGGTCCTTCCCGCGCATATCCGCGACGAAAGCGTCGAGATCATCGGGCAGCACGCCCGCCTTTTGCGGCTCGCACCCGGTATTGACCTGAATGAAAAGGTCCGGCGAAGCCCCGCGCGTCTGCGCCAGATTGGCCAGCTTCTTGCCCAGCGAGGGCCGGTCGAGCGTGTGAATCGCCTCGAACAGCTCCACCGCCAGCTTCGCCTTGTTCGATTGCAGCGGCCCGATCATATGAACTTCGCAGCCGGGAAATTCCTCGCGCCAGGCGGGCCACTTGCCCTGCGCTTCCTGCACATAGTTTTCGCCGAACAGCCGATGGCCTTCGCGCAGAACCGCCTCGACTCGCTCGGCGGGCTGAACCTTGGACACGGCGATCAGTTTCACCGATCCCGCTTCGCGCCCTGCCTCTGATTCCGCTTTCGCGATCCGCGCCTGAATCTCGCTCAGTCCCATCTGGCCCTCCGTCGTCAGCGCGCCCAAGAAACACCGAAGGGCTCAAAAAGAAAAGAGCGGGCGCAAGGCCCGCTCTTCCCATCGTTCTGTCCCGGAGGATTAGAACGAGAACTTCACGCCGAGGTCAGCAACCATGTCCGAACCCGAGAGGTCGTTGTCAGCAACGCCGCCCTTGATCGAAGCGCCGCCGCCGAGGTCGTACTCAGCGCCGAGGCCGTACCAGGTCACGTCTTCGTTCGCGTCGTTGTCCTTCAGGTGCTGCACGTAGCCACCGACGGTGGTTGCGCCGAAGACCGACGAAGCACCGATGCCGTACCAGTCCATGTCGACATCTTTGCCCATGTGAGCAACGCCAGCTTTGACCGAGGTGTTGCCGAACTGAGCGACACCAGCGAGGGTGATCATGTCAGCTTTGGCGTCGAAAGTGCCGGTGGTGACGGTGACGACGGGGGGGGTGGCGCCGGTCGTGGAAGTCGAAGTAGCAGCGAACCGCCCGTCAAGGTACTCGTAACCCAAGCCAACGGTGTAGTTGCCGAAGGTGTAAGCACCCGCAATGGCGTACTCTTGGCCGACATCAACCGAACCAGCTTTGCCGTCCGACATCGACGCTGCGACCGAGAACGCACCGAAGGTGCCGGTGTACAGCAGGTTCGGACCGGAGTTTGCAACAGAGAGCGTGGTGACGGTGGTGGCGGTGCCGGCGGTGCCGGTCATGGTCGCCATGCCCGCGATGTTCGCACCGACGTTGCCGCCGTTGTCGCCGGTCAGGTACAGGATGTCGTTCGAGAAGCCGATACCGGTGCCCATGCTTTGCGAGGACAGGTCGGTGTAGCCAACTTCGTAGAAGTCGCCGAACAGAGCTTCCGAAGCCCCGACAACGTCGCCCATCGAGAGCTTGCCGAATGCGCCGGAGATGTAGACCGAAGCAGCGGTGCCGTTGGTGGCAGCGGTAGCTTGGTCAGCGCGGACGGAGCCGCCGAATTCCAGACCACCGTCGGTGGTGCCCGAAGCGGTGAACGAGACGCGGATACGGCTCGAGAAGTTCCAGTCGGAGCCGTTATACACGACACCCATACGGCCGTCGCCGCCAACCGAGACCTCAGCGGCAGCGATGCCAGCCGAGAACACGAGCGCGGTCGTCGCGAAGAGAACCTTTTTCATCGTTTTCCCTCATTGTCTTACAGGTAACCCCCAACCTGGGGAATCCGAAGTTGGGTATGACGGTGTTTTCTCTCTCCCCCCCTTTCATTGCAACTCAAAGCGCCCGCCCGGGTCGAATAGGGTGTTTGATGGTGCAGACATGTCACAGTAACGTCAGCGTGCAATTGCGGTTGGCCTCTGACACCGCCCTACAATGCCCCTTACAGGCGCGTATAGTGGCATCGGGCTGCATTCCCCCGAGGCGCCGGTCGGTCGAAATCCGGGAGCAAAGGGGAAAAACCTTGTCGGGCTGGGGGCCATGAGCTAGAGAAAAGGCAACCAATGACGCAGGCCGACGGGGACAGCTTCGCATGACTTCCAGAACCCTTTTGAAACGCACGGCAATTCTGGGCCTGTGCCTCGTGCTCGCAGGCTGCGGCAAGGGTATCTCGAGCGGCAACATCTTCTCGGGTAGCGGCAACGCCGCTGGCACCTCGGCACAGCGCGATGCCAACCAGCTCGACCACCTGTCCGGCTCGAACGAAGCCGTGATCGACGGGCCGTCGCGCCGCGTTCAGAAGAAATCGACCGTTTGGGACATTTTCGGCGGCAATGGCGATCCGAACATCACCGTCGAGGTGAACAAGTATCTCTGGCAGGCTTCGCTCGAAGTGCTCGATTTCCTGCCGATTCAAGAGGTTGACCCCTTCTCCGGCGTCATCGTGACCGGCTACGGCACCCCGCCGGGCGGCGGTCGCGGCTATAAGGCAACGGTTTACGTTACCGATCCGGCGCTTGATGCACGCTCGCTGAAAGTGTCGATCCGCACCCGGGGCGGCGCAGTTTCCGCCGATACGCAGCGCGCCGTGGAGAACGCGATTCTCACCCGTGCACGTCAGCTGCGGGTCCGCGACTCGCAACTCTGATTCCCGCAAGGCGACCGCAAGACGCATTCAGATCCCCGCCCGAGCCAGCCTCCGGCGGGGATATTTCTGTCCAAATGAGCGCGGCGGCTGGACCTCGCCCCCAAGGCCAGTGTAGCAAGCTCGCGCAGAATTCGACGTGATGAGGGGCCCGACATGGCACGCTACGAACCGAGCCAGAGCGAGACGAAATGGCAAGAGGCTTGGAACGAGGCGGATCTCTTCGCCGCGCGCCGTGATCCGGCCAAGCCGAAATATTACGTCCTCGAGATGTTCCCCTACCCGTCGGGCCGCATCCATATGGGCCATGTGCGCAACTACACGATGGGCGACGTCGTCGCGCGCTATAAGATGGCCAAGGGCTTTTCCGTGCTGCATCCGATGGGCTGGGACGCCTTCGGGATGCCCGCCGAGAACGCCGCGATGGACAATAACGGCCATCCGAAGGACTGGACCTACGGCAACATCGCCGTGATGAAGGACCAGATGAAGCCGCTCGGCCTCTCGATCGACTGGTCGCGCGAATTCGCGACCTGCGACCCGGACTATTACGGCCAGCAGCAGGCGATGTTCATCGACATGCTCGAGGCCGGTCTCGTCTATCGCAAGAACGCGGTGGTGAACTGGGACCCGGTCGACATGACCGTGCTGGCCAATGAGCAGGTGATCGACGGCAAGGGCTGGCGCTCTGGCGCGGAAGTCGAACGCCGCGAGCTGACGCAGTGGTTCTTCAAGATCTCCGACTATGCCGAGGAATTGCTCGACGCGCTCGACAACCTCAAGGACTGGCCCGAGAAGGTGCGCCTGATGCAGGCCAACTGGATCGGCAAGTCGCGCGGTCTGCAATTCGCCTTCTCGACCGTCGATGCGCCGGAAGGCTTCGACCGGCTCGAAGTCTACACCACCCGCCCCGACACGCTGCGCGGCGCGAGCTTCGCGGCGATCTCGCCCGATCACCCGCTCGCCAAGCATCTGGAGCGGCACGATCCCAAGGTCGCGGAATTCGTCGCGAAATGCCGCGCAGGCGGCACGACCGAGGAAGCCATCGAGACGGCCGAGAAGCTGGGGATGGATACCGGCATCAAGGTCCGCCACCCGCTCGACACGAGCTGGGAACTCCCGGTCTATATCGCGAACTTCATCTTGATGGATTACGGCACGGGCGCCATCTTCGGCTGCCCGGCGCATGACGCGCGCGACTTCGAATTCGCGACGAAATACGAGCTGCCGATCACGCCCGTCTTCGAGCCGGTCGAGGGTGACTATCCCGAGGCCGAATACGTTCCGCTGAAATCCGAGAAAGTCCGCTACATCCGTGGTTTCGCGGGCGACGAAGTGCAGACCGGCGAAGAGGGCGTCGCGAGTGCGATCGCCTTCTGTGAGGAAAACGGCATCGGTCAGGGCGTGACCAAGTTCCGCCTGCGCGACTGGGGCCTGAGCCGCCAGCGCTACTGGGGCTGCCCGATCCCGGTCGTGCATTGCGAGACCTGCGGCGTGGTGCCGGAGAAGAAGGAAAACCTCCCCGTCGAGCTGCCCTATGACGAGGACGGCCAGAAGATCGACTTCTCGATTCCCGGCAACCCACTCGATCGTCATCCGAGCTGGCGCGACTGCACCTGCCCGAATTGCGGCGGGCCGGGTCAGCGCGAGACCGACACGATGGATACCTTCGTCGATTCGAGCTGGTATTACGCGCGCTTCACCTCGCCCGGTGCTACCACGCCGACCGATCCGGCCGAGGCCGAGTACTGGATGAACGTCGACCAATATATCGGCGGCATCGAGCACGCGATTCTGCACCTGCTCTATTCGCGCTTCTATGCCCGCGCGATGCACAATACCGGCCACCTGCCCGCAAAAGCGATCGAGCCTTTCGATGCGCTGTTCACGCAAGGCATGGTGACGCATGAGATCTACCTCACGCGTGACGCCAAGAATCGCCCTGTCTATCACCTCCCCGAAGAGGTTGAAGACGGCAAGCTGAAGGCCACCGGCGAAGCGGTCGAGACCATCCCCTCGGCCAAGATGTCGAAATCGAAGAAGAACGTCGTCGATCCGATGAACATCATCGCCGAGTTCGGGGCAGATACCGCCCGCTTCTTCGTGATGTCCGACAGCCCGCCCGAGCGCGACGTCGAGTGGACCGCCGCCGGCGCCGAAGCGACCTCGAAATTCCTCGCCCGCGTGCACCGTATTGCCGACGATATCGCCAATTCGGACGCCCCCGCGAATGAGGCCGAGGATACGGCGCTCCTGAAGGCCACCCATAAGGCGATCGACGAAGTCACCAAGTCGATCGAGGGCTTCACCTTCAACAAGGCGGTCGCCACGCTTTACGGCCTGACCAACACGATGTCGAAATCGACGGCCGGGGCCGAGACCAAGCGCGACGCGATGAAGCTGATGGCGCAACTTCTGGCGCCGATGGTCCCGCACCTCGCCGAAGAGGTCTGGTCGATGCTGGGCGGCGAGGGCTTCGTGATCGCGGCGCGTTGGCCCGAGGCCGACCCGGCGCTGCTGGTCGAGGATTCGGTGACGCTGCCGATCCAGATCAACGGCAAGCGCCGCGCCGAAATCTCGGTGCCCAAGGACATGCCGAAGGAAGAGGTTGAAAAGCTGGTTCTGGCCGACGAAGCTGTCGTGAAGGCGCTGGCCGGTGGCCAGCCCAAGAAGCTGATCGTTGTGCCGGGGCGGATCGTCAATGTGGTCATCTGACAGACGCGGATTTCTGGGACTCGCGGGGGCCGCTGGCCTGCTCGCGGGCTGCGGCTTCACCCCGGCCTACGGGCCTCAGGGTGGGGCGGCGAAACTGCTCGAAGGGGTCGAACCGGCCGCGCCCACGACGCGCGATGCCTTCGCCCTCGTTCAGCAGCTGAATGCGCGGTTGGGAGCCTCGCAGGTCACCCGCTACCGGCTCGACTACAAGATCGACACCGAGTCGCTCGGTCAGGGCATCTCGCCCGACAACGCCACGACGCGCTACCAGCTCAACGGCACGGTGGATTACACGCTGCGCGATGCGGCGGATAATGCCGTGCTGCTGACCGGGCGTGTCACCTCCTTCACCTCGTGGTCCGCGACCGGCACCGTAGTCGCCTCGCAGGCCGCGCAGGAAGACGCGCATCGCCGGTTGATGGTGATCCTCGCCGATCAGATCGTGACGCGCCTGCTGTCACAAGCGCCGGGTCTGCCGGAATGAAGCTGACCGGCGTAGCAGCGACCCGCTATTTCGCCAAACCCGAGCCCGAGCGCACCGGCCTGCTGATCTTCGGGGGCGATGCGATGCGCGTGGCGCTGCGGCGGCAGGAAGTCATCGCCGCACTGATCGGCCCGAAGGGCGAAGAAGAGATGCGCCTGAGCCGGATCGCGGGCGGCGATCTGCGCAAGCAACCCTCGCTGCTGCTCGATGCGATCAAGGAGGTCGGCTTCTTCCCCGGCCCGCGCGTGGCTTTCGTCGAGGATGCGACCGATGCGGTCTCGGACGCGGTGAAGACCGCGCTCGACGAATGGCGCGAAGGCGATGCGCAGATCGTGGTCACCGCAGGCTCGCTCGCCGCCAAATCGAAGCTGCGCAAAGCCTTCGAGGGCCATAACAACGCCTATTCCGTCGGGATTTACGACGACCCGCCGAGCCGCGAGGAGATCGAGGACATCCTGCGCCGCGCCGGTCTGCGCGATATCTCGAACGACGCGATGACCGACCTCGTGGCGCTGTCGCGCGCGCTCGATCCGGGCGATTTCCGCCAGACCGTCGAGAAGATCTCGCTCTACAAATTCGGCGACACCACGCCACTTGGCCCCGCCGACGTGGCCGCCTGCGCGCCGTCTTCGGTCGAGGCGGGCGTCGATGATGTGCTCTCCATCGTGGCCGAGGGCCGCGCACCAGAGCTTGGCCCGGTGATGCGGAGGCTGGAAAGCCAAGGGGTGCAGCCCGTGCAGCTCGCCATCGCCGCGATGCGCCATTTTCGCGCGCTGCACGCCGCGGCCTCCGACCCGCAGGGCCCCGGTGCCGGCATCGCCCGGATGCGCCCACCGATCTTCGGCCCGCGCCGTGACCGGATGCAGCGGCAGGCGCAAAGCTGGGGCATGTTCAAGCTGGAAACTGCGCTGAAGGAACTGGTCGAGACCGATCTGACCCTACGCTCCGCCAGCCGTGCGCCGCAAATGGCGGTGATGGAGCGCGCGCTGATGCGGCTCGCGATGCTGGCCCGGCGGTGAGCGCGGCGGCGAAATCCGCGCTCGTCATCGGTGGCGGCCCGGCGGGCCTGATGGCAGCCGAGGAACTGGCGCGGGCCGGCGTCTCCGTCACACTGGCAGAGGCCAAACCCACGCTTGCGCGCAAATTCCTGATGGCGGGAAAATCCGGGCTGAACCTGACCAGGGACGAGCCGCTCGACGCCTTCCTGTCCCACTACTCCCACCCGCAGATCGCCGCGATCACCCGCGAATTCGGCCCGGAGGCCACGCAAACATTCTCCCGCGATCTGGGTGTAGAGCTGTTCACCGGCTCCACCGGCCGGGTCTTCCCGACAGTGATGAAAGCCTCGCCCATGCTGCGCGCCTGGATCGCGCGGCTCGAAGCCCTCGGCGTCACGATCCACACCCGCTGGCGCTGGCAAGGCTTCGACGGCGCAGCGCTGATCTTCGACACGCCCGAGGGGCGCCAAAGCCTCACGCCAGATGCCACGGTCCTCGCGCTCGGCGGCGCAAGCTGGCCGCGGCTTGGCTCGGATGCGGCATGGATGCCGTGGCTGAGCGCAAAAGGCGTGGAGATCCTCCCCGTCGCCCCCGCCAATATGGGGTTCGAGATCGACTGGTCGGCGCATATGGCAAGCCAGCTGGGCCAGCCCGTGAAAGGTGCTGCACTGATCACGCCGACGCGGCGCACGCGCGGGGAATTCGTGATCTCGGAGCGCGGGCTCGAAGGCGGCGGCATCTATGAACTCTCCGCCGAATTGCGCGAGGGCGCGCCGCTGAGCCTCGATCTCGCCCCGGATCAAAGCGCCGAAGACCTCGCCGCGCGGCTCGCGAAAATCCCGCCGAAACAGAGCCTGACCAACCGCCTGCGCAAAGGCGCGAAGCTGGACCCGGTGAAGCTCGCGCTCGCGCTGGAATGGGGCCGCCCGCTGCCCAAAGACCCGGCGCAGCTTGCGACCACGCTAAAATCCCTGCCCGTCCCGCTCGGCCCACCGCGCCCGATCGCCGAGGCGATCTCCAGCGCAGGCGGCATCGCGTGGGGCAGCCTCACCGACGATCTGGAACTGACCGCCCTTCCCGGCATCTTCGCCGCAGGCGAGATGCTCGACTGGGAGGCCCCGACGGGCGGCTATCTGCTGACCGCCTGCCTCGCCTCCGGCCGCCATGCCGGACGCGCTGCGGCCCAACGGCTCTCTTCCCCTTGATAGAAATATCCCGGGGGAGGTCCGTAGGACCGGGGGCAGAGCCCCCTCTTTCCGCATTGCTTGTCGCCCTCCGGCGACGGGGGGCAGAGCCCCCTCACCCATCGCGCATCGCCACCGCCCAGGCCGATCACCGAACGCTCACGCTGCATCCCATCCGCGTGCATCCGCGGGGGTCTCACCCAGTGGTGATGGTGCGTGAGCGGGACTGTCACCAAATTGCCAAACGCCGTTCCTAGCGAGATGCCACGCGCCCCGTAGCTCACGGGGAAGCTGCCATTTGAATGAGGGACTTTAGATGACCGACACGCTCCGCCTCACCGGTGCCGTCAGCGCACTCGCGCTGGCTTGCGCCGCCGCGACCGCCCAAGCGGGCACCACCACCGCCGCCGACACCCAGACCGCCACCCCGATCAAGCATCTCGTGGTGATCTTTCAGGAAAACGTCTCCTTCGACCACTACTTCGCGACCTATCCGAACGCCGCGAACCCCAAGGGCGAGCCGCAATTCACCGCCGCGAAGGACACCCCCAAGGCCGATACGCTCGCAAGCGCCGGTCTGCTGAAGACCAACCCCAACAAGACCAATGCCGCCAATGGCGCGAATGCCGCCGCCCCGTTCCGGCTCGACCGGACGCAGGCCGCGACTGCGGACCAGAACCACGGCTACACCGCCGAGCAGGCCGCATTCCACAGCGGCAAGATGGATGCCTTCCCGGCCAATACCGGCAAGGGCACCAAGGGCGGCACGGGCGCCTTCGGCACCAAGGGTCAGGTGATGGGCTATTATGACGGCAACACCGTCACCGCGCTGTGGAACTACGCGCAAGCCTACGCGATGAACGACAACGCCTTCTCGAGCACCTTCGGCCCCTCGACGCCCGGCGCGATCAACCTCGTCTCGGGCCAGACCAATGGCGCGGTACTGCCCAAGGGCTACAAACTCGAGGCCGATGGCACCTATGACAAGGGGCGCGTCGTGCCCGACGGCAATGGCGGCTGGACCATGATCTCGGATCTCGACCCGACCGGCGATGTCTGCTCGAACCCGAAATACCCGACGACACTGATGGGCGGCAAGAATATCGGCGATCTGCTGAACGCGAAAAACGTCACCTGGGGCTGGTTCGAGGGCGGCTTCGATCTGACCGCGGTGAACGGCAACGGCACTACCGGCTGCGACCGCTCGTCGCTCTCGCAGGTGACCGGCGAGACCTCGAAGGACTACATCCCCCACCACGAGCCCTTCCAGTATTACAAATCGACCCAGAACCTCGATCACACCCGGCCCTCCTCGGTCGATGCGATCGGCACCTCGGACGATGGCGGCGCGAACCACCAATATGACAGCAAGGATTTCTACGCCGCGCTGAAGAACGGTAACCTGCCGGCGGTGACGTTCCTGAAAGCGTCCGCCTATCAGGACGGCCATGCGGGCTATTCCGACCCGCTCGATGGGCAGGAATTCATCGTCAACGCGGTCAACGCGCTGCAGCAATCGAAGGGCTGGAAGGACACGGCGATCGTCGTGACCTATGACGACTCCGATGGCTGGTATGACCACGCGATGGCGGTGGTGAACGGCTCGAACATCCCGGTCGCGGGCTATGACGTGCTCAATGGCAGCAACTGCGCCAGCGACAAGACGCTGCCCGGTCTCGACGGCAAGCCGGCGCAGGGCCGCTGCGGCTACGGCACCCGCATCCCGATGCTGGTGATCTCGCCCTATGCGAAGAAGAACGCGGTGGATCACACGCTGGTCGATCAATCCTCGGTCACAAAGTTCATCGAGGATAACTGGCTGAACGGGCAGCGCATCGGTCAGGGTTCCTTCGACGCACAGGCGGGCACGCTCAACGGCATGTTCGACTTCTCGAAAGCGGCCAATGGCAAGCTGATCCTCGACCCGGCCACCGGCACCCCGAAGGGCTGAGGCGATGAGATTGCCGAACCTACGATTGATCACTCCCAAGACGATCCGTTCGGCAGAGGGGGCCGCGAGCATCACGCTCGCGGCTTTCCTTTCGGCCGCCTCCGTCGGGGCGGCGACCGATCCCGCGCCGGGTGCGCGCCCTCAGGGCGATGTCGATCTGAGCGCCGTGGCCGCGATCGGCAAGGCGCTGTTTTCCGACCCCACGCTGTCAGCCAGTGGCCAGATGAGCTGCGCGAGCTGCCACGACCCGAAAAATCACTTCGCCCCCGCCAACGCCCGCGCAGTGCAGCTTGGCGGGCCGCATCTCGACCTGCCGGGGCTGCGCGCGGTGCCCTCGCTCACTTATAAGCGCCAGACGCCGCCCTTCACCTTCGGCGTGCTCGACCCGACCTCGGAGGCGGGCGAGGCCGCGCCGCTGGCGGTCGCACAGCAGGGGACGGGCGCGAAAGAGACTGCAGCGCCAAGCGCCTCCACCCAGCCCGCGCCGCGAAAAACCGCTGGCGCGCCCCCTCCTGCGAGCCCGGTGCCGCGCGGCGGTCTGTTCTGGGACGGGCGCGCGGATACGCTGCAAGAGCAGGCGCTGGCCGTCCTCTTCACCCATTTCGAGATGGCAGAGCCCGACCGCGCAACCCTCGCCGCGACCCTACGAGCACGCTACGGCGACCGCTTCGCGCAGCTCTTCGGCGGGTCCGTGCGGGACGACGACAAGATGCTGATCGACGAGGCCGCCTTCGCGCTGTCGCGCTACCAGACCGAGGCGGTGGAGTTTCACCCCTATACCAGCAAATACGATGCGGTTCTCGCGGGCGAGGCGCAGCTGTCGCCCGCAGAGGCACGCGGGCGTGCGCTTTTCGACGATCCGAACAAAGGCAATTGCGCGGCCTGTCATCTCGACACACGGTCCGCCGACGGTCGCCCGCCTCAATTCACAGATTACGAATACGAGGCGCTCGGCGTGCCGCGTAACCCGGCGATCCCAGCCAATGCCGATCCGCATTATGTCGATCTCGGCCTCTGCGGCCCGCTGCGCCATGATGCGATTTCGACGCAGCCCGGCAATTGCGGGATGTTCAAGACCCCGAGCCTGCGCAACGTCGCGACCCGGCACGTCTTCTTTCACAACGGCGTCTATACGAGCCTGAAACAGGTCCTGCGCTTCTACGCCAAGCGCGACAGCGACCCACGCGCGATCTACCCCACACGCGACGGTCAGGTGAAGCGCTTCGACGACCTGCCCACTCGCTATCAGGGAAATATCGATCGCGCCGATGCGCCGTTCCGACGCGCGCCCGAGGATGGCGACGCGCTTACCGAGGCAGATCAGGCGGATATCATCGCCTTCCTGCAAACCCTCACCGACGGCTACTCGCCTTCAGATGAATGACTTGGGTCAAGGCTGATTGCCAGTGCGGAGTGGGGGCTCGCAGGCCGCCCCCTCACCCGTCGCGCATCGCAACCGCGCGCTTATAGGCAGGGCGCGCCCGCATCCGGTCGTGATATTCGCTCAGCCGATGCTCGACGATCGGGAATTTCGCCATCAGCGCCCAGTCGAGGCAATGCGCCAGGATGATATCGGGCACAGTCATTTCATCGCCCATCACGAACTCGCCCTCGCCCATCCGATGGATCAGCGTGCGCTGCGACCGCTCGAACTCCCAGCGCAGGGAATTCTTGATGCCCGACAGCCGCAATTCCTCGGGCAGGATGAAGCTGTGCCGCGCCGCGGTCCAAAGATTCGCGTCGAACTCATCGAGCAGGAACTGCGTCAGGCTGTCCTGCCGCGCGCGCTCCAGCGTGCCCGCCTCATGCGTGAATTTCCCATGCGCATCCGCGAGATAGGTGAGAATCGCCGTGGAATCGGTGATCGGCGTGCCGTCGATGACCAGCACCGGCACTTTGCCCGCCGGGTTGAAAGCGACGACATCGTCCGAGCGCGGCGCGGCCCGCACATGCTGATACTCCGCGCCCAGTTCCTCCAGCATCCACAGCACGCGCAGCGTCCGCGAGCCGACCGTTCCGATAACCGTATACATCCTGCCTCCCGTCGAAAGTCGCGACATTGGGCCACGGCTGCGGGGGAGGTTCAAGGGCAGCGCACAATCATCTCCGCGCGATTGTGACCCGGACAAGCCCAAGATTGACGCGCTGCAGCATCCGTGCCGATATGCGGCCCGCGCGGAAGGGAGATCCGCCGGGAGATGTAAAATGACGCAAGCCAAACTGTTCACGCCGGTTCTGATCGGCGGTGCCGTGATCCTGATGCTGAGCTTCGCCATCCGGGCGAGCTTCGGCGTTTTCCAGATTCCGATCGCCAGCGAGTTCAACTGGCCACGCGCCGAATTCTCGCTCGCCATTGCGGTGCAGAACCTCGCCTGGGGCATCGGACAGCCGATCTTCGGCGCGATCGCCGAGCGCTGGGGCGACCGGCTCGCGATCATTCTCGGCGCGCTGGTCTATGCGCTCGGTCTCGTGCTTTCGGCCTTCGCGGTGGAGCCGGGGCAGCATCAGCTTCTGGAAATCCTCGTGGGCTTCGGCATCGCGGGCACAGGCTTTGGCGTGATCCTTGCCGTGGTGGGCCGCGCGACCTCAGACGAGAACCGCTCGCTCGCGCTTGGAATCGCGACGGCGGCAGGCTCGGCCGGGCAGGTCTTCGGCGCTCCGATGGCGGAGCTGCTGCTGGGCCATTTCCCGTGGCAGACGGTCTTCGTGATCTTCGCCGCCGTGATCCTCGCCTCGCTGGCCTTCCTGCCGCTGATCCGCGCGCCCGAGCGCGCCAGCCGCGAAGACTTGGCTGAGAGCATGGGCAGCGTCCTGATGCGCGCCTTCCGCGATCCTTCCTATACGCTGATCTTCCTCGGCTTCTTCTCCTGCGGCTACCAACTGGGCTTCATCACCGCGCATTTCCCCGCGATGGTGACCGAGATGTGCGGTGCGGTGCCGCCCGGATCGCTGCTCGCCGGGATCGGGATCGAGACGACCTCGGCGCTTGGCGCGGCGGCGATCTCGGTAATCGGGCTGGCCAATATCGTGGGCACGATCTACGCGGGCTGGGCGGGCAAACGCTGGTCGAAGAAATACCTGCTGGCCGGGATTTACCTGCTGCGCACCTTCGTCGCGGGCGCCTTCATCCTGACGCCGATGACGCCCGCGACGGTGCTGATCTTCTCGCTCGCGATGGGGGCGCTGTGGCTGGCGACCGTGCCGCTGACTTCGGGGCTCGTCGCGCATATCTACGGGCTGCGCTACATGGGCACGCTTTACGGGATCGTCTTCTTCTCGCACCAGGTGGGCGCCTTCCTCGGCGTCTGGCTGGGCGGCAAGCTCTACGACATCTACGGCGATTACACGCTGGTCTGGTGGGTCGGCGTGGGCGTCGGCGCCTTCTCGGCCATCGTGCACCTGCCGGTGCGCGAGAAACGAGTGGAGCTTCAGCCCGCCTGATCGAGAAGCGCGCGCAGCCCTTCGCGGTAATCCGGGTAGCGGAGCGTAACGCCAAGGTCGCGCTTGATCTTGTCGTTCCGCACCCGCTTGCTCTCGGCATAGAAGCTGCGCGCCATCGGGCTCAGATCGGCCTCATCGAACGGCACCTCGGGCGGTAGCGGCAGGTCGAGCAGCTCGGCGGCATAGGCGATCACGTCCTGCGGCGGCGCGGGATCGTCGTCGCAGACATTATAGACCGCGCCCGGATCGGGATGCTCGATCGAGGCCAGCAACACCTGCGCGATATCTTCGACATGGGTGCGCGAGAAGACCTGCCCCTCCTTGACGATCCGCCGGGCCTTGCCCTGCCGCACCTTCTCGAAGGGCCCGCGCCCGGGGCCATAGATCCCCGCGAGCCGAAAGATATGCAGCGGCAGGTCATGGGCTGCGGCCAGCGCGCCCCAAGCCGCCTCGGCCTCCACCCGCGCCTGTCCGCGCTTGGTCGAGGGGGTCAGCGGCGTTGCCTCATCGACCCAGCCGCCCGCGTGATCGCCATAGACGCCGACCGTCGAAAGGTAGCCGATCCACTCCAGATGCTGCGATGCAGCAATTTCGGAATGCTGCGCAGCGAGAACCGGGTCTCCCTCGGGTCCCGGGGCCACGGAACTCAGCAAATGCGTCGCCTGATCGAGCGGCAGAGGCCCGCCTTCCCAGACCAGTGGCTCAACCCCTTCGCTGCGCAGCATTTCGGCCTTCTCTACGCTGCGCGTGGTCCCGATCACCCGCCAGCCGCGCGCCAGAAGAAGCGGCGCAAGCGCACGGGCCGAATAGCCATGTCCGATGGAAAGAAGCGTCGGCATCACGGCCCCCTTTGCGTTTCTGTCATCCGTCATAGGTAGAGGCTGTGTGAAGGCATAACAACGTCTCTTGAACCTTCCCGCACGCAATGACAGGCTTGGACATGGAACAGAAGAACAAGATCAAATCCTGGCCCGAAGCCGCACCGCGATTGATTGCCGTGGCTGCCGGGCGCGAACCCGCCGACCTCGTGATCCGGGGTGGCAAATGGGTCAATGTCCACACGCGTGAGGTTCTCGAAGGCTACGATATTTCCGTGGCCGAGGGGCGATTTGCCGCCGTGGCCCCAGATCTGTCGGACAACATCGGACCCGACACCGAAGTGATCGAGGCCGAGGGGCGCTACATGGTGCCGGGCCTGTGCGACGCGCATATGCATATCGAGAGCGGTATGCTCACGCCTGCCGAATTCGCCGCCGCCGTGATCCCGCATGGCACGACGAGCATGTTCACTGATCCGCATGAGATCGCCAACGTGCTGGGGCTCGACGGCGTGCGGATGATGCATGACGAGGCGCTGATGCAGCCGGTGAACATCTTCACCCAGATGCCCTCCTGCGCGCCTTCCGCGCCGGGGCTGGAGACCACCGGGTTCGAGATCACCCCCGAGGATGTGGCCGAGGCGATGACATGGCCCGGCATCATCGGTCTGGGTGAGATGATGAACTTCCCCGGCGTGATCAATGCCGACCCGAAGATGCTGGCCGAGATCGCCGCGACGCAGAACGCGCATAAGACCGTGGGCGGTCATTACGCCTCCCCCGATCTGGGCGCGCCGTTCCGCGCCTATGTCGCGGGCGGGCCCGCCGACGATCACGAGGGCACCTGCGAGGCCGACGCGATCGCGCGGGTGCGCAACGGGATGCGCTCGATGATGCGGCTGGGCTCGGCGTGGTATGACGTGGAGACGCAAATTACCGCCGTCACCGAGAAGGGTCTCGACCCGCGCAATTTCATTCTGTGCACCGATGACTGCCACTCGGGCACGCTGGTGAATGATGGGCACATGAACCGCGTCTTCCGCCATGCGGTGGAGTGCGGGGCCGATCCTCTGGTCGCGCTGCAGATGTGCACGCTCAACACCGCGACCCATTTCGGGCTCGAGCGCGAGCTGGGCTCGATCACCCCGGGCCGCCGGGCCGATGTGATCCTGACCTCGGATCTGGCGACCATGCCGGTCGAGCAGGTCATCGCGCGGGGCAAGACCGTCGCGAAGGATGGCAAGCTGCTGGCCGAGTGCCCGCATTACGACTGGCCCAACAGCGCCCGCAACACGGTGCATCTGGGCAAGACCCTGACGGCAGCGGATTTCGAGATCAAAGCGCCGGAAGGTGCGAACACCGTCACCGCCCGCGTGATTGGCGTGGTCGAAAACCAGGCCCCCACCAAGGCCCTGACGGCGGAGCTGGACGTGACCGACGGGCTGGCCCAGCCCGACACCGCCAAGGACATTGCACAGATTGCGCTGGTAGAACGCCATCAGGGCACCGGCGGCGTCACCAACGGCTTCGTCTCGGGCTTCGGCTACAAAGGGCGCATGGCGATGGGCTCGACCGTGGCCCATGATAGCCACCACATGATCGTGGTCGGCACCGATCGCGAGATGATGGCTGCCTGCGCCAACGCGCTTGGCGAGATGGGCGGCGGGGTCTCCGTCTGGAAGGACGGGGAAGAGATCGCCGCAGTGCCGCTGCCGATCGCAGGGCTGATGTCGGACGATCCGGCCCAAACGGTTGCCGCGCGCGCCGCCAAGATGGTCGAGGCGATGGGCGCCTGCGGCTGCACTTTGAACAACGCTTACATGCAGCATTCGCTGCTCGCGCTCGTCGTCATTCCCGAGATCCGCATTTCGGATCTGGGCCTCGTCGACGTGACGCGTTTTGAACTGACGGATCTTTTTGAATGAACGAAACACTTGAACTTATCATCCCCGACGCAGCCCCTGCGGAGAGCTTCACCGATGCCGCCGAGGCCGTAGCCCGGCTCGAGGCGCTCTACGACGAGGCGACCGCCTTCCTGCTCGAGAAATTCAACGAGACGCTCGAGAGCAAGACCGCGCGGAACCGCTTTCGCGCCTTCTACCCGGAAGTGCGCATCTCCGTCTCCTCGCATATCAAGGCCGATAGCCGCTTGAGCTTCGGTCATGTGGCGCTGCCGGGCACCTACACCGCGACGATCACGCGGCCCGACCTGTTCCGCAATTACCTGACGCAGCAGCTGGGCCTGCTGATCAAGAACCACAATATCCCGGTAACGATCGGCCCTTCGGACACCCCGATCCCGGTGCATTTCGCCGTGGCCGCGCATCCGGAAGTGACCGTACCGCAGGAAGGCGTGCTCGACTTCTCGCTGCGGGACGTGTTCGACGTGCCCGACCTTGCGGGGATGAACGACGATATCGTCAACGGCATGGCGGGGCCGAACCCGGACGGATCGGGGCACCTCGCGCCGTTCACCGCGCAGCGCGTGGATTACTCGCTCGCGCGGCTGTCGCATTACACCGCCACCAAGGCCGAGCATTTCCAGAACCACGTGCTGTTCACGAACTACCAGTTCTACGTGGACGAGTTCGAGGCCGTCGCGCGCCGCCTGCTGGGCGACAAAAATTCGGGCTACACGAGCTTCGTCGCCCCCGGCAATCAGGAGATCACCGACCCGCAGGATGAGATCCCGGGCCTCGCGAAATTGCCGCAGATGCCCGCCTATCACCTCAAGCGCGCCGATGGCGGCGGGATCACGCTGGTCAATATCGGCGTCGGCCCGTCCAATGCGAAGACCGCGACGGACCATATCGCCGTGCTGCGCCCGCATGCCTGGCTGATGGTAGGGCACTGCGCGGGTCTGCGTAATTCGCAGCAGCTGGGCGACTTCGTGCTCGCCCACGCCTATCTGCGCGAAGACCACGTGCTCGACGACGACCTGCCCGTCTGGGTGCCGATCCCGGCGCTGGCCGAGATCCAGATCGCGCTGCAGGAAGCGGTGGCCGAAGTGACGAAACTGGAAGGCTACGAGCTGAAGCGGATCATGCGGACCGGCACTGTCGCGACCATCGACAACCGCAACTGGGAGTTGAGAGACCAATCCGGCCCGGTCCATCGCCTGAGCCAGTCGCGCGCGGTTGCGCTCGATATGGAAAGCGCGACGATCGCGGCGAATGGCTTCCGTTTCCGGGTGCCCTACGGCACGCTTCTCTGCGTCTCGGACAAACCGCTGCATGGCGAGCTGAAGCTGCCGGGCATGGCGACCGAATTCTACCGCACGCAGGTGGCGAGCCATTTGCTGATCGGCATCCTCGCGATGGAGAAACTTCGCGAGATGCCTCTGGATCGGATTCACAGCAGGAAATTGCGTAGCTTCGAGGAAACAGCTTTTCTGTGACGTGGGAAAAACCCGCCCATTCTGGGAAAAGGGCTTGCCATGCTCAATAAAAACGTGTGGAACATGGCCCACCAACCGTGCAACGCGGACGAAATTGACCCTGGATTACCGGGGCGGAGAGAGGAACGAATATGTCGAAACCGATGACCAAGACCCAGCTGGTGGCAGCCCTCGCCGAGGCGATGGACGCCGACAAGAAGACGGCTTCGGCCGCACTCGACGCGATCACCGACGTCGTCACCAAAGAAGTGTCGAACGGCGGCGCCGTTACCCTGCCGGGCATTGGCAAAGTCTACTGCCGCGAGCGCCCCGAGCGCATGGTCCGCAACCCGGCCACCGGCGAGCAGATGCAGAAGCCGGCTGACAAGCAGGTCAAAGTGACCGTGGCGAAAGCGCTCAAGGACAGCGTTAACTCCTGATCGCAGGACTCTCTCAATCGAGGGACAGCCAATTTTTTAGGGCGCTCGCGAGCAATCGGGGCGCCCTTTTTCAGGCCCGGAGGAAAGATGGATCTGCGCGCGATCGGAATGGGGCTCGCCTTTGCCCTGATGTGGTCTTCGGCTTTCACGTCCACGCATATCATCGTGGCAGAGGCTCCGCCCCTTGCAGCCCTTGCCCTGCGCTTCGCCCTGTCCGGGGGGATCGGCATCGCGCTGGCACTGGCCTTCGGCCAAAGCTGGCGGCTGAGCCGGGCGCAATGGCGCGCCACGATCATCTTCGGAATTTGCCAAAACGCGCTCTACCTAGGGTTTAACTGGGTCGCGATGACCACGGTCGAAGCCTCGGTCGCGGCGATCATCGCCTCGACCATGCCGCTGATCGTCGGCGCACTCGGCTGGATCGTCTTCCGCGACCGGATTCCCCCTCTCGGCATCGCCGGGCTGGTGGCAGGCTTCGCGGGCGTCGGCATCATCATGGGCGCACGGCTGCAAGGCGGGATCGACCCGTTCGGGCTCGGCCTCTGCGTCGCGGGCGCACTGGCCCTGGCGGTGGCGACGCTCACCGTACGCGGCGCGAGCGGCGGCGGTGGCGGCGTGCTGATGATCGTCGGCCTGCAGATGCTGGTGGGGGCTGTGAGCCTCGCCGTGGTGTCCGCCTTCACCGAGCATCTTGTGGTCGAAGTGACGCCGACACTGGCGCTGGCCTTCACCTACACGGTGATCGTGCCGGGGCTGATGGCGACTTGGGTCTGGTTCCGCCTCGTAGGTCGCATCGGCGCGGTGCGCGCAGCGACCTTCCACTTCCTGACGCCGGTCTTCGGCGTCGCGATCGCCTGGGCGGTACTGGGCGAGCATGTCGACTGGCACGACGCGCTTGGCGTGCTGGTGATCGCAGGCGGCATTCTTGCAGTGCAGATCTCAAAGCAAGAGGCGCGGAGGTAACCCCCCGCGCCCCTGCACTTCACGCCCGGCAATTCACGAACCGCGCAGCACCTGCAGCAGCTCCAGCGTGGCGTAGCCATCGGGCGGCAGACCGCGCGACTTCTGGAAGGCCACGATCGCCTTCGACGTATTCGCGCCGATCTTGCCATCGGTGCCGTCCGTATCGAAGCCCGCCGCGGTCAGCCGTTCCTGCAGCTCGACCTTCTGCTTGGAACTGAGCGGCTTGCCCGTGCGGGGCCAATCCTGCACGAAGGGCCCCTTCCCTTTCAGACGATCCGACAGATGCCCGACGCCGATCACGTAGCTATCGGCGGAGTTGTAGCGCGAGATCGCGCGGAAGTTGCCGAAGATCATGAAGGCCGGTCCCTTCGCGCCCGCAGGCACGAGGATCGACGCCGAGCCGTAATTCGGCACCGTGCCGCCCGTGGCCGAGCGCACGCCAAGCGCCGCCCAGTCGGCGGGGCTCTTCTTCGTGCCCTTGCCGGTGAGGCCGTAGTTGAAGCCAGAGGGCAGGATGACCTCGACGCCCCAAGGCTGCCCCTTCGACCAGCCCGAGCGCGCCAGATAGGCCGCCGTCGAGGCCAGCGCATCGGTCGGATCTTCCGACCAGATATCGCGCCGACCATCGCCGGTGAAATCGACCGCGTAAGACAGGTAGGAGGTCGGGATGAACTGCGTGTGGCCCATCGCCCCGGCCCAAGAGCCGGTCATGTGCCGCTCGTCCACGTCGCCCGACTGAATGATCTTGAGCGCCGCGATCAGCTGCTTGGCGAAGAACTCGCCGCGCCGCCCGTCATAGGCAAGCGTCGCAAGCGCGGGGATGATCGCCGTCTTGCCACGATAAGCGCCGTAGCGGCTCTCCATACCCCAGATCGCGACGACGACCTCTTTGTCGACACCGTATTTGCGCTCGATCGCGTTCAGCTGCCGGTCGTATTGCCGCAGCATCTGCTTGCCGGTTGCGACGCGCTCATCCGAAACCGCGCTATCGAGGTAATCCCAGATCGACTTGGTGAATTCCGATTGGTAGCGGTCGCGCTCGATCACCTTGGGATTGTAGCGCACATCGGCCATCGCGCGGTTCCAGGTGTATTCGGTGATGCCGTTGGCCAGCGCACGGGATTTGAAGCCCGCGAGGAAGGACTCGAAACGCGCTTCCGTCGCGGCGTCCGTCGGCGGGATCGGGTCCGCCACGGGCGCGCTGCCCCGCGCCAGCGGCCGGGGCGAGGATTCGGGAGGCCCCGCACAGGCCGAAAGCGCAGAAAATGCTATAAATGTCAGTGGGATGATCTTGCCGGGAATTGCCATGGTGCCTGCTCGCTGTTTTGCTCTTTGAACCAGTGTATCAACGGTTCGTGAGGTTTCAACGGGCGTCACATGACACTCTAAGGCTTACTGGAGCGGCTTCTTGTCGTTGCCGAAAAACGGCTCCATCTGGGCAATGATCACGGAGTTCTCGTCGAGCGCACGTTGCATCAATTCACGTTCCGCATCGTCGATCTCATGGCCCTGTTTCTCGCGTTCCGCGAGCGTGCCGTAACCCGTGACGTCAAGCGGCGCCATCTCGGCCTGCTTGAGGATCGCCACGGTCTCGCGCACGGCCTCTGCCTCGTCCACGCCCGAGGCATAGCACAACAGCCCCGCCCCGGACGCGCCTTTCGGCAGACCGTCATTGGGCGAACGACCAACCTCGACCAGCAGGGTGAAGACCTGCTGGCGCGAGGGTTTCTTCTGCGGCTTTTCCGGCTTCTCAGTCACGCAGCAGCTCGTTGATGCCGGTCTTCGACCGGGTTTGCGCATCGACGCGCTTCACGATCACCGCGCAATACAGGTTGATGCCGTTCTTGGACGGCATCGAGCCCGACACGACGACCGAATAGGGCGGCACTTCGCCATACATCACGTCGCCGGTCTCGCGGTCGACGATCTTGGTCGACTTGCCGATATAGACGCCCATGCCCAGCACCGAGCCTTCGCGGACAATGCAGCCTTCGACGACTTCCGAACGCGCGCCGATGAAGCAGTTGTCTTCGATGATGGTCGGGCCGGCCTGCATCGGCTCCAGCACGCCGCCGATACCGACGCCGCCGGAGAGGTGGACGCCCTTGCCGATCTGCGCGCAGCTGCCGACGGTGGCCCAGGTGTCGACCATCGTGCCCTCGTCGACATAAGCGCCGAGGTTCACGAAGGAGGGCATCAGCACCACGCCCGGCGCGATATAGGCCGATTTGCGCACGATGCAGTTCGGCACGGCGCGGAAACCGCCGGCCTTCCATTCCTTATCGCCCCAGCCTTTGAACTTGCTGTCGACCTTGTCCCACCAGTGGCCGCCCTGCGGGCCGCCATCCTGCTGCTCCATGTCCTTCAGACGGAAGCCGAGCAGAACCGCCTTCTTGGCCCATTGGTTCACATGCCAGTCGCCGTTCTCGCGTTTCTCCGCAACACGCAGCTCGCCGCGATCCAGCGCGTTGAGCGTATCTTCGATGGCCTCGCGGGTCTCACCGCCGGTCGAGGGCGTGATGGTGTCGCGGGCTTCCCAAGCGGCTTCGATTGCAGTTTCGAGCGCGGCGTTCGACATGGGCAAATCCTCTTTCAGGTGGCCTTTACAGCGTTCACGCTATAGTTGGTCAAAGCGAAACGCGCAATGAGCAGGTGCCCCATGAAGGACGACACGACGCATTCGTTCCGCCACTCGCGGGACGACGCGCAGACCGCAAAGAATATTCCCGACACGCCACAGACCCGCGCGCCCGCCTATCGGCTGGCCTATACGGATGTGGATTTCATGCTGCGCGACGAGCTGCGCCCGGTGCGGCTGCAGCTCGAATTGCTCAAGCCGCAGCTGATCATGGACGAGCGCGGCATCGAGTCGACCATCGTCATGTTCGGCGGCGCGCGCATCCCCGCGCCCGAGAACAAGGCCAACGCGAAAACCGAATATCTCGCGGAACTGTCGGGCTACTACGAAGAGGCGCGCATCTTCGCGCGCGAGATGACCGAACGCTCGATGCAGGAATACGGCCGAGAGAACGTGATCTGCACCGGCGGCGGCCCCGGCGTGATGGAGGCGGGCAATCGCGGTGCGCATGAGGCGGGTGGTCAGTCGATCGGCCTCAATATCGTGCTGCCGCATGAGCAGGCGCCGAACGAATACGTCACGCCCGACCTGACCTTCAACTTCCACTATTTCGCGATCCGGAAGATGCATTTCCTGATGCGCGCCCGCGCCGTGTGCGTCTTCCCCGGCGGCTTCGGCACGCTCGACGAAATGTTCGAGGCGCTGACCCTGATCCAGACGGGCCGGATGTCGAGAATCCCCTTCATCCTGTTCGGGCGCCAGTTCTGGGAAGAGATCATCAACTGGGATCGGCTGGCCGAGGCCGGGACGATCTCGCCCGAGGATCTCGATCTGGTCAGCTTCGTCGAGAGCGCCAAGGACGCGGTCGCGATTATCGACAACTGGAATTACGAGAACTGCTGAGGCGCGGCGCTCAGGCCTTCGCCTCGGCGCTGACCTCGGGCAGTTGCGCGCGGTGCTCATGGCTTGCGCGCGCTGCCGCCACCAGCGCCCGGAACAGCGCACGCTGCCGGTGCGCATAGGTCAGGTATTCCGGGTGCCACTGAACGCCCAGCGCGAAAGGCTCCTCGACCCGCTCGACTGCCTGCACCATCCCCGAGCCGTCGCGCGCCGCGACCCGTAGCCCGTCGCCCAGGCGATCCACGGCCTGACTGTGCAGCGCGTTGACCCGCATCGGCGCGAGCCCTGCCAGCGCACCGAGCCGCGAGCCGGGTTCGACGCGCACATCCTTCTTCGGCAGAAGCGTCGTATGTTTATGCGCGTTGTAATGATCGTAGGCGTCCTGATGCAGATCGCCGCCCAGCGCGACATTGATCATCTGCGCGCCGCGGCAAATTCCCAGAACCGGTTTGCCCTGCGCCATCGCTTCCTCGACGAGGCATTTCTCCAGCTCGTCGCGCGCCGGGTCGAGCACCGCGCTCGCGATCAGATCGCCGCCATAGAGTTCGGGTGAAATGTCATCGCCGCCGCCCACGATCACGCCATCGACATGCTGCACCTCGGCGCGCTTGCCAGCGACCCAGCGAACCGAGCGACCGCCCGCCAGCCAGACGCCGAAGGCGATGAACGGGTAAACCCGCCACCCGGTGCGACGCGATGTCGATATGCCGATCAGGGGCTTCATCTATGCCCGGCAAGCCTCAGAATTTTCTCGCAGGTCTCGACCCATTTCCCACCCAGCAGATGGAATTCGGTCTTCGCCGTCAACCATTCGCGGCACATCAGGCCCAACAGCTCGGGCTCCGCCGCGAGCGTCTCCACGAACCACCAGCGCCGCCATTCGCTGTCGAGCGACCAGGTCTCATCGTCGATGCGGCAATCGGGCAGACGGAAATGGAAGGCGGGACGCGGCGAGACCGTGCCACCCTTCCCTTCCTCCGGCGCGATCAGATCGGGGCGAAGCTCGCAGAAGATCGGCAGCATATCCAGCCCGTGGTTCCGCGACAGCGTGTGCTTGCGATAGGTGACGATCACCTCGTCGAGCGCAGCATCCGGGCCGAGCCGCGCCAGATCCTCGATCAGCTTCTTCGGATAAGGCGCGGTGAAAGGCAGCACTTCGCGCGTCCTCTCGATCGGCCAGGTCTCCCGCATCCATTCCTCGATCAGCGCGAAGGCCAAGAGCGGGCGGACGATATCCTCAGCCTTGTGCGATGCGATCTCGGGATTGAGGTGAAGGCCGAACCCATAGAGCAGAGACCGCCCCGTACCTTGCGCGCCTTCGCTGCGCAGCAATTCAATGAAATCAGAGAGTTGCAGAAGGCCTTCGCGGTCCAGCGGCTCGGTCACGATCTCGACCGGAATGACCTCGCGCCCGATGCGCAGACCAAGTTCCTTGAGCGAGCTATCGGCTTGCTTGCGCACCGAAATGTCGAGATAGACCTGCAGATCGCCGAGCTTCGTACCGGTGACTTCCCAGTCCTGACCGTCGCTGCGCCGCGCCTCGCCCCCCAGAGCCTGCGCGGCGATTTGCGCGATGCGCGCCTCGGTGAGTCCGGCAAACTCGATCTCCACGCCAGTGCGGCGCGGCTTTCCCTCGGCATTACAGGGCTTTGGCAGCGGGGCGATGGCCTCTCGCGTCATGACGTCTCCGGTTACTTCCCACACGCAGCGTCAATGCAGAAGCGGCGAAGCGGGTTCCCTTAAAGCCCCGCTTCCGACTGAATCTGCGCCCGCGATTTGCGCGCCCGCTCGGTCGCCGATTTCAGCTGACCGCAGGCGGCCATGATGTCCTCGCCGCGCGGCGTGCGGATCGGCGAGGCATAGCCCGCCTTGTAGATGATGTCGGCGAAGCTCTCGATCCGCTCCCAATCGCTGCGCTCATAGGGCGCGCCGGGCCATTCGTTGAACGGGATCAGGTTGATCTTCGCGGGAATACCACGGATCAGCTTCACCAGACGGCGCGCGTCCTCGTCGCTGTCGTTCACACCCTTGAGCATGACGTATTCGAACGTGATCCGCTCGGAGTTCGACAGGCGCGGATATTCCCGCAGCGCGTTCAGCAGCGTCTCGATATTCCAGCGCTTGTTGATCGGCACCAGCTTGTCGCGCACCTCGTCGGTCGTGGCGTGGAAAGACACCGCCAGCAGACAGCCGATCTCCTCGGCGGTCTTCGCAATCTCCGGCACGACGCCCGAGGTCGACAGCGTGATCCGGCGGCGGCTGAGGCTGATGCCTTCACCATCCATCACGACCTGCATCGCGTCGCGCACGTTCTCGAAGTTATAAAGCGGCTCACCCATGCCCATCAGAACGACGTTCGACACCAGACGGGTCTCGTTCTTCGGGCTGTTCTTCTCGGGCCATTCGCCAAGATCGTCGCGTGCGAGCATCACCTGCCCGACGATCTCGCCGGGCGTCAGGTTGCGCACGAGTTTCTGCGTACCGGTGTGGCAGAACGAACAGGTCAGCGTGCAGCCCACCTGGCTCGAGATGCACAGCGTGCCGCGGCTTTCCTCGGGGATGTAGACCGCCTCGACCTCGTGGCCGCCCGCGATCTTCAGGAGGTATTTCCGCGTCCCGTCCTCGGAGACCTGCTTCGACACGATTTCGGGGAGGGTAATCTCAAATTTCTCGTCCAGCATCGCCCGGTAATCCTTGGCGAGGTTGGTCATCGCCGCGAAATCGCGCACGCCCCAGTAATAGAGCCACTGCCAGATCTGGCCGACGCGCATCTTCGCCTGCTTCTCGGGCGTGCCCGCCTCGATCAGCGCCGCGCGCAGCTGGTCACGGGTGAGACCGATGAGGTTCACCTTGCCGCCTTCGGGCAGCTTGCGCGGGATCGTGTGCACGTCTTGCGTGATCGGAGCCTGAGACTGGGTCATCGCATGTTTCCTTGAAATGAGGCGCCTCATATAGGGGATTCGCCCCTGCATTAACAGGGGGCGTCGCGCTTTTGGCTCGAACGCGAAAACCCCGGCGCATGGCCGGGGCTCCAATGTCAGGCGCGAGGGCGGCTTACTGGCAGCGCTGCTCGGCTTCGGTGGTCGCGGCGGTGAAGCCCATCAGCGAGAACGTGTCCTCGGTCTGGGTACCACGGCTCGAACGACCGGTCAGTTTCACGTCGGACCCGGCCTTGAGCGCGCCGATGATCTTGGCATCTTCTTCCGGCGATCCGGCCCAAGCGCCACCACCGTCGGTGAAGAGCGTGTATTTCTGACCGCCGACTTCGAGATCGACCGTCGAGCCATCCGCGAAAGGATAGCCGCCCATGAACGAAATCTCGGGCTTCTTGCCCGGACGGTAGGTCACGAACAGCAGGATATCCCCGCGGTTCACCTGCACGACCTTGCCGCCTTTGGTGTTGACCGTCTTCTTCGGTTTCGACACGCCCCAGCACTCTTTCGGATCGTTATCGACGAAGACGCTCCAATCGGTATTCGCCGCGACGCGGTTGGTGCTTTCCTGCGCCATTGCGCCATGCCCCGCCCCGATCATGAGCGCGGCGACCGCCGCGATCCGCAGACCCTTCATCATCATGCTTACAGCCTCCAGCTGTCAGGTTGCCTCTGCATCGCCCGGGCCGGTCACCCTGTTTTCGGTGGCGAATGCGTTTTCCTCTCGATAACACTCATTTAACCTAAAAAAGCCTAGGGGTAAAACCCCGCGATGGCGAGATTTCGCGCATAGGAGGCAGGCGATGACGGCACCGGAGGCAATGATCGAGCTGTGGCGCGGGGGGATGTGTGAATCCGTCCATCATGGCCATGCGGTGATCTTCGGCCCGGAGGGGATCGAAGCCTCCTGGGGCGATCCCGAAGCCGTTATTTTTCCGCGCTCATCCGTGAAGATGATCCAGGCCCTGCCGCTGCTGGAAAGCGGCGCGGCGGAGGCCGCCGGGCTGACGACGCGCCAGCTCGCCCTCTCCTGCGCGAGCCATTCCGGCGCGCATATGCACCGCGCGGCGGTCGAAGACTGGCTCGCGACGCTTGGGCTGGACGATGACGACCTGCGCTGCGGGGCGCATCTGCCGCGCGACAAGGCCGAGAAGAAGCATCTGATCTGCTCGGATCACGCGCCTTGCCAAGCGCATAACAATTGCTCGGGAAAACATGCCGGGTTCCTGACGCTGAACAAGCATCTGGGCAGCGGCCCTGACTATGTGGAGATCGATCACCCCGTGCAGCGGGCCGTGAAATCCGCCTTTGAAGAGGTGACCGAAGAGACCTCGCCGCGCTACGGGATCGACGGATGCTCGGCCCCGAATTTCGCGACCAGCCTCGCCGGTCTCGGCCGCGCGATGCAATTCTTCGCGGCGGCGACCTCGGACGGCGATCTGCGGGCGCGCGCTGCGACCCGTCTGGTCGACGCGATGATAGAGCATCCTGAGCTCGTCGCGGGCGAAGGCCGCGCCTGCACCGAGATCATGCGAGAGTCGAACGGGCGCGTCGCCGTCAAAACCGGTGCGGAAGGCGTCTATGTCGCCATACTTCCGGATCAGAAGCGCGGCGTCGCTCTGAAGATCACTGATGGCGCGACCCGGGCCTCGGAAGCGGCTATGATCGCGCTGCTCATCCGCCTCGGTGCGCTCGATGCCAACGCGCCCGTGGTGCATCGTAGATTGACCGGCCCGATCACCAATTGGCGCGGTCTGAAAACGGGCGAGCTGCGCCGTGCCGCGCAGTTTCCTTAAAGCCTAGAGCCGAAGCGAAAGGCGCTGCGCCCCCGCGTTTTGCAACAGGCTGAGCGCGACATTCTGCGACGAGACGCTGATCATGCTAGAGAGCTGCGCACGAAGCAAATAATCCCGCGTCAGGACCTCCAGTGTCTCGGGCCTGGAAAGCTCCGCGGGGTCGGCGGTGCCATAGACGCGTTGCGCCTTGGACATATAGATCTCGCGCTGCTGATCGACATCAAGCGCGCCAACGCTGGGTGGCAGGTTGAGCGCGGTCTGGAACACCCTGCTCAGGGATGGCGATCCGATAATCGTGTACCACTTCGCAGTCTCGGACATATCCTTCGCCCCAAGCTCAGGAAGGTCGCGCTGCAACGACATCGCCATGCGCAGGTCATTATCGACCTCGCCAACCGCGACCTCGAATTCTCGGGTTTGAAATTTCGTCAGAATCTCGTCTGCGAAAGTCGAAAGCTTCGTTCGCGGAACGGAGTAATCTCCGAAACCGAAGGCCGTGGTCAGCGCGAGGTAGCTTTTGTCCGACAGCTTGTTGGCCAGCGCCGTCCTGTCCAAAGAGCCTTCCTCGAGCACTTTTCGGATGAAGTATTTATTGTCGAAATCCGCATCGAGACCGAATGCGCCGAGCGCCACACCGAGCAGACGCCGATCATCTACCAAAGCCTTCGCCGTATCGATCTGTCCGATCGTCTCCCGGAAATAGCTATCGAGGCGTTGGTTTTCCGTCGACGCCGCGAAAGCGGCTTGCTGCGTCTCCATCGTGCGCGAGAGAAACCGCCACCCTGCAAACCCGGAGAAAGGGACGACCGGCTGATACGTCATGACGCGCCTGCGGCGAGGAGGCGTTCCTCCCGTGGAAGAAGCGTGCGCAGTGCTTTCAGCGCTTGGTAATGCTGGTTCTCGATCACGGCGAGCGTGGCTGCATTGAGCTGCGCACGGCTATCTTGATCCTTGAGAACTTGACTGAGCTGCTCGATCCCCCGAAGCAACTGCATCTTCGCCTCTTGCGGATCGGTGTCACCGGAGAGCACGAGCTGCGCGATATAGCAAACCCGACGGACCGGGGTGTTGACCTCTCCGGGATGGATCGCGTCGCGCAGCCGAAGAATGTTTGCGTTCGGCGTCATGATCGCGAGTCGCGATCGGCGATCCCCATTTTCGATGACGGCACCGTTGATCAGCACTCTCTCTTTCGGGGCGAGTTTCAGAACGAGACCGCTCATTGCTTTGCCCCGTCTTGGCGCAACCCGCGCATGATGGCGGTGTTCACGTCGATCAGCGCATCGACCGACCGGTCTTGCGAAAGCACGAGGCGGCTATGCGCCTGCGTGAACTCGTGCAGGAAAAAGATGCGGGCGCGAAGATCTTGCGGCAAGCCATTCTCTGGATCGGCAACATCCGCCGCAAGCGCGGTCCAGAGGCGGCGGTTTTCGAAGATCGCTTCTGCCAGCGCGGCAAAAGAGGCATCTTGCGAAGAGACCTGTTTGAGGCGGCGCGTGATGCGGGCGAAGAGTTCGAATTCGAGCCCTCGCGGCGTGCGCATCGGCTGGCTGGGATTGGAATAGGCCGTTTTGGCCAAAGTCGTCGCGTACACGGGAAATCCTTCCGGTGACTGAAACTGATCATGCGCGCGGCACATGAGGGAAGCGGGGGCGCCAAGTCAGGCGCCCCTACCCGAGCCTTAGCGGAACAGCGAGAGGATGTTCTGCGGCTGCTGGTTGGCGATCGAGAGCGCCTGAATGCCCAGCTGCTGCTGCGTCTGCAGCGCCTGAAGACGGGCCGAAGCCTCTTCCATGTCAGCGTCAATCATCGAACCGATACCCGCTTTGAGCGAGTCGCTGAGGCTGGAGATGAAATCGGCTTGCGTGCCGATCCGTCCCTCCACGGAACCGAAGGACGATGCCGCGTCGGTTGCGGTCTGGATCAGCGTTTCGATATTGGAGAGCGCCGCGGTCGCCCCCGCATCACTGGTCACGTCGATCGATGCGACCGCGCCGAGGCCGCCTGCCCCCGCATTGACGAATTGAGACACGATCGTAAGGTCTCCCGCCAGATCGGCGATACCGTCATTTTTGAAGGTGAGAGTCGAATCGCTGGTGGTGCTGACACCGGCCGTGAAGTCGACTTGAAGGTTGGCGATACCCAGCGCGTCGATTGCCGATTTGAGGCCTGCTGCGATCAGGTCGGTGCGCGCAGTTCCAGTCTGCGCCGCGTCTGCCGCCGAGAGCGTGTAGCTGACGGTTTGGTCACCCAGGGTAACCCTGACGCTATCACCCGCAGCCCAGCTCACCGTATCATCAAGTAGGAGATCTTTACCGGTTCCATCCGCTTTGGCGAGGGTCGTTGCGGCAACGTCCTTGTCGGTGGACACCCCGTCGGACGCTGTGAAGGCAGCTTTGGCGGAATACCCACCGACCGACAGGTTCTGCGCGGCGACGTCGATATGACTTGCAGAGACGGTGCCGTCCGACGCGCGATCGAGCGAAGACAGAACCTTGACCGTCGCGGCCGAAGAGCCATCGACCAAGTTCAGCCCGTTAAACTGCGCCGCCCCGACCACCGAGGTCAATTGTTCCTGCAAGGCGTCGATATCGGTCTGGATCTTGTCGCGATCTACGTTCGATTCCTGCGCGGCGACGATTTTGGTTTTCATATCCGTCAGCAGGTCGGTGACGGTTTCGGCCGCCTTACGAGCGACGGCAACGGTCGATTCGCCCAGTGCGAGGCTGTCCGAAATGCCAGAGAAGCTCTTAACGTCGGATTCCATGACCTTCGAAATCGCCCAGACAGCCGCGTTGTCTTTCGCTGAGCCGACGGATTTGCCGGTCGAGATTTCGGATTGAGTGGTGGCGAGGCCGGAATTGATCCCTTTGAGGGTCTGCAGCGCGACCATCGCGCCGGTATTCGTCAGAATGCTGGACATGATTTATCCCTTTAGTGTCGACGCTTTGCGTCACTCGATTGAAAAGCCGCGTGTTCGGCGCGGCACTCAAGGCTTTCTGACCAATGCGCCTCCTGAGCTGTGAAGCGCGCCATCGCTTGGATGCGTCGCCACCATGGCCCTCCAAAGGCTAACAATCTGCTAAGTCCCTCCCCCGATCTCTCCACAAATTCCTTTCATGATTAACAGCTTATGCACGACGCTCGAAATCTCCGCTGCCGCGACGGATGGGCTGCGCTCGCCCTTGCTCGTCATAAGATTCGAAGCCTTTCGCCGCCGTCACGATCGTTTTCAAACGAGCCTGCGCCGCACGAACCCCGGCAAGCGCTGAGGCCAATAGCGTCTGATTTTCGCGCGCAAGCGCACGGATTTTTTCGACCGTGTCGCGATCAAGTTTCGTTAGCGCGGCCATCGCGCGCTCCTTTCGCTCCCTAAGCCCAACAAGATCCGAAAAATCCGCCGAACGGATCGCTTCCCGTTCGAGCCGTAGCAAAGAGACCAGCTCTTCCGCAGTATTCGTATCAGGCATCCTGTCCTCCGTTCTTGAGCGATTCGAAAATGGTTTCCGCGAGGCCAATTCCCCCGGCCTCAACCATGGCCTTGGACTGCTCGGCTCTCAGGAAGGACGCGAATTGCTCTTCGCCAATTCCGCCGCTGAAAGCGCCGCTTGCGGCTGTCATGCCCACCTCTTTGAGCATTTCCGAAAGGAACCCGGCCTCTAGCGCCTTCGCTTGCGCAAGCAGCTTGGCATCATGCGAAGAGAGACCAGCCGCGTGCGGCAGCGGTGATACGGTCGGACTGTGCATCGAACTCTCCAGTTGCAGATAATTTTCTGCACTCTGCCAGTCGGGCGTAAAGAATCGGTAAGTTCCTGCGGCGATAGTGGCCTCGACACAGACAGAAGTCGTGAGGACCATGATTCCCTTTCCGATTCCAGAAACGCCGAAAGGCCCGAGCGGCCATCTCAAGGCAGCAGCGAGACCTACCGATACGGCGGAGTCGCCGGGCGGAACCTTCACGCTTGAAGAAGAGGCCGCACCAAAAACCGTCGCAATCCCTCTTGGCGTTAACTTGGTTGAGGAGCCGGAGGGAGGCGCCGACAAGGACCCGCAGTGTGAGGCTGAAGATGCTCAAGTAGCGCCGACGAGCGGATCCGGCGCTCGAGAATTGGCTGGCAGCGATTCTGGGATTGCGCTGCCCGGTCCGCAGGGCCCGTTCGGCCCGACGCGGTCGGCGCTCACAGTCGACCCGGACCATCCCACAAAGCTCGATGGTCAAAAGAAGCCCGTGGAACGCATTGTCTCGCATGATGGCCGCGCGACGTCTCGACTGAACGAAAAAGGAGACCGGGAGAGGGTTTCGCTCGCTCACACGGAGACGGACAAAATAGAGGCGAATATCCCTGACACGGCTTCGGAAAGCTCATTGCGTTCTGTGCAACTCTCGAACGTGATGACCGTCCAGCCGCAGATCAGCGCACAAAACGCTGGCTTCGTGAAAGATGGAACGCTCTCAATACTCGTTAGAAATGATGCGGCGACCGTTGCGCCTCACGATGCGAGCGGTCGGGTGCAAAGGTCTACTGAAACTGGCAGAAATTCGGCGGTAGTTGTGTCGTCAAAACCCGAGGTGTTTGTCCCCGGGATTGATAGCGCTCAAAGTGCCGAGCCCGCATCGAAAGTTCCGACGCTCACAGCATCCGATGCAGAGGGGACAAAGGCAGGGAACGTTGAAATCAAAAGCACACCGCAGGAGAACGCAACTAGCTCGGGCCCTCTTCGTCCCGACGGTCGTTCAGAAATGGCGCTTCTGCGGGGCCCGAAGGCCGCGCCTTCTTTCCATTCACCTGCTGCAACACATAACCCTCTGGCAGGCAAACAACCTGAAAGCGCGCCCGTCTTTGGACAAAATAGCGCCCAAACCCAACCGACCGAAGCGTCAACTGGGGTTGCGCGCACCGATGCTCCAGAAACTGATCCGAAGCTGACCGGGATGCAGAGACGCGCAGGACACCAGGCAGCACCGGCCTTCTCTCCACTGCCCTCCACGCTCGCCGAGCCGCCCAGTGCGAAAACGCGAGCATCAAAGGCCGCAGACAGCAAAGTGAGCGCTAAGGAAGCACCGCAGCCCGTCGAGGCAAGCGTTGTCTCTTCGAGACTGCAGCAGGTCGCGAACGCAAATGCCCCACAGCACGAACTTGCGACCGAGGCCTCCGCCCCCCCTTCAACTGTCGGCGCCTCTGGAGCGATTGCGCGCCCTCAGCCTCAGCAGAACATGTCACCGATACTGAGCGTCGCACAAAGCGATGCGCCGCAGCATGAAAAGGCCGTGGCGCCCGAGAGGTCGACCCGGCTGGAGGCCGCACCTCTCCCTTCGGGTGCCATACCCTATGCGTCACCCGCGCGCGCTCCGAAACGCATAGATCATGCACGGACAACCTATCTCACGACGGCGGAACTGGGCGCGGCCAAAACCAATATGGACGACGCCGAGCTGACCGCCACGCGGGTCCATGTCGGTGAGACAGCAGAGACATGGGCCGCGGGCTCCGCCCCTCTGATCACCGCGTCGGGTGGGTCCGGGCAGACAAGCGCGGCGGCGACACCCGCACCCGCTTCGATCGCGCAGTCGATCGCCCATCAGATTGGGATCTCACTGCCACGGATGCCCGATCGACCGGTGGAGATTGCGCTCTCTCCGGAGGAGTTGGGCCATGTACGCATGACCCTCCATGCGAGCCAGAATGGCATGACGGTGGCGATACAGGCTGACCGCGCCGAGACCCTCGACCTCATGCGCCGCCATATCGAAACCCTCGCGCGTGAGATGCACGACATGGGCTATGGCTCGCTCGATTTTCAGTTCAGCCAGCGCGACGAGCGTCCGCAGCAACGGCCCGACATGCTCGACGGCTTGGGCGCAGGCCCGGACCTAGACCCAATTGAGACGCCGATTGCCCCGACCCCACGCGCGACCGCGCGCCTCGCCCCCCCGCAAAGCGGGCTCGATCTGCGGATGTAGGAGACGACCATGACCACCACTTCCCCCATCACCTCGCCTGCCACCGCCACGTCGGCCGTTACCGCCGCGGAGAATGGCACCGGCACCAAAGCCCCCTCGGCGCTGAGTTCGGATTTCGAGACTTTTCTGACGATGCTGACCGTTCAAATGAAGAACCAGGACCCGCTCAACCCGATCGAAAGCGCGGATTTCGCGGTGCAGCTCGCGACCTTTTCGGGCGTCGAACAGCAGGTGAAGACCAACGACCTTCTGACCGCTCTGTCTGGCCAGATCGGGCTCGGCGGGTTGAGCGAACTGGCGGGTTGGGTCGGGATGCAGGCGCGTGCCGAGGCGCCGAGCTACTTCGACGGCGCGACGCCCGTGGATCTCACGCCAGACGCGCGATCGGGGGCCGATGCCGCGGTTCTCGTGGTCACGGATTCCACCGGGCGTCAGGTCGCGCAGAAACCGATCTCGCCCGCACTCGACAGCTATGCCTGGGACGGCACGAACGACGCAGCTCAGGCACTGGACGCAGGGCAATACAGTTTCGCGCTGCAAAGCTACGCCTCGGGAAGCTTGATCGGCACCGACCCGGTCGCGGCCTACACGCGCGTGACCGAGGTGCAATCAGGCGCGGACGGCGCGCTGCTCACGCTTGAAGGCGGCGCCACGATCGCCGCGGACACGGTCAGTGCGTTGCGAGAGGGTTAAAGCAACCGACCCAGCACCACGCCCAGCAACAGCAGGGCCGTCCCGGCAGAGATCAGCGCAGCATAGCGCCAGCGGGTTACCGTCACGGGGGTCGGCGTCGGTTCGGTCTGCTTGCGGATCGCCGCCTTTACCAGATCGGGGAGTTCCGGCCCGAAACGGCCCAGAACCTGCACCGTCTTGCGCAGGTCATTCGCGATGGCGCGCGGACCGAGGCTTTCGCGGATATATTTCTCCACGACCGGCTTCGCGACTTCCCACATGTTCAGAGACGGATGCAGAGAGCGCGCGACGCCCTCGACGACCACCATGGTGCGCTGCAGCAAGATCAGCTGTGTCTGGGTCTGCATCCCGAACCGCTCGGTCACCTCGAAGAGATAGGCCAGAAGCCGCGCCATCGAGATATGCGCCGCATCCATCCCGAAGATCGGCTCGCCGACAGCGCGCAGCGCCAGAGCGAACTCGTCGACATCGCGATCGGCAGGGACGTAACCGGCCTCGAAATGCACCTCCGCCACGCGCTTATAGTCGCGCTGGATGAAGCCCATGAGAATCTCGGCATAGACCCGGCGGGTATATTCGTCGATCTGCCCCATGATCCCGAAATCATAGGCGAGAATATCGCCATTCGCGGCCACTTTGAGATTGCCGTGATGCATGTCGGCATGGAAAAAACCGTCGCGCAGCGCATGGCTGAGGAACAGCTGCAAGACGCGCTCGCCGGTGGCCTTGAGGTCATGACCTGCCGCGCGCAGCCCGTCAGGGTCGCCCATCGGCAGCCCCTCGGCCCAGTCGAGCACCATCACCCGCTTGGCCGAAAGGTTCCAGACCGGCTGCGGCACGAGGAAGCCAGCATCGCCTTCGGTATTCGCGCCGAATTGCGAGGCAGAGGCCGCTTCCAGACGCAAGTCCAGCTCGCCCATAACGACGGATTCGAAATGCTTGATCACCTCGCTCGGGCGCAAGCGGCGCGAGGCGGGCGAAATCCGTTCGATCATCGCGGCGGCGAAATGGAACGCGTCGAGATCGCGGCGGAAAGCGCGCTCGATCCCCGGACGCAGCACTTTCACCGCGACGCGCTCGCCCGTATCGGCGCGGCGTGCGGAATGGACCTGCGCGATCGAGGCGGCGGCGACAGGCTCGGAAAACTCCATGAACAGCTGATCGGCGGGCGCACCCAGTTCTTCCTCGACCATGCGTTTGGCCACGGAAGTCTCGAAGGGCGGCAGCTTGTCCTGCAGCACACGCAGCTGATCGGCGAGCTCCGAGCCGACCACGTCGGGCCGTGTCGAGAGGACCTGACCGAACTTGATATAGGCCGGGCCCAGCGCAGTGATCGCACGCGTCACCGGCGGCAGTTCCGGATCGCCCTTGTAACCGAGCCACGCGAAGGGCGCGCTGATCGCATAGGCCACGGCGCGCAGCCGCGGCGGCGCGTCCATCGCTTCGAGCGCCTGATGCATCGCACCCGTGCGGATGAAGGTCGCGCCCGTCCGGATCAGGCGCCAGATATTATGGGGTCCGCGCATCGGTTAAAGTTTCCAGCCCGAATGCAGCGCCGCGATCCCCATCGAGAGGTTCCGGTAGGAGACATTCTCGAACCCGGCCTCGCGGATCATCTGCGCGAATGCCTCCTGCGTCGGGAATTTGCGGATCGATTCCACCAGATACTGATAGCTGTCGCGGTCATTCGCGACGATCTCGCCCATCTTCGGGATCACGTTGAAGGAATAGAGATCATAGGCCTTCTGCATCATCTCGTTCGGAATCTGGCTGAATTCGAGCACCATGATCCGCCCGCCGGGCTTGAGAACCCGGTAGGCTTCCTTGAGCGCATCAGGAATGCGCGTCACGTTCCGGATGCCGAAAGAGATCGTGTAGACGTCGAAGGAGTTATCCGCGAAGGGCAGCGCCATCGCATCGCCAACGACCCAGTCGAGACTGTCGGCCATGCTTTCGGCCTCGGCGCGCTTGCGGCCTTCGACCAGCATCGATTCGGTCATATCGCAGACCGTGGCGTGGCCCGAGCCTGCGCGCTTGAGGAAGCGGAAGGATACATCGCCCGTGCCGCCCGCCACATCGAGCAGCTTCTGACCCGGTCGCGGCGCGAGCCAATCCATCATCGCATCTTTCCAGACGCGGTGGATGCCCATGCTCATCAGGTCGTTCATGATGTCGTATTTCGATGCCACTCGCGAAAACACGCCGTGAACCATGCCTGCCTTGGCATCTTCGTCCACGGTCTGAAAACCGAAATGCGTGGTCTTTGATTGCTCTGCGCTCATGGGCCCTTGCCGTTCCTCATTTCACCCCCTTCTTATAGGGGCCCTTTGCCCCAAGACAATGCGATGAGGAGGAACAATGCCCGAATTGCCCGAGGTCGAGACGGTTCGTCGCGGGTTGGTCCCGGCCATGGAAGGCCATCGGATCGAGCGCGCCGAAGTCAATCGGCCCGACCTGCGCTGGCCCCTGCCCGAGCGGATGGCGGAGCGGCTGCAAGGTGCCCGCATCGACCGTCTGCGGCGACGGTCGAAATACATCCTCGCCGATCTCGACAGCGGGGAGAGCCTGCTGATCCATCTGGGGATGTCCGGGCGGATGCTGGTGTCGGGCGTGACGCTCGGCGAATTTCACCTCGATCATCCGGCGCCCGCCAAGCACGATCACGTTGTTTTGCACATGTCCGGCGGCGGGCGCGTGACCTTCAACGATGCGCGCCGGTTCGGAGCGATGGATCTGGTGCTGACCGAGCGTGAGCAGGCCCATTGGCTGCTGGCGGGGCTGGGCCCAGAGCCCTTCGGCAACGACTTCCACGAAGACTATCTGGTCGAGGCGCTCAAACGCCGCGCGACCCCGATCAAATCCGCGCTGCTCGATCAGCATGTCGTGGCGGGTCTGGGCAACATCTATGTCTGCGAAGTGCTGCATCGGGCAGGTATCGATCCGCGCCGTCAGGCGAAGCGGATCTCGAACCTACGGCTCGCCTCGCTCGTGCCGATTATCCGCGAGGTGCTGACCGACGCGATCTCGGCCGGCGGCTCGTCCCTGCGCGACCATCGTCAGGCGGATGGGGAACTGGGATACTTCCAGCACAGCTTCCATGTCTACGACCGCGAGGACACGCCCTGCACCACCTGCGCCACCCCGATCCGGCGCATCGTTCAGTCGGGACGTTCGACCTTTTTCTGCCCGTCTTGCCAGAAATGACGCAGCGCTCCAGCCTCATAAGACGCTTGATCTGATTTGATGCTCTGCTAGGAGTCCCGTTCAGAGACAAGGAAAGGCAAGACCGAATGGCCTACCAGACCCTGATCGTCGAGATCGAGGATTACGTTGCCCTGATCCGGCTCAACCGCCCCGACGCACTGAACGCCCTGAACTCCCAATTGCTGGGGGAACTGGCCGAGGCGCTGAAATCGGCGGAAGAGAATGACAAGGTGCGTTGCATCGTCATCACCGGTTCGGAAAAGGCCTTCGCGGCTGGCGCAGACATCAAGGAAATGTCGGAAAAGAGCTTCGTGGACATGTTCACGAGCGACTTCTTCGGCAAGGAAGCGGATGCCATCAACCGCATCCGCAAACCGATCATCGCTGCGGTGGCGGGCTACGCGCTCGGCGGCGGTTGCGAACTGGCAATGATGTGCGATTTCATCATCTGCGCGGAGAACGCCAAGTTCGGCCAGCCCGAGATCAATCTCGGCGTGATTGCCGGGATCGGCGGCACCCAGCGCCTGACGCGCTTCGTGGGCAAGTCCAAAGCGATGGACATGCATCTCACGGGCCGCTTCATGGATGCGGGCGAGGCCGAACGGTCGGGGCTCGTCAGCCGGGTCGTCCCGAACGCCAAGCTGATCCCGGAGACGATGGCTGCGGCGCAGAAGATCGCCGAGAAGTCGATGCTCGCGACCCGCGCGGCGAAAGAAGCGGTGAACCGCTCCTACGAGACGACGATGAACGAGGGCATCCTGTTCGAGCGTCGTCTGTTCCACGGGCTGTTTGCGACCGACGACCAGAAGGAGGGCATGGCCGCCTTCCTCGAAAAGCGCGAGCCGCAATTCCGCGACAAGTGAGCCCTTTCGGGCCACCAACGCGACACTAGATGGCGGGGCTTCGGCCCCGCTTTTCATTATCCCCCTTTCCCTTTCACGCATTTTGGCTTATCAGGCCGCCTCACATGCGCGTGGAGCCCGCTTAGGCTAGAATCATCTAGGTTCGCTGGAGCCCGGGGTCTGTCGTGCGATTGAAAGATTTGAACAGACCCGGAAAGTGGGAAGATACACATGGCTAACACGCCCCAGTCCAAGAAACGCGCCCGTCAGAACGAGCGCCGCCAAGACGTCAACAAAGCACGTCGCTCGCGCATCCGTACCTTCATCCGCAAAGTCGAAGAAGCCATCACTTCGGGCGACTACGAAGCGGCAACCAACGCTCTGCGCGCGGCTCAGCCTGAACTGGCTCGCGGCGTCACCAAAGGCGTGCTGCACAAGAACACCGCATCGCGCAAAGTCTCGCGCCTCGCTTCGCGCGTGAAGGCCCTCAAAGCCTGATCTGCACTTCCGGAGCGAACTGGCTCGGGAATACGCTGGATTCCTTACTAAAAACGCGTCTGCCTATCTGGCCGGCGCGTTTTTTCTTGGACAATCAACGACTTGATACGAAACTGTTGCAGTTTTGCGCAGCCCCCTCAGATTCGTTTCGGGGAATCTCACGTCAAGCGCAAAGGTCGGTTGCCTGCGGGCTCACCAGCTTGCTAGCTTCTACCTGCGATTCACGTCGCCTTGGGGGACATGACGCATTTATCTGGCCGTCGAGGGCAAATAAGTCTGCCACGACAAATGAAAAAGCCTGGCGGCGACCAGCGAAATGCGATTCCGATTCTCGAGGGGGTATAACCCCTCACTTTCGGCAACTCTGCCTGACACCGGGTTTTAGCCCCGGCAGGTAGGTCGTGTCTGTTTGTATTCGAGTTTGGCCTGCCAGCCGGACTCACCGCAAAGCCAAGGGACGAAGACGCACCTGATTTGTGTTTGGCGATGGGCGGAAAAATGACGGACGACACTTGGGGGCAGGTCTGCAATGAGCTTCAAAAAGCTGTTGGGCAAAACAACTACACGACCTGGATCGCTCCGCTTGAGCTGATCGACCTCGAGGACGGCATCGCCTCGTTCCAAGCACCGACGAAATTCATGTGCGACTGGGTCTCGCGCAACTTCGCGGAACCGATCCTGAGCGAATTGCGCCGGGCGGGCGTCTCCGCCGAGCGCGTCAATATCTCGGTCCCGTCGCGCCGCCCCATGAACGGCTCTGCGAATGGCGCCACGCGCCCGACGGTTCCGGCCCCTGCCCCGGCCGCTCCTGCCGTCAAGCCGCGCAAGACCCCGCGCCCCGACGAGCCGCTTCCCGGCGCGCCGCTGGATTCGCGTTTCACCTTCGACAGCTTCGTCGTCGGCAAACCGAACGAGCTGGCCCATGCCGCCGCCAAGCGCGTCGCCGAAGGCGGCCCCGTCACCTTCAACCCGCTGTTCCTCTATGGTGGCGTCGGCCTTGGTAAGACGCACCTCATGCACGCCATCGCGCATGACCTGCAGCATCAGCGCCCCGATCTGCGCGTGCTCTACCTCTCGGCCGAGCAGTTCATGTATCGCTTCGTGCAGGCGCTGCGCGAAAAGCAGATCATGGACTTTAAGGAGATGTTCCGCTCGATCGACGTTCTCATGGTCGATGACGTGCAGTTCATCGCCGGCAAGGATTCCACGCAGGAAGAGTTCTTCCACACGTTCAACGCGCTGGTCGATCAGGGCAAACAGATCGTCATTTCGGCGGATCGTGCGCCCGGTGAGATCAAGGACCTCGAAGAGCGCATCAAGTCGCGCCTGTCCTGCGGCCTCGTCGTCGACCTGCACCCGACCGATTACGAACTGCGCCTTGGCATTCTGCAGACCAAGACCGAAGCCTATAAGAGCGAGTATCCCGATCTGAAGATCGCCCCCGGCGTTCTGGAGTTCGTGGCGCACCGGATCACGTCGAACGTGCGTATCCTCGAAGGCGCGCTGACCCGTCTGTTTGCCTATGGCTCGCTGATCGGGCGCGAAATCACGATGGATCTGGCGCAGGAATGCCTCAAGGACCAGCTCCGCCAATCCGAGCGCAAGGTCACCGTCGAGGAAATCCAGCGCAAGGTCGCGGAACATTACAACGTCCGCCTCTCGGATCTCGTGGGCCCCAAACGCCTGCGTGCCATCGCACGGCCGCGTCAGGTGGCGATGTTCCTCGCGAAATCGCTGACCACCCGTTCGCTGCCCGATATCGGGCGCCGCTTCGGGGGCCGCGATCACACCACGATCATGCATGGCATCCGCAAGATCGAAGAGCTGCGCGGCACGGATTCGCAGCTCGCCGAGGATATCGAGTTGCTCCGCCGCCTCCTTGAAAGCTGATCTGGCCCGCCGGGCTTGACGCTCCGGGCAAAGCGGCCGAAGGTCTGCGAAAACCGTTGTGCCGGCGGCGCGAGGTGCTACCTTGCCAGCCCCGGAAAGTCGTGAGGGATCGACATGAAATTCAGCATCGAACGCGCCGCTCTGCTCAAGGCCGTCTCGCAAGCGCAATCCGTTGTGGAACGCCGCAACACGATCCCGATCCTTGCAAACGTCCTGATCGAAGCCGAAGGCGACACCGTCCAGTTCCGCGCGACCGACCTTGATATCGAGGTGGTCGACAAGGCGCCCGCACAGGTCGAACAGGCCGGAGCCACGACCGTCTCGGCGGTCATGCTGCATGAAATCGTGCGCAAACTGCCCGATGGCGCGCTGGTCTCGATCTCGGATGATCCGGCCGCCGGGCGTCTGAACGTGCAGGCCGGCCGGTCGAGCTTCAACCTCGCCACGCTGCCGAAGGAAGACTTCCCGGTGATGGCCTCCTCGGAATACACCGCGAATTTCACGGCCAAGGCCGGGGTGCTCAAGCGCCTGTTCGACAAGTCGAAATTTGCGATCTCGACCGAAGAGACCCGCTATTACCTCAACGGCGTCTATATGCATATCGCGACCGGCGAAGACGGTCAGGTGCTGCGCTGCGTCGCGACAGACGGTCACCGTCTGGCGCGCATCGATTCCGGCCTGCCGGAAGGCGCCTCGGGCATGCCAGGCGTGATCGTGCCGCGCAAGACGGTGAACGAGCTGCGCAAGCTTCTGGAAGATGACGATCAGGAAATCGCGGTCTCCGTGTCGGAAACCAAGGTCCGTTTCGCGACCCCGGTGATCACGCTGACCTCGAAGGTCATCGACGGCACCTTCCCCGATTACACCCGCGTCATCCCGACCGGGAACACCCGCCAGTTGGAAGTCGACGCCTCCGAATTCGCGAAAGCGGTGGACCGTGTGGCGACCGTCTCGTCGGAGCGTTCGCGCGCGGTGAAACTGGCGCTGGAAGCCGACAAGCTGGTGCTGTCGGTCAACGCGCCCGATGCCGGTGCTGCGGAAGAAGAGCTGGTCGTGGCCTATGCCGACGAGCCGCTGGAGATCGGTTTCAACGCGAAATACCTGCTCGAAATCGCGAGCCAGGTCGATCGCGAGAATGCCGTCTTCCTGTTCAACTCCTCGGGCGATCCGACCCTGATGCGCGAAGGTGGCGACACCTCGGCGGTCTATGTGGTCATGCCGATGCGCGTGTGACATCTGCCGGGAGCCTCCGGCGGGGATATTTTGACCAACACGAAGAGGCGCGATGCTGCGTGAGCTGAAGATATTGCAGTTCCGCTCGCATCGTCGTGCCGAAATCGCTTTCGACGAGCGGCCCGTGGCGATCTACGGGCCGAACGGCGCAGGCAAGACGAATATCCTCGAGGCCGTGTCTCTGCTCTCGCCCGGGCGCGGGTTGCGCAGGGCGCAGGCCGACGAGTTGATGCGCCGCGCCGAGGCCGTGGGTTGGAAGCTGCGCGCCGTCACGGATACGCATGAGATTGAAACCTCCGCCCTGCCCGGCGAGTCGCGCCGGGTCGAGATCGACGGCAAGGCGGCGCCGCAGGTCGCACTGGCGCAGATCCTGCGGGTGCTCTGGCTAGTGCCCTCGATGGACCGGCTCTGGATCGAAGGGGCTGAAGGGCGCAGGCGGTTTCTCGACCGGATGGTGATGAGCTTCACCCCCGCCCATGCCGAGGTGACGCTGGCGCATGAAAAGGCGATGCGCGAGCGTAACCGCTTGCTGAAAGACATGGTGCGCGACCCGAACTGGTATCACGCGCTGGAGGCGCAGATGGCCGAGGCAGGCGCTGCGATCCGGGCGAACCGGGCCGAGGCCCTGACGCGGATCATGCAGGCGCAGGCCGATGCGGCGACGGCATTTCCCGCGGCGCATCTGGTCCTCGAGAATGAGGGCCCCGAGGATCTGGCCGCAGCGCTCGACGCAAATCGCCCCCGCGACATGTCGGCGGGCCGCACGCTGGAGGGACCGCACCGTGCCGATCTGCTGGCCACTTACGTCGAGAAGGACGCCCCCGCCGCGCAATGCTCCACCGGCGAGCAGAAGGCGCTTCTGATCTCGCTGATCCTCGCCAATGCGCGGGCACTTGCGGGCGAGGATGTGGTGCTTCTGCTCGACGAGGTTGCGGCCCATCTGGACTCCGGCCGGCGCGCGGCGCTTTATGACGAAATCTGCGCGATGGGCGCACAGGTGATGATGACCGGGACCGGCGCGGAACTGTTCGAGGCGCTCGGGGACCGCGGGCAATATCTTGAAGTGGTCGAGGGGCCGCAGGGCTCCGAAGTGAGGGAGGCAACGCCATGAGCTATCCGCAGCAACGGGTGACGCTGATCACGCTGGGCGTGGCCGATCTCGACCAGTCCAAGGCCTTCTACGGAGCCCTCGGATGGCAACCCCAAGCCGAGCAGAACGACGTCGCCTTCTACCAGCTCCACGGGATGGCGCTGAGCCTGTTCTCTCTGCCCGCGCTGGCCGCCGATCAGGGCCGCCCCCGCGCAAGGCTGGGGACCGGGGCGATGACGCTGGCGCAGAACTTCGACAGTCCTGAAGAGGTGGATGCCGCCTTCGCTGCCGCGCTCGAAGCGGGCGCATCCGAACTGAAAGCCCCCGAGAAGACCTTCTGGGGTGGCTATGCGGGCTATTACGCCGATCCCGACCACCATGTCTGGGAACTTGCCCATAATCCTTTCTGGCCGCTGGCCGACGACGGAAGCCTCACCCTGCCATGACCCTCACGCTCTCGCAGATCGCACTCTATTCCGGCGCGCTTCTGGTTCTCTTCCTCACCCCCGGGCCGGTCTGGCTCGCCCTTCTCGCCCGCGCCATGTCGGGCGGGTTTGCCGCCGCATGGCCGCTCGCATTCGGGGTCACCGTTGGCGACATGATCTGGCCGGCGCTCGCCATTCTCGGGGTATCTTGGCTGGTGGGCGAATTCAGTTGGTTTCTGGATGCGCTGCGTTGGGTGGCGGTGGCGATGTTCGTCGGGATGGGCGCGCTCCTGATCCGCCATGCCGACCATCAGATCAGCTCCGACAGCCGCCTGACGCGCCCCGGCATGTGGGCGGGCTTCGTCGCCGGGCTCATCGTGATCATCGGCAATCCCAAGGCGATCCTGTTCTACATGGGCATCCTGCCGGGCTTCTTCCCGATCGCCACGATGACCTGGATCGACATCGCCCTCGTCAGCCTGATTTCGGCCATCGTACCGCTGACCGGCAACCTGATCCTCGCCGCCTTCGTCGACCGCATCCGCAACTTCGTGCAAAGCCGCGGCAAGCTGGCAAAGCTCAACCGGATCGCGGGCGGGCTGATGATCCTTGTAGGCCTTCTTATCGCCGTGACGTGACCCCCTAAATCTTGTGTCTGACACGTGACATTCCTCTGCCCAGCCGATATAAAACCGGCAACAGATAAAGGACGGGCAGGCATGACCGACGACACCCCGAAGAAGAACGCATACGGAGCCGATTCCATCAAGGTTCTCAAAGGCTTGGAAGCCGTGAGAAAACGGCCCGGCATGTATATCGGCGATACCGATGACGGCTCGGGCCTGCACCACATGGTCTATGAGGTCGTTGATAACGGGATCGACGAGGCCTTGGCCGGTCACGCGGACTACGTCGCCGTGAAAATTCACGCGGATTCTTCGGTCTCCGTGCGCGATAACGGCCGCGGGATTCCGGTCGATATCCACGCAGAGGAAGGCGTCTCCGCGGCCGAGGTCATCATGACCCAGCTGCACGCCGGCGGGAAGTTCAACAACACCGACGATGACGGCAACGCCTACAAGGTGTCGGGCGGTCTGCACGGCGTGGGCGTCTCGGTGGTGAACGCGCTCTCCGACTGGCTGGAACTGACGGTCTGGCGTGACGGCAAGATCCACAAGGCGCGCTTCGAGCATGGCGAATGCGTCGAGCATGTCCATGTCGTGGGCGACGCCCCCAACGAGAGCGGCACCGAGGTGCGTTTCCTCGCGTCGAGCAAGGAAGACGATCCCGAAGGTACCTTCTCGAACCGTGAGTTCGTCTTCGCCACGCTGGAAAAGCGTCTGCGCGAACTGGCCTTCCTGAACTCAGGCGTCCGCATCATCATCGAAGACGAGCGTCCTGCCGAGCCGATCAAGACCGAACTGCACTACGAAGGCGGCGTTCGGGAATTTGTGAAATATCTGGATCGCTCGAAAAACGCCGTGATGGAGGATCCGATCTACATGGTCGGCGAGGTCCGCGGCATCGGTGTCGAATGCGCGATGTGGTGGAATGACAGCTACCATGAGACGGTGCTGCCCTTCACCAACAACATCCCGCAGCGTGACGGCGGCACCCATATGGCGGGCCTGCGCGGCGCGCTGACCCGCACGATCACCAAATACGCGCAGGAAAGCGGTATCGCCAAGCGCGAGAAGGTCGATTTCACCGGTGACGACGCGCGCGAAGGCCTGACCTGCGTGCTCTCGGTGAAAGTGCCCGATCCGAAATTCTCCAGCCAGACCAAGGATAAGCTGGTCTCCTCCGAGGTCCGCCCGGCGGTCGAGAACCTCGTGAACGAGAAGCTCGCCGAATGGTTCGAGGAAAACCCGAACGAGGCCAAGCAGATCGTCGGCAAGATCATCGAGGCTGCACTGGCGCGTGAGGCTGCCCGCAAGGCGCGCGAACTCACGCGCCGCAAGACGGTGATGGATGTGGCCTCCCTGCCCGGCAAGCTCGCCGACTGTCAGGAAAAAGACCCGTCGCTGTCGGAAGTCTTCCTCGTCGAGGGTGACTCCGCAGGCGGTTCGGCCAAGCAGGGCCGCGAGCGTAAAAACCAGGCGGTGCTGCCGCTGCGCGGTAAGATCCTCAACGTCGAGCGCGCGCGCTTCGACCGGATGCTCGGCTCGGATCAGATCGGCACGCTGATCACCGCGCTCGGCACCGGGATCGGCCGCGACGAGTTCAACATCGACAAACTGCGCTACCACAAGATCGTCATCATGACCGATGCGGATGTCGACGGTGCGCACATCCGGACGCTTCTGCTGACCTTCTTCTTCCGCCAGATGCCCGAGATCATCGAGCACGGCTATCTCTACATCGCGCAGCCGCCGCTCTACAAAGTCGCGCGCGGCAAGTCCGAGGTCTATCTGAAGGACCAGACCGCGCTGGAGGATTACCTGATCGACATGGGCGTCGAGGGGGCCATTCTGCGGCTCAACACCGGCGAAGAAATCTCCGGTCAGGATCTCAAGCGCGTCGTCGAAGAGGCGCGCCTGATCAAGCGCATCCTCGCGACTTTCCCGACCCATTACCCGCATCACATCCTCGAGCAGGCGGCGATCGCGGGCGCAATGGTGCCGGGCAAGATCGACGGCGATGCGCAGGGCGTCGCGAACTCGGTGGCCGAGCGTCTCGACCTCGTCGCGCTGGAATACGAGCGCGGCTGGCAGGGCCGCCCGACGCAGGATCACGGCATCCGCCTCGCCCGCGTGCTGCGCGGCGTGGAAGAGGTCCGCACGCTCGACGGCGCGGTGCTGCGCTCGGGCGAGGCGCGGCGTCTGGGCAGCCAGACGGACCAGCTCAAGGAGGTCTATGACCGCCCGGCGAAACTGGTGCGCAAAGAGCGTGAAATCCTCATTCACGGCCCGCTGGAACTGCTCGACGCAATCCTCAAGGAGGGCGAAAAGGGCCTGAGCCTGCAGCGCTACAAGGGTCTGGGCGAAATGAACCCCGAGCAGCTTTGGGAAACCACGCTCGATCCGTCCGCGCGCACGCTCTTGCAGGTCCGCATCGAAGACGTGGCCGAGGCCGAGGATATCTTCTCGAAGCTGATGGGCGACGTCGTCGAACCGCGCCGCGAGTTCATCCAGCAAAACGCCCTCACGGTGGAAAACCTCGACTTCTGAGGCTCTGTAGGGCAGCGCATAATGCTTCGCGCTGCCCATAAGTTTTCGCGAAACGCCCATTAGGCTTCGTTTCTGGCGTTTCGGCCTACAAGGCCGGCACGAGAGATTCTCGGCTTCTGATCAGTCTCTTTTGAAGGGTTTCAGGCCCAGTTTCGGTTCCTGAGCAACAGGTTGGCTTCACCCTGGGAGGACACTCTGTTTGGCGCTTACTCTGTAAGAGATTCGATCGGCAGTTATTAATCTCGGCGCGACAATGGGCGGGAAGCGGACGTTCGCTGCGCGAGGGCCCAAGGTCCAGGCATGCGAGGTTGACTGGAGAGAGTGTGTCGACTTTGGCCAATTGGGAACGGCCATTCGGCCTGGCTCCGCAGAACGACCGTCCGTTCTCATCATATCCGGGTTTCACTGACCAGACGCAGGCCGAGATGCGCGGGCGGGCTTCCGACCGCGCAGCCGCCGCGCGCGGGATCTCGCACCAGAAACGGGATCGCTGCGACATGCTCGCCGCCTGCGAAGAAGGCCGCGCATTTCTTCGGGTCGATGGGGCCGCCGCCCTCCCCGCCATAACAATCCTGCGTCCATTCCCAGACCGAGCCGTCGAGATCGACGATCCCCTCGGCGCTGGTCGAGAAGCTGCCCCGCGGCGAGAGCTTGCGCGGCGCGAGGCCGGTGGTCAGGTAGGTCGACGCCCATGTCAGGTCGGGATCGGTGAAGATCGGATCTTCCTTTTCCGGTAGCACGTCCTTGGCCATGAACTGCCATTCGGCAATCGTCGGCAGCCGGAAGTCGTGGCGCGCCTTACGATTGATCCAGCCGAGATACTGCTCGACATCGACATGGCTCAGCCCGGTGGCCGGCATCGTCGCCGTCTCGCTGCCGGGCGGAGCGCGTAAGGCGAGCTCGCAGGCGCCGTCCGCGTGGCAACGATTCCACTCCGCGACCGTCACTTCGTATTTCTGAACGTAAATCGCATGGCCGTCGGGCAGCGTCACCACCCGCTCGGCCATCTGCGGCACGTAATCGAGATCGGGGCCGCGCAGGAAACCCCACGCGGCCCCGAGGGCGATGATCGCCGCCCCCGCCGCAAGCACCTTCCGAAGGGAAAGACGGGGCGCGAGGAAAGCGAGTTTGGCGATCATCTCCGGTCTCCTTGGCTCAGGTTTCAACCACATGGGGCGGCGTCACCTGCTCCATCAGAGCATTGTCCCATGCACCGTCGACCACGAAGTGGGCCGTGGCACCCAGCAGGGCCGCCTCGATCAGGTTGTGGTTGACGTAGGCGTAGACGCCCGGCTGCAGGAAGGTATACATCGCGGCCCCCGCGCTGCCGCCGCGGATGAACCAGGTCTCCTGATCCTTCTGCGGGGGATTGGCGAATTTGCCGTTCTCCCAGACATGGTCGCCATGACCGCCGATCAGGTGCGGACGGCTGTCGCGGTTGGCCTGATTGTGGACCATCAGAACCGTGTCGCCGACCTTGGCCTTGAAGGCGTTCTCACCCGTCAGCGCCCCGACCGAACCGTTGAAGACCGAGTGGGTCGGCGTGAGCGTGCGCATCGCCTCGACGCTGTCGGCGAAGTCCTCACCGGCGACCTCGTAAGTCTTGTAATCGCCGTTCTCGTCCATCGGCAGGTAGAAGTCCTGCTCGCCGATATAGGCGATCGTGTCGTAGCGCAGCGGGTTGCCCTCGGCATCCTTGAGCCCGTCGCGCGGCAGCACCATCAGCGTGCCGTTCATGCCGTGGGTGACGTGGTAGGGGATCATCGCCCCACCCGGCGCGCAGTGATAGGTGAACACGCCCGGCCGCGTCGCCTTGAAGCGCAGCACCGTTTCCTCGCCGGGATAAACGTGGGTCAGGCCACCGCCGCCCAGAGCGCCCGAGGAGGCGTGGAAGTCGATATTGTGCTCCATCTGCGAAGCGGCGGGGTTGCTCAGGGTCAGTTCGACATAGTCATCCTGATGCACGATGATCAGCGGGCCGGGAACCGAGCCGTTATAGGTCAGCGCCCAGATGCTCGCGCCGGTATCCTCGTCCACCGTCAGAAGGACCTCGCGGGTCTCCATCCGGATCTCGACGATTTTCGGACCACCGGTCGCGACCTGCTCATGTTTGGGCGCGAAGGGCGGTGCGACAAGCTCTTGCTGGACGCGGGTATAGCCCGAAAGGTCCACTTTGGGCGCGGCCACCTGAGCCTCGGCCTCGGCAAGGATGAATTTCGGCGCGGCAGGGCGCGGCGCGACATGGGGCGCCATACGCTTCGACGCGGTTCCGGCCATCCCGGCGCCAGCGGTCATCGCCGCGGCGCCTGCCAGAAGAGAGCCTCGCAGCACGTTGCGGCGGTTGGTTTTCACGAGAGCTGGATTGACATATTTCGGCATTTTAGCCTCCACTGGTTAAACGTAGCAGGAAGATGTCGCGCGTTTCCTGCCGCGGACGCTCACAGCGCGCCCAATTCCTCTTCAAAGCGTTCCTTGGCTTTCTTCGGCATGCGGCCTTCGAAGAAATTGTCGGGGGTGGTTGCGTCGCCCACCGCGATCACCATCACCATACCCATCGCGTAATGCGGTTTGCAGCGCACGGCGTAGAGCCCCTCGGTGTCGAGCGTCACTTCGACCTCTTTGTTGACCTTGCCGGCGAAGCCCTCGGCCCCGTCCGGGATCATCCCGTCGATGCTTTCGGCGTTGTGCCCCTTGTCGGTCGGGATGAAGCGAATCGTATCGCCGGGAGCGGCTTTCACGAGGGCGGGCTCAAAGACCATCATCCCCTTTTCGCCTTTGTTGAGCATGTGAACCTCGTGGGTCTCGGCGCTCGCCGCCCCGCCCAGAAGGGCGGTCATCGCGAGGGCGGAAATCAGGGTGCGGATCATCTTTTCGTCCTTTCGTGGATCCTTGGATTGCCCCCTGTCTAACGAGGTTCGGCCCGCGGCTTTTTGTTCTGGCGCAAACTTCTCGGCGCTTTCTCACAACGTCGCGAGAATTTTTGACGGCGTGCTCGCGGCTGCGTGATGTTTGATATTGAACGCGCCGCGAGGCCTGCGTTTAGAGAAGGAATGAGCGCGCCTACTCCCCGAAAGACGATGCCCAGGCTCGACGAGAGCCTGCTGATGCCGATGCCGCCTTTCTCCCGACTGGAGAAGCGGCAGATCCGCGAGATTCTCGACCTCGCCAGCGTGCGCCGCTTCGACGAGGGCGTGGCGGTCTTCGAGGAAGGCGCTCCGGCAGAGCGGTTCTACATGCTGCTCGACGGTTATATCCGGGTGATGCGGATCACGCCGACGGGCGAGCAGGTGATCGCGCTGCATATCCCCTCGGGGCAGCTCTTCGGGATCGCGCAGGCGCTTGGGCGCACGACCTATCCCGCGACGTCCGTCACCGCCTCGGAGGCGATCGTGCTCGGCTGGCCGATGCGCCTCTGGGATCAGTTCGTGGCGCAATATGATGGCTTCGCCTCTGAGACCTACAAGACCGTCGGCCAGCGCATCGGTGAGATGAACAATCGCATCGTCGAGATGGCGACCCAGCAGGTCGAGCAGCGGGTGGCCAATTCGCTCCTGCGCCTGATCAATCAGACCGGGCGGAAGGTGGAGGCCGGGATCGAGATCGACTTCCCGATCACCCGGCAGGATCTCTCGGAGATGACCGCGACCACGCTGCACACGGTCTCGCGGCTATTGAGCGCTTGGGAAAAGCAGGGTGTGGTCGCGAGCCGCCGCAAGCGGATCACCGTGACCGATCCACACCGTCTGGTGCTGATTTGCCGGGGCGAGGCGCCGCCGTCTCGATAGATGCCGCAATAGCCGCGTCCAGCTCGGCGATGAAGTCGTCGAGATCGAGCCGATATTCGGTGCAGGCATCGTCGATCGTGTGGAACGGGTTCACGAGGCAGCCCACGCAGAGCATCTTGTGACGCATGAATACCTCTATCGTGGCAGGCCAGTCGCGCATCAGCGCGTCGAGCGTGGCATCGGGGTTTTTCCAGCTGGCTTTTGACATGGCGGGACCTCTCTGCCGACCAAGCTAATCCCGGCAATCCAGTCAAACGTTGTGCTGGCGCAAACTTCCCAACTGCGAACGCCGCTATCCCTCGGGCCATCGACTGACCCCCAAGGGAGGCCCAAATGGCTGAAATCCTGACCAAGTCGCGGGCGCGAAACATCTTTTACGGAGGATCCATTTTCTTCGTGCTGGTGTTCATCGCACTGACCGCGCAGAGCCACTTCTATATCGTGAACCACTCCACCGCCTCCGCCCCGCTGACCGAACAGGTCGCGCGCGGCAAGGGCGTGTGGGAACGCAATTCCTGCATCAACTGCCACACCCTGCATGGCGAGGGCGCCTATTTCGCGCCCGAGGTCGGCAACGTGATGACCCGCTGGGGTGTCGCGGACGACCCGCAGGGCGCCTACGAGACGCTCGACGCCTGGATCGCGGCGCAACCCTCCGGCATCGAGGGCCGCCGCCAGATGCCGCATTTCGACATCAACGAAGAGGACATGCGCGCGCTCGCGGAATTCCTCCGCTGGGCCGATCAAACCGACACGCAGGGCTGGCCGCCCAATGATGCGGGCTGAGGAGAGAAACCGATGAAATACCAATCCCAATCCGTGGCGAAAGCCTATTTCTACTGTGCGATGCTGCTGTTCGGCGTGCAGGTTCTGGGCGGCCTTCTGGCCGGCTGGATCTATGTCTCGCCCAACACGCTCTCCGAGATCCTGCCCTTCAACGTGATCCGGATGATTCACACCAATGCGCTGATCGTCTGGCTGCTGCTGGGCTTCTTCGGCGCGGCCTATTTCCTCGTGCCCGAGGAAAGCGAGCGCGAGATTTTCTCGGTCAAGCTCGCCTATCTGCAACTCGCGATCCTGATGATCGGGACGCTGGGCGCGGTCGGCTCCTACCTCGTCGGCATCCATGGCGGGCGCGAGTTTCTCGAACAGCCCCTATGGGTGAAGTTCGGCATTCTCGTCGCCGCCGTGATCTTCCTGATCAACATCTCTCTAACGGTGCTGGCGGGTCGCAAGACCGCGATCACCAATGTGCTGCTGATGGGTCTTTGGCTGCTGTGCCTGCTGTGGATCTTCGCCTTCATCAACCCCGACAACCTGTCGCTCGACAAGATGTATTGGTGGATGGTTGTCCACCTTTGGGTAGAGGCGACCTGGGAGCTGGTGATGGCCGCGATCCTCGGCTTCCTGATGCTCAAGCTGACCGGCGTGGACCGCGAGGTGGTCGAGAAATGGCTCTATGTCATCGTCGCGACCGCGCTGTTCTCCGGCATCCTCGGCACCGGGCACCACTTCTACTGGATCGGCACGCCGGGCTACTGGCAATGGGTGGGCTCGATCTTCTCGACCTTCGAGGTGATCCCGTTCTTCCTGATGATGTCGTTTGCCTTCGTGATGGTCTGGAAGGGCCGCAAGAACCATCCCAACAAGGCCGCACTCCTGTGGTCGCTGGGCTCGTCGACCGTGGCCTTCTTCGGCGCGGGCGTCTGGGGCTTCCTGCACACGCTGCACGGGGTGAACTTCTACTCCCACGGCACGCAGATCACCGCGGCGCACGGGCACCTCGCCTTCTACGGGGCCTATGTGGCGCTCAACCTCGCCGTCTTCACCTATGCGATGCCGATGCTGCGCGGGCGCGATCCCTACAACCAAGTGCTCAACATGGGTGCGTTCTGGCTGATGACCGGCGGCATGGCCTTCATGACCTTCGTGCTGACCTTCGCAGGCACGATCCAGACCCACATGCAGCGGGTTGTGGGCGACTACTACATGGATGTGCAAGACAGCCTGTCGATCTTCTACCTGATGCGCTTCGGCGCAGGGGCGGCGGTCGTGCTCGGGGCGCTTCTGTTCATCTACTCCCTCGTCGTGGTGCGTCGGCGTGAAGTCATCGCACCCGGTCCCGCAACCCCCGTGGCAGGAGAATGACGATGTCTCTCGACATGACGAATGCACAGATCCCCTACTACCACCCCACCGGTCGCGAATGCGCCCTGTTCGAGCGCGCCCATGCCAACGGTTTGCCCCTTCTTCTGAAGGGGCCGACCGGCTGCGGCAAAACCCGCTTCGTCGAGCATATGGCGGCGCGGCTGAACAAGCCGGTCTACACCGTCGCCTGCCATGACGACCTGTCGGCGGCGGACCTGATCGGGCGCTACCTGCTGAGGGGCGGCGAGACCGAATGGGTCGACGGACCGCTCACCCGCGCAGTGCGCGAAGGGGCGATCTGCTATCTCGACGAGGTGGTGGAGGCGCGCAAGGACGTGACCGTGGTGCTGCACCCGCTCACCGACTCGCGGCGCCGCCTGATCATCGACCGCACCGGCGAGGAGCTGGTGGCCCCCGAAGGCTTCATGCTCGTGGCCTCCTACAACCCGGGCTATCAGAGCGTGCTCAAGCGGCTCAAACCCTCGACCCGGCAGCGGTTCCTGTCGATCGCCTTCGACTTCCCCGAACCCGAGGCGGAGACCCGCGTGATCACCGCCGAGACCGGCCTGCCGGTCGCACAGGTGGTGCCACTGGTGCGCCTCGCCGGGCATATCCGCAAGCTCTCGGGCATGGATCTGGAGGAAGGCGTCTCGACCCGGCTTCTGGTCTATGCCGCGCGGCTGATCGGCGCGGGCATCGCGATCGAGGAAGCGCTGGAGACCGCCGTGGTTCAGGCGCTCAGCGACGAGCCGGACGTGCAGCAGGCGCTGCGCGACCTGATCGCCACGATCTACGGCTGAGGAGCACGCCATGAAACTGATGGACCTGATGGAGCCCGAGGAAACCGTAGGCGAGATCTGGCACGATTTGGCCAAGGATATCGGTCAGGACGATCGCCACCCCGACGCCGCGGTCGAGCTGGCTGCGCTGCGCCCCTCGCTCGCGCTGCTGCTGCGCGCGCTTGGCGGCGGCGCGGATGTCGAGATCGTCGAGGTCCCGGTCACGCCGGTCCGTCACCGCCAACCCGTCCGGCGTCGCCTTGGCGCCGGGCGCGAGACCGAGCGCGTCGCGCGCTTCGACGGCGCGCGGCTGCGCCTGCCGCCGGTGATGGATGTCTTCCCCCGGCCTGACCTCAACCGTGCCGCCTATTTCTGGCTGACGGCGCTGGCGGCGCTCAGCCGCGATGCAATGCCCGAGCTGCCCGACGAGACCGACGGCCCGGCGATGGATTGCGCGCAGATCCGCGCCAATGCGCAGGCCTGCGATCTGGCCTATCGCCGCTGCATCGGGCTGCGAGCGCCCTACCGCGAGATGGCGGCGCTCACCCTCGCACGTCGCCGCAGATTGTCGCGCCCGGCGGCCGAGGCCGCGCTGGAGGCCGCGCTCTGCGACCAGCTTTCCGCCGATGGCACCCCCGCAGCACTGCCCGAGACTGCGGAGGGCGCACGCGGTTACATGCCGCTCGCCCCGGTGCCGATCTGGCTGCAATTTGCTCCCAACACCGCAGGCCGCAGCGCCGCCTCGGAAGAGGCCGACGCCCCCGCCTCCGCCCCGACCGCGATGGCCAGCACGCAGCGCAAGCATGGCGAGCGCCGCGATCTCGATCAGGCGCGCCGCCGCGACAGCTTCATCATCCACCGTTTCGAGTCGATCCTGTCCTGGGTCGAGGCGCTCAACGTCAATCGCTCGGTCGACGACGATGACGAGGACAACGCCGCCAAGGCCGCCGAGGATCAGGACCAGATCACGCTGACCCGCCACGACCGCAAGGCTGCGACGCGGCTGCGGCTGCATCTCGACCTCTCGCCCGCCGAGGCGGAGCACGAGGCGCTGGCGGGCGAGCATGTCTATCCCGAATGGAACCACCGCAGCTGCGCCTATATGGAGGGCCACTGCCGGGTGCTCGATGCGCCCTCGCGGCCCGAGGCCAAGCAGAGTTTTCGCGCCGATCCGCGCTATATCCGCGCCGTGCGCCGCCAGTTCGAGGCGCTGCAACCGCGCCGCATCCTGCGCCCGCGGCAGATCGACGGGACCGAGCTGGATCTCGACGCCGTCATCGCCAGCCGCGCCGATCTCGCCGCAACCGGGCGGGGCAGCGACCGGATCTGGCAAAGCCTGCGCAAGGTGGAACGCGACCTCGCCGTGGCCTTCCTGATCGACACCTCGCGCTCCACCGAGGCCGCGATCGGCGAAAGCTGCGTGATCGACATCGCACGCGAGGCGATGTCCGCGCTGGCCGAGGGGCTGGATGCGGCGGGCGACCGGTTCGCGATCTGGGGGTTCTCGTCGCTGAAGCGCGACCGGGTGTTCCTGACGCGCGTGAAAGGCTTCGAAGCGCAGATGGCGCCGCCGATCCACGCCAATATCGCGGCGCTGCGCCCGGGCCATTACACGCGGCTGGGGACCGCGATCCGCCATGTCTCGGCACAGCTCGCGCAGGAGAGCGCGAGCCGCAAGCTGCTGATCGTGCTGACCGACGGCAAGCCCAACGATCTGGACCACTACGAAGGCCAGCACGGCATCGAGGACAGCCACATGGCCGTGCGCGAAGCCCGCCGCGCGGGCCAGAGTCTGCACGGCGTCATCATCGACGAGGACGGGCAGGACTGGTTCGCGCGCATTTTCGGGCGCGGCGGCTTTACCCTGCTGCCCCGGCCCGAACGGCTGCTGCGCGCCCTGCCCGATATCTACCGCTCGCTCACACAGGAGACCTGACATGCGCAAACTGACCCTTCTTCTCGCCCTCGCCCCGGCCGCCGCACAGGCTGCAAGCTTCGAGCGCCCGATCCCGCAGGCGCAATCGGCCACCGCCGAGTTCTGGTTCGCATTGGCCACGCTGGCGCTTATCGCGGCGCTGGCGGTGATGGCGCGGGTGGTCGCCCGGCGATGAACGCGCGCTGGTCCCCCGCCCGGATCGCGCTGCTGCTCTACCCGTTCGGCTGGGGCGCCTTCGCGGTCAACGTATTCTTCGCCTCGCTCATCGGGTCGTGGGTCGGGCTGCCGGTCGCGTCTCCGGTCGTTTCGCTGGGTCTGGGCGCGGTGGTCGCCGTGCCTGCAACCTACGTCTTCGCATGTCACATCCGGCGGCTGATGGACGCCGCCGAGAGCTGAAAGGAGCCGATCATGGCCCTATCATCCGCAGAACTGATGCGCCGCTGGCAGGGCCCGGCGCTGCTGTCGGGCGGCTTTCGTCCGTTCTTCTTCTTCGGCGCCGTCTGGGCTGCGCTGGCGATGGCGCTTTGGGTGCTGGCACTGACTGGGCTGATCGAGCTACCGACGCGGCTCGACCCGGTCAGCTGGCACGCCCATGCCTTCCTCTTCGGCTATCTCGGTGCGGCCATCGCGGGCTTTTTGCTGACGGCGGTGCCGAACTGGACCGGGCGGCTGCCGGTCGTGGGCTGGCCGCTCCTTGGCCTCGTCACGCTCTGGGCGCTCGGGCGGCTGGGGTTGCTCGCCTCGGCGCATCTGCCTTTCGCGCTGGTCGCGAGCGTCGATCTCGCCTTCCCGCTGGCGCTTGGCGGAGTAGTGCTTCGTGAGATCGTGGCAGGGAAGAACTGGCGCAACCTGCCGGTGCTGGTATTGCTGAGCGTCTTCACCCTCGCGGACCTTCTGTTCCTGATCGAGGCGGCCCGCGGCGGCTATGCGGCAGCGGGTATCGGGATGCGACTGGGCCTTGCCGCCGTGCTGATGATGGTCGCACTGATCGGGGGGCGGATCATCCCCTCCTTCACACGCAACTGGCTGGTGAAGGAGAACCACCCCGCGCGCCCCGCCCCGCCGATGCAACGCTTCGACAAGCTTGCGATGCTGGCTGCGGGTGCGGCGTTGCTGGCCTGGGTCGCGCTTCCCGAAGCGGGACTGACTGCGGCGCTGCTGCTCGCGACCGGCGTGCTGCATCTCGCGCGGCTGTGGCGCTGGAAAGGCGGGCTGACGCTGCGCGCGCCGATCCTGTTCGTGCTGCATCTGGCCTATATCTGCCTGCCGCTCGGAGCGCTGGCGCATGGGCTCGCGATCCTGTTCCCTGCGGCCCTCACCCACGCCACGGCGCTACATCTGTGGACGGCAGGCGCGCTTGGCGGGATGACGCTCGCGGTGATGAGCCGTGCGTCGCTCGGCCATACCGGACGCCCGCTGGAGGCCAGCGCCGGAACCGTCGCGGTCTATGCCGCCCTCTTCGTCGCGATGATCGCACGGCTCCTCGCGGGATGGCTCGGCGTGAGCGCGCTTTATTCGATCTCCGGCGTGGCTTGGTGCGCGGCTTTCCTCGGCTTCGCGATCCTCTATGCTCCGGTGCTGTGGCAACCCAGACGGAGGGCGCAATGATGTGGCTGGCTTATGGCGGAGTGTTCGCCGCCTTCCTCGCGACCCATTCGATCCCGACGCGTCCGACGGTGAAGGCGCGACTGGTGGCGGCAATCGGACCGGCAGGCTTCGGGCTTGGCTATTCGCTCCTGTCGACGGCGATGCTGCTGATCCTGATCCGCGCCGCCGCATGGCCCGATCCGATCTATATCTGGCCGCCTACGCTATGGGCGATGGAGGCAACAAAGGCCGGGATGGCGCTGGTCTGCATGTGGTTCGCGGTGGCGCTCGGCCATGCCAACCCGTTCTCCTTCGGCGGCAGCCGCCGCAAAAGCTTCGACCCCGATCGCCCCGGCATCGTGCGCCTCACGCGCCACCCGATGCTGCTGGGCCTCGCGAGCTGGGCCGGGCTGCACATGCTGCCGAACGGCGATCTGGCGCATGTGCTACTGTTCGGGGCACTTGGAGGCTTCGCGCTTCTTGGCATGAGACTGATCGACCGCAAACGACGGCGGGAGATGGGGCCGGAGGTCTGGACCCAGACGCAGCGCCGGACGAAAGCGGCTCCCGCCCTTGCAGGGCTCACGCTTGCCGATCTCGGGCGTGCGGCGCTTGGCCTCGTGGCCTACTTGGCGCTGCTGCATCTGCATGAATATTTCGCAGGCGTCGCTTTGGTTTAGAGTGCGCGCGTTTCGAAAGCCTCGAGGATGACCGTGAAGGCTGACACGTCCCATCAGTTTCCATGACGAGAAGCCGACATTCGTTGTTTATTGGACAAATGTCCGCTAAGGGCCGACCGCGACGCACTGATGGAAATCGGCAGGAAACGGACGTCCGCTTCGCCAGACACGACCGGCAGCGACGCAGGCTCGCTGCCGGTCGCGGCGCGCGCCCGGATCACCTGTCCCGTGCCCTCTGCCAATGCGTCACGATGGTGATGACGCGACTTCTCAGGTTGTGTGAGAGGCATCCGGAAACATACATCTCGTTGATTACGATCAAAGAGGAATCCCTCCTCCTATGTTCTTCTTGCTTCGACGCGAAGGCGTCAACACGGAGGAGGATATGGAAATGCGTAATTCAATGTTCACGAACAAGTCTCGCGTATCGCTCGTCGCTCTTGCTGCGGCATTGGGACTTGCGATCGCATGGCAAGCACCGGTCGCCGGTCCGTTCAGCTTCGCGGCCAATGCAGAGGAGTCCGGCGGCCAAGGGACCGGCAAGGGAAATCAAGGCGGTCAGGGTCAGGGCAGCAAAGGCGCCCAGACCGGACAATCTCAGGGTCAGGGCCAAGGCGGGCCGGGCGAAGATTCCGACGGCAAGGGGCCGCAAGCAGGCGCGCCCTCCTCCTCCGGCGGCGGCAAACCGACCTGGTCGCAGGAAGGGATTCCTGAAGTCGAACTGGGGCGCCTGAACGTCGCGCGCTCGCCGGAACATGTGCTCGATCAGGCCTATGAAGAAGCGCTCGCATCGATTTCGCCCGAGATGGTTTCGTTCTACAACCTTTCGCTCGACCAGGCGATCGAGGAGCTCTCCCTGAACTGGGACAACGTGAGCTTCATAGACTCCCCGTTGCAGAACCTCGGCCTTCTGCAGGCGACGCTTGAGGGATCGACCCCGCTGTCTAGCCTTGGCGTCTCGAATGATGCCGACACGCTCGCGGCGATCTTCCTCGGCGCGGCTTCGGACAAGACCGTTCCGATCACGACCGATACGGTGATCGCCGTCACGCAGATCCTCGGGGTGCCGGTCACGGGGGCTGCGGCCGCGTCTCTTGCAGCCGATGCCGAAGCTGTGCGCATCGCGATCCTCGCCGGACATGGCTGATCGCATCTGACGAACATCGACCCGGACCCGCCTCTGGCGCGGGGTCCGGGTCAAGACGACCAACATCTCATAACAAGGAGGCAGTCATGACACGCAAGACTGCAAAGAGCGCAACTGCCGTGGCAGGAATTGCGCTGATCGCTGGGCTGGGGCTCACCGTGCAGCCCGGCCCGAGCTTCGGGACATTCCATCTTGTCGTGCCAAGCGCCCTTGCGCAGGATAGCGGCACGCATACCGATGGCGATCACACGGATGGTGGCCAACAGAAGGGCAAGACCGGAGAGGCCGGGCATGGCTCGAGCAGCGGCGGCCATGAGGACGACGGCTCGCATGAGGACAGCGGTGGCCATGGCGGCGCCAGCGGGTCTTCCGGGCAGGGTCAGGGCGGCCCGGGCGCAGATTCCGAGGGCAAGGGCCCGCAAGCCGGCACCCCGTCCGGCACCCGCGGCACCAAGCCGGTCTGGTCCAAGGAGGGCATCCCGGAGGTCGAGCTCGGGCGGCTGAACGTGGCCCGTTCGCCCGATCACGTGCTGCAGCGCGCCTATGAGGAAGCGCTGGCGACGATTTCGCCGACCATGGTCTCGTTCTACAACCTGCCGCTCGATCATGCGATCGACCAGCTGTCGCTGAACTGGGACAACGTCTCCTTCATAGACTCGCCGCTGCAGAACCTCGCCCTTCTCAAGGACGCGCTGGATGGCAGCTCGGCGCTTTCCAGTCTCGGAGTGACGAACAACACCGCAACGCTGGAGGCGATCTTCCTCGGCACGGCCTCGGACAAGACGGTGCCGATCACGGCGGCCACGGTGACGGCGGTGACGACCATTCTTGGCCAGCCGGTGACGGGCGCGGCGGCGACCAGCCTCGCCGCGCAAGCCGAAGCAGTGCGTATCGCGGTTCTCGCAGGTCACGACGGCTGAGAGGCTATGGAACCGAAGCAACACTCTGCCCTTGCGTGAAGCGGGGGCAGAAGTTTCTTCTTCAACGCGCGCAGTCAGAGATCCATTATGTCGCTGAACAGGACCATCCGGTCAGGCGGATGGATGAGACGGACGGAGAGTCATCGAAATGGTTTTTTCAATCAAGCGGGCCGCAGCCTGCGCCCTTGTCTTCAGTCTTGCAGTTCCGGCGGTAGCCGCGGCGCAGGACTCGGCCAGTTTCTTCAAGGTCGGCACGGCGAGTGTCACTTACGGACCTTACGTGCGCTTCGGGCTCGGGGCAGTAAACACCCGACCGTCCGACGAGCACTGGCTGCCGCCCGGCTACCCGTCCGATCCGCGAATCGATTTCAACCTGAGCAACGACACGACTGGCTTCGGTGAGATCGCCTTCGGCTATGACTGGATGAACGGCTTCCGCGGCGATGTCAGCTTCCTCACGACTGGCGCCGCCCATACCACCGGTCCGCACACGACCAGCGGCGACCATGCCGACATCACCGCAGCTTCGGTTTCGACCACTGCGGTGATGGGGAACCTCTACTATTCCCCGTTCGAGCAGATGGGCGTCAATTCCCGCCTGCATCCCTTCGTCGTGGCGGGGCTTGGTTACGCGAACAACAAGGTCAGCGACTGGACGCGGACGAACACCGCAAAGGCCTCCGTAGACCGGACCTTCTCGGGCGACACCCATGGCGATTTCGCCTATTCGCTCGGCATCGGCATGGCCTACCAGCTGACGCCTCCCGGCAAGCACCCGGCGATCCTCGAGATGTCCTATCGCTATTACAGCTTCGGGACCGCGAAGGGCGGCAGCACGCCGGTGACCGGTGGCGATGAGCCGGTTGCTCCGCTGAGCTTCGAAAACGACGCACATGTGCTCTCGATTAGTCTGCGCATCCCGCTGCAGCGGCTCTGAGACGGACTTGGACGTTACAAAATCGCTGACGGCCCGATAGACGAACGCTGACATTCGCTGCCGTCAGCGTTCGTCGGCTCTGGGCCGTCCGCGACGGGTCCGTAGGTCTGGGCGTATTCCGTTGAAAAACTCGCGCTTGATTGCTGGGCGTGGCGCTGATTCAATTCCGACATCAGGTGGGAGGATTGGCGATGATGGGACCGAAGCAGGAAGCTCAGCCAGCGCTGTTCTACGAGTTTTCGCTGGAGGATCATGTTCCGCAAGATCACCTACTTCGATCCATCGACCGGTTCGTCGATCTGAGCGGCATCCGTGCTCATCTTGCGGATTTCTACAGCCACACGGGCCGTCCGTCTGTCGACCCCGAACTGCTGATCCGCATGCTCCTGGTCGGCTATTGCTCCGGCATCCGGTCCGAGCGGCGCCTCTGCGAAGAGGTGCATCTGAACTTGGCGTATCGCTGGTTCTGCCGGCTCGACCTTGCTGACCGGGTGCCGGATCACTCCACCTTTTCGAAGAACCGCCATGGCCGGTTTCGTGACAGCGAGCTGCTACGCCACCTGTTCGAGATGACGGTCGCACGCTGCATCGAGGAAGGCCTGGTGAGCGGGCAGCGCATGGCGGTCGATGCCAGCCTGATCGAGGCGGATGCGAACAAGCAGAACTCGACGCCGAAGGAAGAGTGGGACGCCTCGCAAATCGATCCGACGCATGCGCCCCGCGCCGTTCGCGAGTATCTTGAGACGCTGGACGAGGCCGCCTTCGGTGCCGCCAGCGAGGTCCAGCCCAAGTTCACCTCGCATTCCGACCCGGCCAGCCAGTGGACGGCAGCGCGCAAGGGTCCGGCATTCTTTAGCTATTCAGACAACTACCTGATCGACACGGATCACGGCATCATTGTGGATGTCGAGGCGACGCGGTCGATCCGGCAGGCGGAGCTCGGCTCGACACGCACCATGCTGGACCGGGTTAAGGCCAAGTTCGATTTGCATCCCGAACGCCTGATCGCGGATACCGCCTATGGCACCGGGCCGATGCTGGGTTGGCTGGTCGAGCGCAAGATCGCGCCGCACATCCCCGTCTTGGACAAGTCGGGCCGTAACGATGGCACCTGGACTCGGGCCGACTTCGAGTGGGACGCCGAAAACAATCAATACATCTGCCCAGAGGGCCAGACGCTGAAGCAGTTCCGCCGGAACTATTCCGACCCGAACAGAGGACCGACCGGCAAGGGCGTCGCCAAATACCGCGGCTTGAAGCACATCTGTCAGACCTGCCCTTCGAAGCAGCACTGCTGCCCGAACATGGACTTCCGGTCCATCACCCGCGAGGAACACGAAGACGCCCGCCAGGTCGCCAGAGACATCGCAAAGACCAGGCAATACGAGGTCTCGATGAAGCTCCGGAAGAAGGTCGAGATGCTCTTCGCGCACCTCAAACGCATCCTTGGCCTCGGACGCCTCCGACTACGTGGCCCGTGCGGCGCAAATGACGAATTTCTCCTCGCCGCAACCGCCCAGAACCTCAGGAAGCTGGCAAAGATCCTTCCCGCACCGCAGCAACCGCGAAAAGCCTTATAGGAAAGGCAGTCGCACATCACGAAAGCTTCCAATTTCTGCAATCGCGAACGGGTGTTTTTCCACAGAATCGGCGGTGAGCGGTCATTCGCTGCGCTCGGTCCCAATGTCTGCTATGCGAAGCTGTCCGTTCAGATCAAACGCGCCGGAAATGGCATAGCGCGTCGATTTGCGGTTTTGTGTATCACCTCTGGGTGAGCTCAGAGACCTGCTCCCAAAACGCGTTGAAGTGCTTGGCGTGCGCGCCATGTCCGACACTTCCGAAGCGTGAGGCAAATTGATACGCGCGCCCGCAGCTTCAGCAGCGCCGATTATCGCCTCATCTTCAAAGGCGAAGATACGGCTTGTGGCGATGGCTTTCGGGTCGCCGGATGCGCGGGCGAATGACCCTCAAGAGAGCGCCCCGATCACCGCGAGCGATCGGAGAGCTCCTTCCTCGGGAACTGCGATCCGCCCGGTCGTCAGGCGGATTTGCGAATGTCCTCAGCCCGCATCGCCAGCCAGTCTTCGAGCCAAAGCGTCGACACCGAGCCGGAGATGATGTCCGGCGCCATCAACAAGGCGGCATGAAGACTCGCTGTGGTCGGTTTCGGACCGATCTGAAGTTCGCCGAGCGCGCCTGCCAGCTTCGCCAAGGCGCCGTCGCGAGTACGGTCCCAGACGATGAGCTTTCCAAGGAGTGAATCGTAATAAGGAGGGATCGTGTCGCCCTCGCAGACGCCGGTGTCGAAGCGCACGCCCGGTCCGCCCGGAACCTTCAAGGTTTCGAGAACACCGGGGGCGGGGAAGAAATTCTTGTCAGGATTCTCGGCGTTGATGCGAACTTCGATGGCATGCCCCCGCGCGGTGATATCCTCTTGCTTGAGCGACAGCGGCTCGCCGCCCATGATCAGAAGCATCTCGCGCAGGAGATCGACGCCGGTGATCATCTCGGTGATCGGGTGCTCGACCTGGATGCGCGTGTTCATCTCGATGAAATAGAACGCCTTGCGATCCATGTCGTAGAGATATTCGAGCGTCCCTGCCCCACGATAAGAGACACCTTCGGCAAGCCGAACCGCAGCGGCGCAAAGATCGGCGCGCACGGAATCGGGCAGCGCCACGGCTGGCGCTTCTTCCCAGACCTTCTGGCGGCGGCGTTGGAGAGAGCATTCCCGCTCGAACAAATGGACCGCACGGGTGCCGTCGCCGAGAATCTGCACTTCGATATGACGCGCGTTACGAATGAAGGCCTCGATATAGACCCCGTCATCGCCGAACCCGGCCCGAGCCTCGTTCATCGCCGTGGGGAGTGCGGCGATCAGCTCTTCTCGGGTATTGGCGATACGGATACCGCGCCCGCCACCGCCAGCGGCAGCCTTGATCATCACCGGGTAGCCGATCCGTTCAGCCACCTCGACCGCCGCGTCGAGACCGGCGACACGTCCGTCGCTGCCCGGGACCACTGGCACGCCTGCCTCGATGGCGGCCGTGCGCGCGTTTACCTTGTCACCCATCCGCTCGATCGTGGCCGCGTCGGGGCCGCAGAAGGTCACGCCCAACTCGCTTACGCGGCGGGCGAACTCGGCGCTCTCGGAGAGGAAGCCGTAACCGGGATGCACCGCATCCGCACCGCTCTCCGACACCGCTTTCAGGACCGCGTCGATGTCGAGATAGGACTTCGCCGCCGGCGCCGGGCCGATCACGACCACCTCATCGGCCATCCGCGCGGCCAGCATATCGCGGTCGGCTTCCGAAACGACCTGAACCGTCCGAATACCCAGATCTCGCGCTGCTCGGATGATGCGCACGGCGATCTCGCCGCGGTTCGCGATCAGAAGCTTCTTAATGCCGGAACCCTGCGACGTCATTCGGACACCTCGATCTCGCACAGCACATCGCCCGGCTCGATGCTTTCGCCATCGGGCGCTGCGTAACCCTTGAAGGTTCCCGCCACCTCGGCCTCGATCGGAATGTAGGACTTCATGACCTCCACGAGCGCGAGAGTATCCCCCACAGCCACGGCATCGCCGGGCGCCTTGAACGGCTCGGCTTCAGGCGACGGGCGGTGAAAGACGAGCCCCGGAAGTGCAGCTTCGATTTGCGTGATGGCCATATCGGGCCTCCTGTTGGTCTCGTGTTACTTGATGCGGGCGAGAACCCGGTCGAAGGCGGCCAGGAACTGGTCTGCGTTCTCTCGGGTGAAGACGAGCGGCGGGCGGATCTTGAGAACGTTATGCGTCTTCGAGCAGGCCGAGATCAGCACACGTTCCTCCCGCAGACCGTTGACGATGGCCGACGTCGCGGCCGCATCCGGCGTCTTGGCGGCGCGGTCAGACACGATCTCGACCCCGAGGAACAGCCCCGCGCCCCGGACGTCGCCGATGCAAGGATGGGCCTCCGCCCGAGCGCGGATCCCGTCCTGAAGATAGGCACCGATCTCGCGCGCGTTCTCGGTCAGCCCCTCGCCTTCGATCACGTCGAGCACGGCGGTCGCGGCGGCGATCGCGACCGCGTTGCCCCCGAAAGTGTTGAAATACCGCGCCTTGCGCCCGAATTCCTCGACCAGCTCCGGACGCACGGCAACGCCCGCGACCGGGTAGCCATTGCCCATCGGCTTGCCCATGGTGACGAGGTCGGGGACCACATCATGACGCTGGAAGCCCCAGAGCGCATCGCCGGTCCGTCCGAAGCCCGACTGCACTTCGTCGGCGATGTAGACAGCACCAGCCGCGTGTGCCGCGTCGACCGCCCCCTTGAGGAAACCGCGCGGCCCGTCGAAGACCCCATCGCTGGCGAAGATACCGTCGCAGATGAAGAGTGCGGGCTTGATGCCGTGCCGCTTCAGATCGGCGAAGGCGGCCTCGACGGCGGCGGCGAAATTCGCCGGCATGTCCTCGCCCTGACGATAGGCATCCGGCGCGGGCACGGTGCGCACATGCGGACCAAGGTCGACATTCGCGCCGAGCGAGGGGGAAAACTCGGAAACCGACTGGGTGATGCCATGATAGGCCGTCTCCGTCACGACGATCCCGAGCCCCCCGGTATAGGCCTGCGCGATGCGCACGGCGAGGTCGTTGGCATCGGACCCGGTGCAGGTGAACATCATGTGCCCGATCTCGTCCGGCATCGTTTTCAGAAGCCGTTCGGCATAATCGAGGATACTGCCGTGGATATAGCGGGTGTTGGTCGCGAGGATGCCGGCCTGCGTCGCGATCGCCTCGACCACCTTGGGATGACAATGGCCGATGGAGGTCACGTTGTTATAGGCATCGAGATAGGCGTTATCTTCTTGATCGAAGAGCCAGGCCCCCTCGCCGCGCACGAGATGCAACGGCTTGTCGTAGAAGAGACGATACGCCGGACCAAGCAGCGCCTTGCGCCGCTCGATCATCTCGCGCGTTTCAGGGTCGAGATCCGTGGCGCCTTCGTGGAAGGCGTTCACCATGCCGGTGTCAATATTCATGCGTTCACTCCATATCGCACGCGCTGAGCAAAGCCCGGGTCACGTCCTGGGTGGGAAGGGTCGCGAAACGGGCCATCGCCGTGCGGGCAGGTCCGTTGTTGCGCAGGATGTAGGCAGCGTTTTCGGGGTAGCGCGCCGCACGCCAGTTCGTGATCGTGATCGAGGCTACGAGGCGCGCCACCGTCAGATCGCGAAGCAGCTCCACCTCCTCGCGCTCGAGCGGCAAGACGGCGTGATAGGCGGCCACGAGACGCGCGATGGCGTCGAGCGGATCGTCTTCGCTCGCCAGATAGGAGGCGGCAACCGCAACATCGATGGCGAGATAAGTGTTCACCATGTCGCCGAAATCGAGAATGCCGGTGATCCGGTCCTGCTCGCTCGCATCCACGAGGATGTTATGGTGGTTCATGTCGTTATGGATCACCTGACGGCGCAGACCGCCGAGCGCAGGGGCAACCTGCGCCTCGAAATGATCGAGCTCGCGCCGCACCGCATCCGCCACCGCATCCTCGCCGAGGCTCTCGGTCAGTGGGCGCAGGCGCGGGAGATGCTGGATGTCCCACAGCAGTTCATGGCGCGCACCCGGATGGTCGAACCCTTCGAGCGCCCCGCCCAGCCGCGCCGTCATCGCGCCGATCCCGGACTGCATCCGCGCCGTCATCGGCACGTGATGCAGCGGCGTGCCGTCAAGCCAGGACAGAACCCGCACCACGCTGGTGCGCCCCGACGGCAGCTTTAGCCGCTGCGTGAACGCACCGTCGAGCGCAGCCACCGCGCGCGGAAGTGGAAGCTCGGGATCGACCCGGGCAACCCAGCGCAGCGCCGCGGTCTGGAACTCCGTGTTGAGCGGGTCCTCGACCGCATTCGAGATCTTCAGGATGTAGTCCTGCCCAGTCCCGGTCACGATGCGGAAATTCTGGTCTCGCTCGCAGGCGATTTCATGTGCGGAACCGTCGATCCCCCAGTGATCGTGCAAAAGCGTCTGGGCCTGATCCGGCGTCAGCCGCGGCGGCGCGCTGGCCAACAGCCCAGCCAGAAGGGAGTCTTGGTCGACCGCAGAGCCGTCTGTCATCATCGCTTCAGGCATTTTCCAGGATCTCGGGTTTGGTTTTTGCATCGATTTCGGCCCGCAGCGCCGCTGCGCCGTCGCGGTCCACACGGCGGAAACGCAGGGTCTCGTTCGGCTTGGCCTGCGCCAGCTTCCAGAAGGCGGCGCTCGCTATGGTGAAGGGGTTGATGAAGCCGCCGGTGCTCGGCGCGTCATTGACGAGGATGATCGGCGTCTGACCGGCAAGGTTCACAGCCCCCATCGGATAGCCGTGGTCGATGATGTTCGACGGGTCCTGCCCGTGATCCGGGGATTTGTTCAAAGCCTTGTCAGAAAACCCGAAATCCGGGCCGGTCAGGCGAATACCTGTGCGACTGCTCTTTGTCTGAATCTGCCAGTCGGTCGAAAAGAACATCTCGATCGTCGCCTCGTCGAGCCAGTCGTCATTCGGCCCGCACAGCGCCTCGACCTCCCAAACGCGGTCGATGCCGATCACCGGGCGCGCGGATTCGGGCAGAACGTAGAGGGCGCTCGTCTCCGAGACGCCGACCGGCAGCGTCTGACCCGCGATGAGGGCATGACCGCCGACGCCCGCCTGATGGAACACGGCGCGCGAACCCAGAACCGGCTCGGTCGCGATCCCGCCGGAGACGGCGAGATAGGCCCGCGCGCCGGTCTTGGCGAAGCCCATGGTCAGCGTCTGGCCCGCCGAGACCGCGACGGTCGCGTACATCGGGATCGGCGCGCCATCGAGTGCGGGCGACATGTCCGCGCCGGTGACGGCGATCAGCATGTCGGCATCGAAGGTCAGGGTCGGCCCCATGAACTGGCACTCCAGCGCAGCGGTATCGCGGTCATTGCCGACAAGGATATTCGCCTGCCTGAACGACCAAGCGTCGAAGGGCCCCGAGAGCGGGAACCCCTGCTCCAGAAAGCCCTCGCGCCCCGGAAGCTCCTGCACGCAGGTCTGAAGACCCGGCTTGACCGTGGTGATGGTGCGGCTCATTTGGAGGCCTCCTCTTGCGCCTTGGCCCAGTCGAGATAGCGGTCGACCGAGAAGACCTGGTAATCGACGATGTCGTGACAGAACGTCCCCTCGGCGACGCGCGCTTCGATCTCGCTGTATTCATCGCGTTCGACGGGCTTGAACCGAACCCGGTCGCCAGCCCGGAACAGCGCGAGACTGTCCCTGAAGTCGGGAAGCCGCTGCGCCCCATCATAGGTCGGCGCCGGCGTATGACCGATAAGCTGATAGCCGCCCGGCGTCGCATCCGGATAGATACAGGTCAACGCACCACCGAGACCCACCGCTCCTTTCGGGGTATGGGTGCGCGGCGGATTGTATTTCGGCGCGATGATCCGCGCAGTGGGATTGAGGGCGAGCAGCGAGCACAGACCGGGCCAGAAGCCGAGCGCCGCAACCCAGTATTCGGTCGAGGCGTGACGGCGGCGCAGTGCGGCACGATCCGGCAACCCGTTCAACTCGCAGATCAACTCGGGATCGGGCGTCTTCTCGGGATAGTCCTTGCGGTAGTCTTCGACGCAGGCTTCCGTCTTCTCATCGAAATAGAGAACGGGAATGGTGATCAGCCGGCTTGCGAGCGTTCCCGTCACCCCGCGCCCCATCTCCGCATAAAGCGCTTCGATCTCGTGGCACAGGTCTTCGTAGGAGATACGGTCGGGATCGTAGTTCACCTGGAACGAGGCCAGCTCGGGGATCAGATCGACAAGGCCCGCGATCTGCGCCTCTCGTACGGCAGCGACAAGTCGGTGAACGATGAAGTTGATGGTGAAATCCATCCCGTCACCCAGCTCGACCTCGATCGCGCGATCTCCTCCGGGATAGAATCGCAGAGCTTCGTGAAGCATTCGACCTGTTCTCCTCTCGGCTATTTTTCGACGCATCCGCGCGACTTTGTCGCTGGATCTTCCTCAGTTGGAGTATATGATATATCAATTAGCGTCAACGGCCTTTACCCGTCGACACAAAGTAAGATACCAAGTTGGGAAGCGGACCACGCGCAGCGAAAGGCATTCGAGTGAAGAAGATTGAGCACCAGTCATTGAGCGACCAGGCGTATCACGCGATCCGGGACGGGATGCAGGAGGGCCTTTTTATCCCGATGGAGCCGCTGGTCATCCGCACGCTCGCGGCGAACTACGGAATCTCCGCCACCCCGATCCGCGAAGCGCTTCAACGGCTCGTCGCCGAGCGCCTTTTGACGGTGCTGCCGAATCGGTCGATCGTGGTGCCCCGCATGACCCAGAGACGATTTCGCGAGCTCATGCCAATCCGAGCAGCGCTTGAAGGAATGGCGGCGGAACTGGCCGTCGACAAGTTCACCGAGGAGGAAATCGCGCAGCTCTCAGAACTGACCGCGCGAGTGGAAGAGGTCGCGAAACGACATGATTCCGCGGGCTATCTGACCCTCAACCGCGAATTCCACTTCACCGTCTACCGCCGCGCGAACAATCCAGAACTCCTCCTTCTTATCAATGACTTATGGCTAAAGGTTGGCCCCGTTTTTACCGGCCTTTTCGACGATGAGCACTTCAAACACCACGCCAATGACGAACACCGCAATATCCTCGCAGCGATCGAGCGGCGCGACGCGGAAGCAGCGGGTCGGTTCATGCGGCAGGACATCGACATTGCCGCGAAAGCATTGCTTCCGCTGATGCCGCTGACCGAGGGGGCCTGAACGCGACCCCGGCCAGAACCCAAGTAGACACCCACCGGGGCGGCATCGTGCCGCCCTTCTTTTTTTGCGCAGCAGGCCCTGCGCAAAATGCCCCGGCAGCACCCGGCGACCAAACCGCGCCTCACCCGCCTCGCTGCCGACATCCGTGCCCTGCCCAAAAAAACAGCCACCCGCCCAGATTCGCTCTCGTCACGCGATTTTCGCTTGCGACGCAAAGAGGCGCCATACGTTTTCGGCCCCGACCTGCTTCCCCTTGGGAAAGATTAACTTGACACAAGGTGGTGATATCGTCGTTATAGGATACATGATATATCATTTGGAGGCGAAGATGGTGACGATCAATTGCGATATGGGCGAGTCCTTCGGGATTTACGCGTTCGGCGACGACGCGGCCTGCATGCCCTTCGTCACCCACGCCAACATCGCCTGCGGCTTCCATGCCTCCGACCCGGTGGTCATGCGCGACACCCTGCGCAAAGCGAAGGCCGCGGGCATCAATGTCGGCTCCCACCCCGGCCTGCCCGACCGTGAGGGCTTCGGACGGCGGCGGATGCAGATGCGGCGCGACGAGATCTACGCGCTCATCATGTACCAGACAGGCGCGCTGCAAGCGCTGGCCGTGGCCGAAGGGCTCACGCTCTCGCACATCAAACCGCACGGCGCGCTCTTCGGCATGGCTCAGAACGAGATGCACGTGGCGGAAGGCGTTGCGGATGCGGCCGAAGCGCTCGGTCTGCCGGTGATCGCCTATTCCGACTGCTGTATGTCGGAGGCATTCACCCGCCGCGGAATCCCTTTCAGCTGCGAGTTCTATGCTGACCTCGACTATGGTGACGACGGACGCCAGATCATTTCGCGCGAGCATGAGAGCGTCCCGCCTGAGGCCGTCGCCGAGAAGGTCCGCCGCGCCGTGCTCGAAGGCATGACCACCGCCGTGAGCGGCAAGGACGTGTCGGTCGTCGCCGAAAGCATCTGCGTCCATTCCGACACCCCGAACGCGATCGCCGTCGCGAAGGCGGTTCATCAGGTTCTTATGGATGAGGCGAGGCTGACCACAGCATGACCGCCGTGCGCATCATATCGGGCAATTCGCTTCAGGCAGAGCTGACGGACGACCTCGCGCCGGTTCTGCGCGCGATTGCGGCCAAGCTCGGGCCCGACGGGCGTGCAGCGCTCTACACATTGGGCGCGCGCGTGCGACGCGCCACCACCGGCACGGAAATCGCCCGTCATTTCTGCGCGGACGGAACGAGCGAGGTGCTTCTGCGGGAAGCGCTGGTGTCGGCGGACCGCGATCTGGGTGACGGCACCGCGCGCATGGCCGTGATGACCGGCGCCGCGCTGGCGGCCGGACGCTGGTCCGTCGCCGCGGGTGTGCATCCGTCCCATCTTATCCGCTCGGTCGATGGGCTGCGCCCCGAGATCACGCGCCATTTCGCGGCCGTCACGCAGGACACGGGCAATATCGAAGGCATCCTCGCCGCAGCCGCGCTTCCCGGCGACGCGACGGATGCCCTGGACCGCGCGCTCGAACTCGCAGGGTCCGAGGGTCATGTCGAGCTGAGCGATCAGCCGGAGCCCGGACTGCGTCTCGATCATGTCGAAGGTTTCTCCGCCGATATGGAGCCGCTCCTGTCGGGAGTGTTGACGCATATGGATGCGGTCCATGTTTTGGTGGTCAACGACATCCTGACCGATTTCAAACGCCTCACCCCCGTGATCGAAGGTTTCGCCCAGAGCGGCAAGTCGCTGCTGATCGCGGCGCGAGGGCTCGAAGGCGCCGCCAAGCAGCTTCTGGAGCGCAACCGGCAGGCCGGCGTTCTGCGCGTGGCCGCGATCACGCCGCGTGACAAGGGCCCGCGCGCCGCCGAAATCCTGCGGGACCTCGCGGTCGCGACCGGCGCGACCCTCGTGGATGACGAGACCGGCCAGACACTCGACACGCTCACGCCCGAGCATCTCGGTGCGGCAGAGGCGTTCCGGCGCAGCGGCGATCACGTGACCTTCTCCGCCCCCGCCGGCGACGCCGCGGCCATCGCGCTGCGGCTTCAAGACATCGCTCACGAAATCGAACGCAACCGCTACCTTGCTCTCGACCGCGAACATGCTCAACGGCGCTACGCCCGCCTCTCGGGACGCTGGGTCGAGCTTTTCATCGGTCCGCACAGGACCGAACCCGATTTGCGCGCACGGATGGCACGTGCGCTTGCTTCGGTGCACTCGGCGCGAACTGGCGGCACCCTGACAGGTGGAGGCGTCGGCCTTACCGAAATCGCCGCGCGCCTCGATGCCGAACGTCCGTCCGACCCTACCGATCGCGCCGCCCGGGCCCTTGTTGGCGAGGCTCTGCGCGCGACCGGACGCGCCTTGCGACGCAACGCCGGACTGGAGCCCCTCGACGGCGTCCTTCCTGCCGACTCTGTGCGGGACCCGGCCCGGCTTTCGCGCGACGTGCTCGACCTCGCGCTGTCGCTCGCATTGCGCATTCTGACACTTGAGACGGCCGTGCTGCGCACGCCCCATCACTCTCACTAATCGACTGACTTGAGGACATGAAATGAAGGATATGCACAGCGAACCCATGCTCGAGGTCAGCAATGTCGTCCACAAGTACGGCAGGGTCACCGCGCTGTCCGATGTGTCGCTGTCAGCGGCGAAGGGCGAATTCCTGACGATCCTCGGCTCCAGCGGCTCGGGCAAGACGACGATGCTGCGCGTGATCTCCGGGCTGGAAACTCCCTATTCGGTCGACCGTCTGCGCATCGGGGGCGAAGATGTCGTGGGGCTGCCCGCGGCCAAGCGCAACTGCACCACGGTGTTCCAGAACTACGCGCTGTTCCCGCATATGAACGTGATCGAGAACGTGGCCTACGGCCTGCGCATCCGCGGCCGTACGGCCCAGGACTCGACCGCCGAGGCGAAGCGTGCGCTCGAGATGGTGCAACTCGGGGCCAAGGCCGACCGCTCCATCGGGCAACTCTCCGGCGGGGAACGCCAACGTGTGGCACTTGCGCGCGCGGTCGTCACCCGCCCTGCGATCCTGCTCCTCGACGAGCCGCTGGGCGCACTGGACGAGCGGCTGCGCCAGGACATGCAGCTGGAGCTCATGGAGCTTCAGCGCAAACTTGGCATGACCTTCATCTACATCACGCACTCTCAGGAAGAAGCGCTGACCATGAGCGACCGCGTCGTTCTGATGAAGCACGGCCGGATCGAGCAAAGCGGCGCGCCGCTCGACCTGTTCGACCGTCCGGTCACGCGGTTCGCCGCGGATTTCATGGGCTACGAGAACATTCTCGACGGCAAGCTTCTGCGCAAGGACGGCGAGGTCGGCGAGGTGGAACTGGTCGGCGGCGCAGTCGTGCGCGGCACTCTCGCCACCTCTGACATTCAGCCGGGCGGCGCCATCAACCTTGCCATCCGGGCCGAGCGGATCGGACCGGTCGCAGCCGACGAGGACGGGCTCGATGCCACCCTGTCCAACCGCGTCTATCGCGGGAAATACACCGACATGATGGTCGAGACGAAAGCGGGCACGCTGCGTCTGCGGTCCTGGCACGGTGCGCCCAACGAGAAAGGCGCGATCTCGCGGGTTGGCTGGAAGCTCTCGGACGCCGTGATTTTCCCCGAACACAAGGGCTGATCGCGTCGATCGGTCCACCTTCGGGAAAACTGGCTTACGCAGCCGCTCGAGACGGCGCGAAGCCCCAACAGGAGAAGGAAATATGAAAGACAAGCACTCTACGTTCGACCAGATCGAACTGACCCGGCGCAACATGCTTCGCGGCATGGGCGCGGTTGCTGGCACGGCAGCCCTCGCGGCTACCGGTCTCGCCCCCCGTGGTGCGATGGCGCAGGATATGCCCGTCGTGCGGGCTTACGGCGTTCCGACCGCCGCGCTCAAGGATTGGTCGCCGCTCGAAGCCAGCCTCGGCATCAAGTGCGAACTCAACGGCACCTCGAACGATGTCGGCGTCTTCATGCGCGACATCATGGCGTCGAACCTCGGTGACAGCACCGACATCTACATCTTCGAGAGCGGCACCGAAGACATCCTCGGCCCGCGCGGCATGTATGCCAAGATCGAGACGGACCACCCCGAACTCACCCTGTGGGAGCGCACGTCGGATGCCTGGAAACGCTCGCCTGTCGTCACCGACGAAGAGGGCAACCAGTGGGGCGTTCCGGTCATCGGCAACGCCGACAGCTTCGGCTATGTGCCCGAGGCCATCGGCGTCGATCCCGCAAGCGAGGAAGAACTCTCGTGGTCGCTGATGTTCGAAGACGAAGCCACCCGCGGCCGCGTCGCCTACGGGCAGGGCTGGAGCTACTCGATGCCCTCCGCCGCGCTCTACCTGAAGGAAACCGGCAAGGCCGACATTAAGAATGTCTCGGACATGACCGCCGAAGAAGCGGCGATGGTCGCCGACTTCCTCATCGAGCGCAAGAAAGCGGGCCAATTCCGCACGCTCTACGGTGCCTTCGAGGAGCAGATCCAGCTTCTGACCAACAAGGAAGTCGACGTGATCAACTGCTGGGAACCGGCAGTGCGTGAAGCCAATAACGTGCTGGGCGAGAACGCGACGCGTTACGCCTACACCGTCGAAGGCTACTTCAAATGGGGCCACGGCGCCTATGTCGCCGCCCCCGCGATGGAACGCGACAACGTCGACAACATCTACAAGATGCTGAACTACTTCCTCGGCGGCGAATACCGCGCCCTTCAGGCCCGTGATCGCGGCTATGCCGGCCCGAACATGGACCTCGGCGTGGCCTATGCCGAAGAGAACGGCTGGAGCGACGCGGAAATCGAAGCCCTGCGCGCCACCGAAGCCAAGGTGAACCGCAAGTTCGAGAAACCCTTCACCTCGACCACGACGCCGCAGAACGCATCCGACATCGAGGAGCAGTGGCAGCGGTTCCTCAACGCCTGATCCCTTCGCGTCCTCCGCGCCTGCGGGGGACGCTACCCGGCCTCGCCAAAGGGCCGAACACCACAGGAAGATAGATGACCATGAACGCCGAATTGGATGCGCCCATGACGCAGACCAGACCGAAGGACAAAGGCCGCAAGCCCGCTATGAGAATCCCCGTCGCAACCGTGGCGCTATGGGTGATCTGCGCGGCCTGGACCGTGCTGGTGATCGTTCCGCTCCTCATCCTGTTCGTCTACAGCTTCTTTTCGACCGAGTATTTCCAGACGATCTACGAGCCGAGCCTCGAGACGTGGAAAGGCCTCTTCGCCTCGGGGCGCTGGGAGGTCACGCTACGCACGCTGCGCATCGCGCTGACCGTGACGCTGATCGAGCTCGCCATCGGCTTCCCCTTCGCGCTCTGGCTCGCCAAGGGAGCGCGCAGCCAGATGGCCCGTGCCGTGTTCCTCGCGCTGTTGACCATTCCGTTCTTCCTCGACCTGTCGTCGCGCACGATCGTCTGGCGCGCGATCCTCGGTCAGAACGGCCTGATAAACACCGTCCTCATGTCGACCGGGATCACCGATGCGCCGCTCGACTGGCTGCTCTACTCGGAATTCTCGGTGCATTTCGGGATGATCCCGGCCCTGTTCCCCCCGATGGTCCTGCCGATCTACATGGCCATCATCCTCATCGACGACACCCTGATCGAAGCCTCCAACGACCTCGGGGCGACCCCTGCACAGACCCTGTGGAAGGTGATCGTGCCGCTTTCCCTTCCCGGCGTGATGGCGGGCTTCGTCTTCACACTCGGACCGGCGCTGGCCGCTTGGGTCGAGCCGGGAATGCTGGGCGGCGGCTTCGTGAACCTGCTGTCGAGCTCGATCGAGAGCGCCTACACCGCCCTGCGCTATCCCGTCGTCGCCGCCCTCTCCGCTTTCGTGATCGGCCTCCTGCTGCTGATCCTCGCGGTGATGGCCCTCATCCTGCGCCACCTCGGCGGCGCGAGACTCGCGCTGCGCCGATGACCACGGGCAAAAGGAAAGACCAATGACCGACATGACCGCCACGACAGGCCCCGTTTCGCTCGAAACCAGCTACAACCCGAATTGGAAGCGGCTCGGCAAATGGATGGGCATCGCGATGCTCGCGCTGATCTACTTCCCGCTGCTTTGGCTCGTCTTGCTGTCGATCTCGAGCGACCCGCTCTCCGGCATCCCCGGCGCCTTCTCTCTGCGCCACTATCAGGCACTGTTCGCGAGCAGCGACTGGCACATGCCCTTCGTCGCCAGCATCGTGATTGGCTTGATCGTCGGATTGGTTAGCGCAGTCACCGCCACAGTGATCGGGCGCGAAGTACCGCGCATGGCCAGCCCCGGCCCGATGCTCCTCGTCTTCGTCCTGCCGCTCTTCGTGCCCGGCATGTCGATGGGCGCGGCCCTCTTCATCTTCAGCCAGTCCGTGCTCGGTCTCGATCTGGGCTTCTGGTCGATCGCCGTGGGGCACTATGTCTGGGCCCTGCCCTTCGCACTCCTTATCGTGCTCGTCGTGACCCTGCGCTTCGACCATACCCTGATCGAGGCGGGACGCGACCTCGGAGCGAGCGACTGGCGCGTCTTCAAGGACATCGAGTTTCCGATCCTGATGCCGGGCATCGTCAGCGCCGGGCTCTTCGGTTTCCTGATGTCCTTCAACGAGGTCATGCGCACGATCTTCCTGCGCGGCACATCAGAGACCATGCCGGTCTGGAACTGGGTGCAGGCGGCAGCCCAGCAAAGCCAGGTGCCGATCATCTTCGCCCTGTCCTCCCTCGTGCTGCTGGTGACACTTCCGCTTCTCAGCGCGATGTTCTGGCTGCTGTTCGTGCGGTTGAACCGGACCTGAGCTTCCAGTCGCCCGCGATTATCTCCCAACTGAGGCGGCGCTGGACGCGGTTCGCAAGCATTGCATCCGCTCTCCCTGACACACCTGTTTCGCGCGCCGGGAGTCTCTTAGGGTGCTGTGCGCCAAAATAGAGTGTTGGCCACCATTCCCTTTCGACCTCTGGAAGACCTCAGCGACCTGCTAAGCGGAGGGGTGCAGACTGCCCATTTGAGAGCCATGTCTGCGGCGCAGTATCGCCCAAACCCGGTGATTAAAGGCACGCGGATCACTTGCCGATCTGTGCTTGGCAGGCTTAGCGACGGCGATACCTTGGATGATCTCTGTGAAGAGCATCCCTCGATTCCAAGGGAAGCATTCGAGGGCGCTGCTACCTACGCCCGCACCCACCCCGTGGGAAATCCTCCGAAGGCAAACCTTGACGACGATGAGCCAGAAGTGTGCCCGATAGAGTTACAGACAGATCTGCTCCTTTTCGGTAATGGCAAATTCGCGTACCGGATTTGGCCTCTTTCACTAACCAACGCCCCGTGAGCCAGCGTTTCACGACTGAGAACACAAGTGAGGGCACATACAATGCTTCGGAGGGAAGGCAGCAGGAGCCTCCTTCAGAAACGTAGCCCAAGCAGTAGGTAGCTGCGACAGGGCGAAATGGCCGGTTTGAGGCCGACAGTATCTCCAGTGAGCTGTGCCTCCGCGGCAAAGCTGACCAAGATCTTGATTTCAGGCGTTCTCGGAGTTGGCGCGAAAAATGATCTCGAAATCGGAGCCGCCGAGTTTCCCAGTTTCAAAAAGTTGCTAAGAATGTGGGCCGGTTTTTCCTTCCATCAAAACAGGAAAAAGCCAAGGTCGACTCGGAAAGAACTCGCTTCGCAAGATACTGACTTAAAACGTAAAGTTACGCGAAATTTGCGCAAACCTATGCGCAAAAGACCCGCAAAGCTTTGCTTGAAGCTCGCCAGAAGCTGCTAACGAATTCAGCGTACAGCCCGCAACATTGCGCGCCGCCCCACAGGCCCTGTGGCCACGCAGAAGTCGAACCGCCCAAATACCCTGTTTCCGGAAAGATCTTTGTAATTTTGTCCGGTTGTCGGCCTTCCTTCACGGAGTTGGATATCGCACAGCTATGTGGGAGGAAGTAGGCAAGACAAAAAGCATTGGCCTACGGATTTTTCATGACACGCATTCTCCTTCTCGTTGCGACTTTTTCCGGCCTGCTGGCGGGACCGGCAGCGGCCGAAAAGCAAATCTACAAGGTCACGCTGGGCCACCGATCCCTGGGCATGCTGCAATTCGAAGGGCAAGGCAGTAATGCGAAACTGCTGCTCTCGCTCGACAACACGCCGTTCGGCTTGGACGACGGCACCTTCGAGGCGGTGACTCAGGCCAAAGGTCATGAGGTCGATTACCTCGGGACGAGCCGGGGCAGCGAAACGCGCGATATCGCGATCGTCCGAGACGCGGACACCGTGACGGCCGTTAAGATTACACCGCGCTCTGAGATGACCGAGATGACGGACGCCGGAAAAGTCCCCGCCGGTGTGATCTCCCCGACGGAATTCTTCGCAAAGCTGGCAAACGGTGAAACCTGTCCTTCGCCGATGGCCATGTATGATGGTCGGCGCGTGGTGCAGATGGCAACGACAGCCAAGAAGCAAAACGACGACACCGTGATCTGCGACATTTCCTATCGCGTTGTCTTGGGGCCCGGATATGTCTGGCCGTTTTACTTCAAGTCGTTCGATGTGCATGCCGCCTATGACGCACGCAAGCTTGCTACATTCAGCATGAGTGGCGGTGGGTTCACGGTGAGGCTGACCCGGCAGTAGCCGCACGCCGCAGCACGTTCAGGGTGCGGCCACCTGGATCCTCAGCGAGCGGTCCGGCGACGCCTGACACAGGACTGCGCTCATCGCGCACCGAGGGAACCGCGCTCGCGGGCGAGACCGAGCATCGCAAACACTGCCAGTCCGCTGAACAAGGTGCTCATCACCACGGCCTCGTGCCAGCCCGCGAAGAAGCGCTCGCCATCGCGTCCGGCAATCAGGATCGAGATCAAGGCGATCCCGAGGGCGGAGCCGAGGTAGCGCGCGGTATTATTGGCAGCCGACCCCATCGCCGCGCGCTCGGGCGGCACGGATTGCACCGCCTCATGCCCTAGTGCGGCGTTCAGGATACCGTTCGAGACCCCGGCAATCAGCAGCCCCGGCACGAGGATCGCCCAACTCGCCGCAGGCGTCGCAAGCAGCATCAGGGCCTGCCCGACCCCGCAGCCGACGATCCCGCCGATCACGCGCTGGCGCGAGGTCCAGCGCGCAGGCAAGCGATGCGCGTTGAGCGCGGCGATCGCGGTCAAAGCCGACCATGCGAGGAGAACGAAAGCGGCCGTAAGTGGCGTCTGCCCCATACCGCGCACCAGCACGGTTGGCACCAGAGACATCAGCGCAAGCACGCCCGCGCCCGAGGCGAAAGCCGCGAGAGACGCGCCGGTGAAGGGCGCATGGGCAAAGAGATCGAGCCGCAGGATCGGGTTCGGAGCCCGGCGTTCGGTGCGCAAAAAGAGAGCCAGAAAGGCCAGCGCGCCCAACACGAGCAAGCCCACCACGCCGAAAGCTCCCAACCGCAACTCGGTGAGCGCCGAGAGCAGGCAGCCGAGGCCGAGCATCAGAAGCAGGCCGCCCGTGAGGTCGACCCGATGCGGGCTGCGCGGGCTCTCGGGCAGGCGGGCCGAGGCGCTCAGCGCAAGGATGGTCGCAGCGAGCGCGATCGCCCAATGCCCTGCGGGCCATCCGCCAATCGGCAGCAGCGCCGCGGCGAGGATCGGCCCGAGCGCCACGCCCGCGCCGAGGCCCGCGGCCCAGATCGCGGCGGCACGGCGGCGTGGCTCGCCCTCGTAGATCTGGCCGAGAAGCCCGAGGCCGCAGGCCATGATCCCGGCGCTGCCGAGGCCCTGCACGACACGCGCGACGATCAGGAACAGACCGGTCGGCGCGAGTGCAGCGGCAACGGAAGCGAGCGCGGTGAGCCACAGCCCGCCCACGAAGGTCCGCCGCCGCCCCAGCGTATCGCCGAAGGCCCCGGCGATCAGAAGCCCGCAGGCCGCCCCCAATGGCATCCCCGACATGATCCAAGCCTGCTGCGCAGGGCCAAGCCCGAGCGCGGCGGTCATCGCCTCGAGCGTGGTCAGCGGCAGGGTGAAAACAACGAGAGACAGGAGTGTCGCAAGGGCCACGATGGCGAGCGGGGCTTTGGGGGTAACGGGCATTTCAGTTTTCCTTGGTCACGCGATGCCGAAGCCAGACGAGACCGCTCTCCAGCGTCTCGGTCTGACCCAGTTCCAGCGACTTGGTCGGGCCGGTGATCAGCCCCACCTGAGTGGCCGGGTTTGATAGTTAGGGCATGACTGGCCCTGGTCCATCGGGACAAGGGATTCCGGGGCCGGTGGACGTTAGCCCAAAGCACAATGCTGTCGTTGGTGTCGTCGTGCCACTGGCGCGACGGTCCACTTCAGTGGCGGAACGGAACAGTATGCGGATCGGAAGAGCGACCAGCACACCGCTTTGCATATCGACGGGTCTCAGAGTGTGAAGGCGGTGCGAAACGCCTCGAGTGCCGCCTCCTCATCGCCCTGCGCGAAGGCCTCCATGGCGACCGGACCGCGATAGCCCATCTGCTGCAGCGCTTTCGCCACACCGGCATAGTTGATCTCACCCGTGCCCGGCTCGAAGCGCCCCGGATTGTCGGCCACCTGAACCTCGCCGATCCAGGGCAGGCTCGCCTTGCACCAGCGGATCAGATCCCCTTCGCCGATCTGCGTATGATAGAGGTCGAGATTGATCCGCAGCTGCGGGCGATCGACGGTCGAGACCAGCGCCAGCACATCCGCGGTAGAGCCGAAAGGACAGCCCGGATGATCGATCGGGTTGAGGTTCTCGAGCGTGAAGACCACCCCCTCTTCCTCGGCCAGATCGCAAATCCGGTTCAGCGTATCGCAGGCCCGCTGGAACATGCCCGGTGCGAAGCTGCCATGCTGCGGGATCGGGATACCGCCGTCGCCAAGACCCGTGCCATGCAGGTTGAGCCGGTCCACGCCGAGCCGCTTGCCGACCGCCGCGGTCTCACGCGCCGAGCGCAGCAGCATTTCCGCCCCCTCTGGGTCACTCAGCCGCCCCTCCAGATAGCCGTTCATGATCGTGTAATTCGCCCCCACCGCCTCGAGCTTATCGAGGTCGTGATCCGGCCAGTTCCACAACCCCACGCCGAAGCCCATCTCGGTCAGCCGCGCTGCGCGCCATTCGATCGGTCGGTCGCGCCAGAGCATCTCGGCGCAGGCCGCCAGTTGAAACGGTTGTTCCATCATCTTCTCCACCCGGATGCCCTCAGGCATCGCGCTCCATGATCCACTGCACAGCCGGGTCGGCCTGGAAACGCCAGTTGCGGCGCGGCCCGGCCATGACGTTGAGGTAATACATCTCGAACCCGTAGGGTGCCCCGCAAGGATGATGCCCGCGCGGGACCAGCACGACGTCGCCATCCGAGACCGCCATCGTCTCGTCGAGCGTGCCGTCCTCGGTATAGACGCGCTGGATGCCGAAGCCCTGTGCCGGGTTCAACCGATGGTAATAGGTCTCTTCGAGATAGGTGATGCACGGGAAATCATCCTCGTCGTGACGGTGGCTCGGATAGGACGACCAATGCCCCGCAGGCGTGAAGACCTCGGTCACCAGCAGACTGTCGCAGTAATCCTCCGCCTCCATCGCGATATTGTTGATGTAGCGCGTGTTGGTGCCAGTGCCGCGCTCGGTCAGGCTGATCCCGTCGGGGCCGATGCGGCGCGCCTTGTGACCGCCTTTGCCCGGTGCGAGGCAGACCGCGATCGTGCAATTCGTCTCGGCCACGGCCTCCCATTCCTGGTCGTTGGGCACATAGAGACAATGCGGTGGGGTCTTCTCGAAGACATCCATCCGCTCGCCCAACACGCCCCAATCCTGCCCGGCGGCCTTGATCGCGGCCTTACCCTCGACCATCACGAGGATCGCCTCGTTCGAACCGGTGGCCTCCGCCGCGCTCTCGCCCGGGCGCAGCCGGTAGAGCGAGAAGCCGACATAGCGCCAGCCCGCCGATTGCGGGGTAATCTCGTGCACCTTGCCGTGGGTTCCAAAGGGTTTGCGCAAAAGATCAGCCATGTCTCTCTCCTTCCAACTGCTCAAAATATCCCGGAGGGCACCCATTCGGGAGCGGGGGCAGAGCCCCCTCCCGGTCTCAACCCGCGATCAACCCCACCTCGGCAGCCGCGCCTTTCAACGTCTTCAGCCCCAAGGACTGATACTCAAACGGGTTGCGCTGGTCGGGATCCTGCTCGGCCTCGATCACGATCCAGCCGTCATAGCCCGCCTCTTTCAGAATCCGCAGGAGCGGTGCGAACTCCACGCCGCCCTCGGGATCACCCGGCACGGTGAAGACACCTGCGCGCACCCCGTCCATGAAACTCATGCCGGTGTCGCGGACCTGCCGCATCACCTCGGGGCGAACGTTCTTGGCGTGGAAATGGCGCACGCGGTCGACATATTTGCGCAGCATCGGCGCGGGATCGACCCCGTCACCGCCGAAATAACAATGCCCCGCATCGAACAGCAGCTTCGTCGCAGGCCCGGTCGCCGCCATGAACGCGTCGATTTCGGCGGGCGTCTCGACGACGGTGCCCATGTGGTGGTGATAGACCAGATCGATGCCCTGCCCGGCCGTGAACGCCGCCAGCTCCTCGATCTTCGCCCCGAACGCGGCCATCTCGGCCTCTCTCAACACCGGCTTCTCCGACAGCGGCACGTCCTGCCCCTGCACCGAGTTCGACGTCTCACAGGCAATACAGACGGTGCAGCCATTATGCTTGAGCTTGTCGAGATGCTGCTGGATCGCCACTTTCTCATCTTCAACCGATTGCGTCAGAAGGTTCAGCGAATACCACCCGGAGACGAAAGCCAACCCGTAGCCGCTGAGCAATTGCTTGAGCGCTTCGGGATCATCCTGCGGCCAGCGATGGCCATTCTCGATCCCGTCGAAGCCAATCTCGGCGGCCTCGCGCAGGATCTGCTCGGTCGGGATATGCGCGCCCAGGGAATGGTCGTCGTCATTGGCCCAGGCAATCGGGTTCGTGCCGAAACGGATCATCTCTCTCCTCCTCAATTCACCAGCCGCGCGTTTGCGATCTGGGTCAGGTATTCCTCAAAGCGGTCGCGCTGCTTCTGGCGGTCCGAGACCTCGGGCACCGCCACGTCCCAGAAGAAGCCGTGTTCGCCCGCCGTGGTCTCCAGCCCGGTGCCGGGGAAGTCCTTGGCCACGGTGTCGATCACGATCACCGTCGGGATGTCGCGCTCGCGCGCAGCTTTCACTTCCGCCTCGAGCTGATCGGTGTCCTTGGCCTTCACCGCATGCGCGCCCATGGATGCTGCGTGCGCGACGTAGTCGATCTCGGGCTGCACCTCGACATTGCAATCGACATACATGTTGTTGAACGGCTCGCCCCCGCAGCCCATCGTCTGCAGCCGGTTGATGCAGCCATAGCCGCGGTTGTCGGTCAGGATCACCGTGAAGGGCACGCGGCGCATCACAGCCGTCGCGAGCTCCGCATTGGCCATCATGTAAGAGCCGTCGCCGACGAAGCAGAGCACCTCACGCTCGGGCCGCGCGAGCTTGAGGCCCATCGCACCCGCCACCTCATAGCCCATGCAGGAATAGCCGTATTCCATGTGATAGCCGCCCTGAGAGGGCTTCCACAGCAGCTTCAGCGCGCCGGGCATCGTGCCGGCTGCACACATCGCGACCGCATCCTCGCCGGTCGCACGTTGCACTGCCCCGATCACCTGACCGTCGGTCGGCAGTGCCGACTGATCAATGGGCCGCGCGCAATAGGCGTCGACCGCGCGCAGCCAGTCCTCGCGGGCATCGGCATCGGGGGCCTCGGCCTGATAATCGCCAAGCGCCGCGCTCAGCATCTCCAGCGCGATCTTGGCATCGGCCACGAGGCTTTCCGCCCCGTGCTTGGCCGCGTCATAGCCGTGGATATTGATCGAGACGAGCTTCGCCCTTGCCCCGAACAGCGTCCGCGAGCCGGTGGTGAAGTCCTGGAACCGCGTGCCCACCCCGATCACCAGATCGGCGTTTTGCGAGGCGGTATTGGCCGCCGCCGATCCGTCGACGCCCGAGGCCCCGAAACTCATCGGATGGCTCTGCGCGAGGCTCGACTTGCCCGCCTGCGTCTCGGCCACCGGGATCTGATGCGTCGACGCGAACTCGGCCAGAGTGTCCTCGGCTTGGCTATAGACCACACCGCCGCCTGCGATGATCACCGGGCGCTTGGCCCCCTTCACCATCTCAGCCACACGCGCCAGTTCCCCCGCAGCGGGAGCGGGACGGCGAATGCGCCACACGCGGGGCTCGAAGAACTCCACCGGGTAATCGTAAGCCTCGGCCTGCGTGTCCTGACAGAAGGCCAGCACGGCGGGGCCGCAATTGGCCGGATCGGTCATCACCCGCAGCGCGCGGGGCAGCGCGGACAGGATATGCTCAGGCCGCGAGACACGGTCGTAATAGCGCGAGACCGGCCGGAAGCAGTCATTGGCGCTGACGGTGCCGTCGTCAAAATCCTCGACCTGCTGGAGCACCGGATCGGGACGGCGCGTGGCAAACACGTCGCCCGCCACGATCAGCACCGGCAGCCGGTTCACATGCGCCAGCGCGGCGGCCGTCACGAGGTTCGTCGAGCCCGGCCCGATGCTTGACGTCACCGCCATCGCGTGCGTCCGCTTCTTGCCCTTGGCATAGGCGATCGCCGCATGACCCATCGTCTGCTCGTTCTGCCCGCGCCAGGTCGGGAAGACGTCCTTGTAGGCATGCAAAGCCTCGCCGATCCCGGCCACGTTGCCATGCCCGAAGATCGCCCACATCCCTTCGATGAACCGCTCGCCATCCTCGGTCATCTGCACCGAGAGCCACTTCACCATCGCCTGCGCGGCGGTCAGCCGGATCGTCTCGCTCATCTCTCTCTTCCTCTCTGGGGCCACTTCCTCTTGGCCCAAATATCCCGGGGGGCTCCCGTCAGGGAGCGGGGGCAGCGCCCCCTCCCCGCTTCAAACCTCACGCAGCCTTCGCCGCCTTCGCCCGCGCCGCGTCCCAGATCCCGCAGAGCCGGGTATAGCGCCGCGCCATCTCGGCCACGGCCTCGGCATCACTCAGCTCACCGGCCATCCAGCCCCGCGCCACGTCGCCGAAGATCGTCCGGCCCACGGCGAAGCCCTTGACCAGATCGAACCCGGCCGCGACCTCGAAGCTCGCCCCCAGTTCCGCCTCGGGCGCATCCAAGCCCAGCACCACGATCCCGCGGGTGTGCTTGTCGTATTCCTCGATGGCGGCCACGGCCTTGGCCCATCCGGCCGCGTCCGCCATCGGTTCCAGCTTCCACCAATCAGGGTAGACGCCGATCTCGTAGAATTGCCGGATCAGGGTCGCGGTGGTGTCGGCATCGACCGGCCCCACCTTGGACGGAATGACCTCGAGCAGGAATTCCAGCCCGTTCCTGCGCGCCGCGGTAAAGAGGCGCTTCACCGTCGCCTCTTGATTGGCCCGCGTCTCGGCATCGTCGTCGGGGTGACAGAAGCACAGAACCTTCACCACCTCCTCGCGCGCCCATTGGGTCAGCCCGCCGCAATCGGGGCCCAGTTCCAGCTCCAGTTCCAGCGGGCGCGAGCCCGGCCATTCGCAGGGCCGCCCGATCCAGAGGCCGGACCCGGAGGCCGCATGCAGCGCCGCGCGCCCGATCCGGTCATCGCACAGAATACCGTAGCCCGGCCGCCCGTCCTGCACCTCGGTTGCAGCCGACAGGCACAGCTCCTTGAACGCCCCGCCCTTCTCGCGCGTGTAACCCGGCATCTCTTCGAGCTGCATCCGGTGATCGAAGGCGAAGACCCGATAATCGGGCCAGTCGGGCAGCGAGCGCGTGTGCCGGTTGGTCGACCAGTGGATCTGCTCCAGCTCCGCATCGTTGCGCAGATCGGGCTGGGTGACGCCGCGCTTAAGGAAGAATTCCAGCTCGGTCAGCGAGGGATAAGCGGGCGTGCAGCCATGGCGCGAGACCGCGAAGGCCCCGCAGGCATTGGCGTATTCCAGCGCCTTCGGCCAGCTCTCGCCATCGAGCCAACCCTTCATCAGGCCCGAGAAGAACCCGTCGCCCGCGCCCAGCACGTTGAACACCTCGATCGGGAAGCCCGGGCCAGTCTGACCGTCATCGAGGCTGTCGGGAATATCGCCCTCGAAAGCCACCGCGCCGGCGGCGCCGCGTTTGCACACCAGCGTGGCGTCGGAAACCTTGCGCACCGCACGCAACGCTTCGATCGTATCGGTCGATCCGCCCGCGATGTGGAACTCCTCTTCGGTGCCCACGATCAGGTCGAAATGGTGCAGCACGTCCTGCAGCTTGGCCGTGACCTCGGCGCTCTCGACGAAGCGGCTCTCGCCCTCGCCATGTCCCGCCACGCCCCAAAGGTTCGGGCGGTAGTCGATGTCGAGCGCGGTCTTGGCCCCATGCTTGCGCGCCAGTTCCAGCGCCTTCAGGACAGCCGCCCGCGTGCGCGGATGCGACAGATGCGTGCCGGTCGCGAGCACGCTCCGCGTCCGCGCGATCAGAGCCTCGTCGATATCCTCCTCGCTCAGCGCCATATCCGCGCAATTCTCGCGATAGAAGATCAGCGGGAACTGCTCTGCGTCGCGAATGCCGAGGATCACCAGCGCGGTCAGCCGCTCCGGATCCGTCTTCACGCCAGCCACATCGACGCCCTCGCGCAGCAACTGCTCGCGGATGAAGCGGCCCATATGCTCGTCGCCCACCCGCGTGACAAGGCCCGACTTCAGCCCCAACCGCGCCGTCCCGCAGGCGATATTCGTCGGAGACCCGCCGATATACTTCTCGAACGAGCCCATATCCTCCAGACGCCCGCCAATCTGCGCGCCATACAAATCAACGCCAGCCCGCCCAATCGTGATCACGTCGAGGTTTTTCATGCCATGTCTCCGATCCGGATCGGGGCGCCGTTGGAGCGTGCCATCGCGTGGATCACCGTCTCGATCTCCAGACCGGCGGCGAAATCGGGGCCGGCATTCGGCCCGCCCGCGATGGCTGCGCAGAGGTCGCGCGCCTCGATCACTTTCTGTTCGTTGAAGCCGAAATTATGCCCCGGCGCGGGGCAGAAGGCGGCGAAATCGGGCTGATCGGGGCCGGACAGGTGACGGATGAACCCCGCCTCTCCGGCGCGGTGCAGCCACAGCTCGTTCATGTTCTCCTGATCGAAGACCAAGGTGCCGTCCGAGCCATGAATCTCCCATTGCAGGCGACACTTACGCCCGCGCGCGACCCGCGACGTGGCAAAGGAGCCCTGCGCGCCGCTCGCGAACCGGATCAACGCCATCGCGCTGTCCTCGTTCTCGACCGGCTTGGGGCCTTCGGGGGAGCTGCGCTCGGGGATCGCGATCTGGGTCATCGCGGTCAGTTCCTCCACCGGCCCCATCAGCGCCACCATCTGCGAGACGAGGTGGCAGCCCAGATCGCCCAAAGCGCCTAGACCGCCAGCCTCGCGCGTCATCCGCCACGACCACGGGAGGCGCGAGTCGGCGGAATAGTCTTCGTCATAGACGCCCCGGAACGCGCGGGGCGTGCCGATCGCACCCTCGGCGATCAGCTTGCGCGCCATCTGAAAGGCGGGCGAACGAAGGTAGTTGTAACCAAGGATCGTGACCTGCCCGGGATGCTCCGCGGCGAGCCCGGCCATCGCCCGCGCATCCTCCAGCGTCAGCGCCATCGGCTTTTCCAGCCAGACATGCTTGCCCGCACGCAGGGCGGCCTCGGCCATCGGGCGGTGCAACCCGTTGGGCGCAGTGATCGAGACCACATCGACCGCCGGATCGGCACAAGTCGCCTGCCAGTCATCGCTGGCGCGTGCGAATCCGAACTGCGTGGCAAATGCGCGGGCCTTGTCGGCCGGTTTGTCGCAGAGGATCTCCAACCGGGGATGCGCGCCGCCGAAGACGGTCGCGAGGTTGCGCCACGCCATCGCGTGGCATTTGCCCATGAAGCCGGTCCCGATCAGGGCCACGCCAAGCGGAGTTTCGGGCATCGGAAGCGCCATGTCACCCTCGGTATCTGAAGTCATTCTTGTCCGTAACAGGGACGCGCGACGCCCCTGCCCGCGTGTCAGATCGTGCCGCCGAGCGAGCCCTCGAGCTGCGCCATCTCCTGGCCACCGGCCATCAGGTCCTGCAACTCGTTCGGCGTGATCTCGCCCCGCGTCGCGGTGCCCAGCGTCTTGCCGCGATTGAGCACGGTGAAGCGGTCGCCCACCGCCATCGCATGGCGCACGTTGTGGCTGATGAACACGACACCCACGCCCTGCTTGCGCACCTTGTCGATGGTGGCGAGCACGTTCGAGGTCTGGCGCACGCCAAGCGCCGAGGTCGGCTCATCCAAGATCAAAACCTTCGCGCCGAAATAGACCGCGCGCGCGATGGCAACGGTCTGGCGCTCGCCCCCCGAGAGGGTGCCCACTGCCTGATCGGGACCGCGGAGGTTGATGCCCATGTTGCGCATCTCCTCGACGCAGACTTCGTTAGCCCGCGCCACGTCGAAGCGCTTGAACGGGCCCGCCCCTTTCGTGGGCTCGCGCCCCATGAAGAAATTGCGCGTCACGCTCATCAGGGGGATCATCGCGAGGTCCTGGAACACCGTGGCGATCCCGGCCTCCATCGCATCGCGCGGGCTCGAGAAGTTCATCGGCTTGTCTTCAAAGAGGATCTCGCCCTCGGTCGGTTTGTGCACGCCCGACATCGTCTTGATGAAGGTCGATTTGCCCGCGCCGTTATCGCCGAGAAGGCAGTGACACTCGCCGGGGCGGATATCGAAGCTGACACCGGCTAGCGCGATCACGTTGCCGAAGTGCTTCTTGATGCCGCGCATCTCGAGGATGGGCTTGGCGTCATCAGCGACGGCGCCGTGGTGGAATGCGGTCTCAATTTCCATATCAGCGTTCCCCCGTCACGCGCTTGCGGATCACGTTGTTGAAGATCACGGCGAGCAGCAGCATCCCGCCCAGGAAGACCTGGAACCAGTCCTGATCGATCGAGGTGTAAGTCAGGCCGATCACGACCATGCCGAAGATGATCGAACCGAAGAAGGCGCCGATCGCCGAGCCGTAACCGCCGGTCAGCAGCGAGCCCCCGATCACCGCGGCGATGATCGCCTCGAATTCCTTCTGGAAGCCACGACGCGCATCGGTGGAGCCCGCGTCGATCACGGTCATGATGGCGACGAGCGCGGCGCAGCAGGCGGTCACGATGAAGAGCGTCGTCTTCACCCGGTTGACCGGCACGCCCGAATTGGAGGCCGCGTTCTTGTCGCCGCCGGCAGCGAAGATCCAGTTGCCGGCAGGGGTGCGCAGCAGGATCCAGGTGGCAAACAGCGCGATACCGATGAACCACAGGATCTCGACCGGCACGCCCGGCACTTTCGGCGCGCCCGACTTGAACGTGTCGATCCAGCCCCATTGGGCGAGCTTCGCGAAGAGCCCCGTGAACGCATCGCCCGAGAAGAACGGTGCCAGCCAGTCATCGCCCACCGCATCGCGCACGCCGCGCAGCTGGGTCGAGCCGCCGGTCAGATATTTCAGCCCGACGAGCGACAGGCCACGCAGAATGAACAGGAAAGCCAGCGTCACGATGAAGGAGGGCAGGCCCGTGCGGATCACCAGCTGCCCGTTCACCACGCCCATCATGCCAGCGAAGATCAGCGTGCCGGGAATGGCCACGATCAGCGGCAGTCCCAGATTGACCACGAGCGCGCCGAAGATCATCCCCGCGAAGGCCACCATCGAGCCGATCGAAAGGTCGAACTCTCCCCCGATCATCAGAAGCGACGCGCCGATGGCGAGAATGCCAAGCTGGGCTGCGGGCGTCAGGAAGTTCATGATCCCCGAAAGGGTGAACATCGACGCATTGGCGGTGAAGAGAAAGAAGATAGTCACGAGAATGAGCCCGGCGATCGCGCCCAGTTCGGGTCGCTTCATCAAGCGCGCGAGAACTGTCTCCTCGCGGACGCGCTCGTCGGTAACCGTGGAGTCGGCAGGCATTATACCCTCCCTGAGAATGCTGGTTCGTGGCGCTTTCGGTTCCGCGACCGCCCGCGGTGGCGCCGGTGGGATGCGCGCGCATCAAGGGGCTCGCGCGCATCCCGGTATCAACTCATCCGACGCGGATCAGCGAATGCCCTTGGCCGACAGATCGACCACCTGAGCCGCCTTGTCCTTGGTGATCAGGTTCGGACCCGAAGCCACGTTCGACGCCGGGATCAGGCCGTATTTCGCGTTGAGAGCGAGGAACGACACCGGCAGATAGCCTTGGAGATACTGCTGCTGGTCGATCGCGAAGGCCGCGTCACCATTCTCGACATCCTTCAGGAAACCCGGAGACAGATCGAAGCTCGCGACGTTGATCTTGCCGCCACCTTCACCCAGCGCCTTGACCGCCTTGACCGAGGGTTCACCCGCCGTCGCCGCACCCAGCGCCAACACGGTGTCGATCGACGTATCGGATTGCAGGGCTGCGCGCACCTTGGCCTCGATATCCGCCGGATCATTGGTGGTCGGCAGCACTTTCACCTGACCGCCAAAGCCCTTGGCGAAACCGGCGCAACGCTGGTCGAGCGAGACATTCCCGACTTCCTGGTTGACGCAGAGCCCGTTCTTGCCACCCATTTCCTTGAGCTTCTCACCCGCGCGCTCACCCGCGGTGAATTCGTCCTGACCGACATGCAGCAGCGCACCCAGCGATTTCGACACATCCGATCCGGCATTCATCGTGATCACCGGGATGCCTGCGGCAACGGCCCGCTTGATCGACGGGCCAAGCGCGTCCGCATCGGGAACCGAGACGACCAAGCCGTCGGGCTCCTGGTTCACGGCGGCGTCGATCAGCTGGCTCATCGCGACCATGTCGAAGGTCTCGGGCGAGCGGTATTCGACATTCACGCCAGTATCCTTCGCCGCCTGTTCGACGCCGTTCTTCACGACCGACCAGAACGGGTCGTTGGCCTGTCCGTGCGAGACCACGACGATATCCGTCGCGAATGCCGGTGCAGCGAAAGCCACGGCGGTGGCCGCAACTGCAGCACGCAGAAACTGTTTCATGTGATCCTCCCAGATTCACTTTCTGTTTGTCACCGCACCGCGCTCCTCCATGTCGCGTCCGATGCGGCCCGGCCGATCCCTTCGGCCTTTGAACCACAGGCGCCTCCTCGCGCCTGCGATTTCCGTCCGTTCCGAGGCAGAGCCTCAGAACGTCGCCAGATCGACGGCCTCCCCCGTCTTGGCGGATTTCGTTGCGGCCTCGGCCATCGCGAGTGCGGCCACGCCGTCCTCGAGCGTCACCGGCATCGGGCGACCTTCCGCCAGAGCAGTGACGAACACGTCCCATTCCGCCGCGTAGGCGGGCATGTAACGTTCGAGGAAGAAATAGGTGGGCTTGGCCGAAGCGACGCCGGCCACGGTCGATTTCGAGACCGTGTTCTCCAGCATGTTGGCCGCGGTCAGCAGCCCCTCCGAGCCCAGCAATTCGACGCGCTGATCGTAGCCGTAGACAGCCCGGCGCGAATTCTTGATCACGGCAATGCGCCCGTCTGCATAGGTCAGCGTGACCACGGCCGTATCCACGTCGCCCGCCTCCCCGATCGCCGGATCGACGATGGAGGAGCCAACCGCGCGAACGCTGACCGGCGCACTGTCCATGATGAAATTCGCCATGTCGAAATCATGGATCATCATATCGCGGAACAGCCCGCCCGAGACCTTGATGTAGGAAACCGGCGGCGGCGCAGGATCGAAAGACGTGACCGAAAGCAGCTCGGCTTTGCCGATCTCTCCGGCGTGGGCGGCAGAGCGCAGCGCGCCGAAATTCGGGTCGAACCGACGGTTGAAGCCGATCATCACAGGCTGGCCGGTTTTCGAAACCGCCGCGAGGCAGGCTTTCGCCCGTTCAAGCGATAGATCGACCGGCTTTTCGCACAGCACGGCCTTGCCTGCTGCCGTCGCCTTCTCGATCAGATCCGAATGGGTGTCTGTCGAGGTGGCGATCAGCACCGCGTCGATGTCGGGATTGGCGATGATCTCCTCGGAACTTGCCGCTTTCGCGTTGTATTTCGCGGCGAGCGCCTGCGCCGCCTCCGCGTTCACATCCGAGACCGCGACGAGCGTGCTGCCCGGATGTCCGGCAATATTTACCGCATGCACCTGACCGATACGGCCGGCGCCCAGCAACCCGACTTTCAACATGCATTCCTCCCAGAACCGATCCGATTCGACCGATGACTGGCGCTAACATCATCCGTTTTGCACGCGCGTGCAAGAATTTTTTGCACGCGCGTGCAAATGGGACTCCGCTGCCGCTCTTTTCTGTGTGTATGCTGGCAAGAAAGCTGATAGGTCAGCTTTTGAGGAGAACCCGATGAGCGACGTGCGCAGACCGAATTTCGAAAACAACATCACCGCCGATGATGTCGCCGAAGCTGCCGGTGTCTCGCGCTGGACGGTCAACCGGGCCTTCAAGAAGGACGCGTCGATTTCGCCCAAGACCCGGACCAAGGTGATGGAAGCGGCGAGCAAGCTCGGCTACGTGCCCGATCTGCGCGCAGCCGCATTGGCCTCGGATCGCTCGAACCTCGTCGCGCTGCTGGTCGATGACTTCGCCAACCCGCATAAGCTGGTGATGATGGAGCGGCTGACGCGCATCCTGCGCAAGCATGGCTGGGATACGCTTCTGGTGAACACGCTCGACCGCGACGATGCGGGCCATGCGATCCTCAACGCCAGCCAGCGCCGCGTCGATGCCGCGATCCTGATCGGGATTCAGTTCGACGATGAGGTTCTCGAGACCGCTCTGCACGCCCGACGTTTCCACAAGCTGATTATCTTCGCGCGCACCTCGCGCCATCCCGACACGATCTCGATCGCGGTGGACGACGCTGCCGCGATGCAGGAGATCGCCGCCTATGTTGCGGAACAGGGCTATCGCCGCCCGCTCTTCCTCGCGGGTCCGCGCACCTACTCCGCGCATCTGCTGCGCAAGGAAACCTTTCTGGGCTGCTGGGAGCGGCGTTTCGGGACCATCCCCGAATTCGCCGAAGTGCCCGCCTATGACCCGATCCTCGCCGAGCAGGTCGTGACCCGGATTCTCACCGGTCGCCCGCGCGACGAAATGCCCGACATCCTCGTCTGCGAGAACGACGCGCTCGCCATCGGCGCGATCGACGTGATCCGGCACAAGCTCGGCCTGCGCATTCCCGAGGATATCGCGGTCACGGGCTTCGACGACGTGCCGCAATGCCAGAGCCCGAATTACGCATTGACCACCTATCGCCAGCCCCTGACGGAGATGGCCGAATATCTGGTCGAAGTGCTCGAAAGCAGCGAAGACCGCGACTTCGACCGCGCGTTCAAGGGCAAGCTCGTCCCCCGCGCAAGCGCCTGACGCCGGAGGGCAAGCGCATCGGTCGACGGGGATAGAGGGCTGATCATTCGCCGTCCGACGCACACATGTCGGCTCAGCGCCCGATCAATGCCGGTTCCTGTACGAGAGAGACACCGAAGCGCGCGCGGACCGTCTCTCGGGCGTGTTCGGCAAGCGCGATGACGTCCTCGACCGCCGCGCCGCCGAGGTTCACGAGGATCAGCGCGTGCGTTTCAGAGAATCCGGCACCGCCCCTGCGGACCCTCTTCAGGCCGCAGAGATCGAGAAGCCTCGCCGCCGAGAGCTTCACGCCGCCCGGCACCGGATGCCCCGGGACGTCCGCCAAGCGTCGCGCGGTCGCGACCGAGACGATCGGGTTGTGAAAGAATGACCCGACATTGCCGATGTCCCTCCAGTCCGGGATCTTCGCCGCGCGTTGAGCCAGAACGGCTTTCATGATCCTGTCCGGGCTGAGTGAGCCGGACAGGTCAGCCAGACCGGCATAGCCGAGATTCGGCTTCCAATCCGTAGGCAGCCGAAGCGTGACCCCGGTGACAAGCTCAACGCCCGGCCTCTCCTTGAAACGGCTGTGCCGATAAGCGAAGCCGCAGTCGCGCGCCGAAAGGCGTCGGGCGGTCCATGTCTTCGTGTCGATAATATCGACGCTCTCGACGAAGTCTTTCAGCTCCACTCCATAGGCGCCGATGTTCTGGACTGGCGCCGCGCCGACAGTGCCCGGTATCCCGGCAAGGTTCTCGAGGCCGCCGATACCCTGCTCCACCGTCCAGCGCACCAGGGCATCCCAGTTCTCACCCGCCTTTGCCGTGACGCGCACACCATCGGAAGCACGCGTCACGCTGCGACCAAGCAATCCGTTGATCCCGACCACGCCGTCGATCTCTTCGGCCAGGACGCAGTTGCTCCCGCCGCCCAGAAGGTGAAACGGCAGGCCGAGACGCCCGGCATATTGCGCGGCGGCGATGATCTCGGCTTCTGTGTGCAGCACCCCGCCGAACCGGGCCTGCGACCGCAAGCCCAGCGTGTTGCGGCGGCCCAAGTCGAACGCTGCCTTCAGCGGTGTCGGCGACTGCGTGACGGGGGGCGTCCACGCACCGGGCCTGCCAGCGCGCGCAACGTCGGTCCGCCGCTCCGCGCTCATGTCACGGCGTCGCGGATGACATAGGTGCAGCGGCGACCGCCCTCGACGATATGTTCAACCCGCTCGACCGAGACATCCTCGCCCAAAACAGCCTTGAACACCGCCTGTTCGGCCCGACAAAAGCCCTGACAGAAAGTCGCCGCGGCGCAGATCGGACAATGGTTCTCGACAAGGAGAAGGGTACCGTCCGCATCACGCTCGGCAGATGCCATGTAGCCTTCGGCGTTGCGCAGCTCGGCCAGCTTCTCGACCCGTGCAGCCAGATCGCCACAGCCCGTCATTTCCGCCTCGTAGAGCGCCTGCGTCGTCGCCTCTCGGGCCTCGATGATGCGCTCGAGCGCCTCCTCCCCTAGAACACCGGAAATGCTGCGCAGAATTTCCACGGTCAGCGCAGCATGCGTGTCCGGAAACCGAGCCTGCCCCTTTTCGCTCAGATGCCAAAAAACCGCAGGTCGCCCACGCCCGGAGGCGCGACGTTCATCTGCGACCAGCCCGTCCTCGGCGAGTTTCAGCAGTTGCTGCCGCGCGGCCTCCCCGGTGGTGCCGAGGCGGGCCCCGACCTGCGCCGAGGTCAGCGCCCCGTGCATCTTCAACGCCATCAGGATGCGCTCAGAGGCGGAGCGCGGCGACCAGCCTGAATCTTCCATCGCGTATTTTTCCAAGCTATCGCTTGACATATTCGCCTCAATCTTTTTCAAAGCACTTACTTGATTTATTAACCCGCCGCAGGCTGCGGCGCAACCACCCCCGCAGGAGACCTGACATGGCTTTCGAACTTCCCGCACTGAACTTTTCCCATGCCGCGCTGGCTGACCGCGGCATGAGCCAGGAAACGCTCGAACTTCACCACGACAAGCACCATCAGGCCTATGTGACGGCGCTCAACGGCTTCGTCGAGAAGACCGCCGACCTTCAGGGCAAGACTCTGGAGGAGATCGTCGTCGCCACTTACGGCGATCCCGCACGCGACGGCATCTTCAACCAGGCGGGACAGCACTGGAACCACATCCATTTCTGGAACGCCCTTTCGCCGCATGGTGGCGGCATCCCCGGCGCACTCGAGTCGCGACTGATCGCCGATTTCGGTTCTGTCGACGATTTCAAAGCGGCGTTCAAGGCCGCAGCAACCGGGCAATTCGGTTCGGGCTGGGCCTGGTTGATCCAGAAGCCGGACGGAAGCCTCGGCGTGACCAAGACGCCCAACGGGGTGAACCCGCTCGCCACCGGCGAGGGCACGGCGCTGCTGGGCCTCGATGTCTGGGAACACAGCTACTACGTCGACTTCCGCAACCGTCGGCCGGACTACGTGACGAACTTCCTCGACAATCTCGCAAATTACGAGTTCGCGGCGTCGAACCTCGCCTGATGCACCGAGCGCCGTGCGCACCACCTGCGCACGGCCTCTTCCAAGCTCATGAGCCCGCCCCATGACATACGTCGTCACCGAAAACTGCATCGCCTGCAAATACATGGATTGCGTCGAGGTCTGTCCGGTCGATTGCTTCTATGAGGGCGAAAATGCTCTCGTGATCCATCCCGATGAATGCATCGACTGCGGCGTCTGCGAACCCGAGTGCCCCGCCGACGCGATCCGCCCCGACACCGATCCTGACGGCGAAGGCTGGGTCGACTTCAACCGTAAATATGCAGAGGTCTGGCCTGTCATCGTCGCGATGGGCACCCCGCCCGCGAATGCCGACGAGATGGATGGCGTGCCGAACAAGCTGCAAACGCATTTCTCTCCCGAGCCGGGACAAAAAGGACAGTCATGAGCGCTGAACTCTCACAGGCTTCCGATGCCATGATCGACGCCGGGCTGGACACGCAAGGCGCGTTCCGCGAGGCGATGTCTGCGCTGGCCGCAACCGTTTGCGTTGTGAGCGCCGCGCAGGACGGCGACCGCGTGGGGCGCACCGTCACCGCAGCGCTCTCGCTGGCGGTCGATCCGCCGTCGCTGCTGGTCTCCATCGACTCCGGCGCCCGCCTGACATCGCTGATCCGCGCGCAGGGTGGGTTTTCCTTCGCGATGCTGCAAGCGGACCAGCAGGCGGTGGCCGAGGCTTTTGCCGGCAAGGCCCCGCCAGAGGAGCGGTTCGAGCACGGCGCATGGGACACCTGGCCCTCCGGCCACCCGCGCCTGCACGGTGCCTTGGCGGCGATGGACTGCGCTCTCGTCGGAGAGATCGAGACGACCGATCACGTGCTGTTCGTCGGGCGCCCGCGGAAGATCGACCTTTCCGCAAACGCCAAGCCACTGGTCTGGCACGGCCGTCAGTTCAAAACCATCACCCCGCTGTGACGGCTTCGACAGCCCCGAGGTCAGGGCGGATTACGCCCGTTGGGGCTATCGCGCCCCGTTCCGCTACATCACCGGCGTGCCGGAATGGTTCGCGGCGCACAAGCCTTCCGATACACTCGTAGGTTCAAGATCTACCTAGCAACGCAACCAGTCGACATCCGAACAGGGATCGATGGGCTTGTTAACTCCGTTTCGGGGAATTTTGATCTCGACCCTTTCTCCCGGGGCTTCTTCGTGTTCCGCTTGAAGGAACGGGACAAGATCAGCTTCCACAGCGCTTCCACTGTGTTTATCGCAACGCAAAAGCCTCGCGGGTAGCGAGGCTAAGCGTTTGCTTTTCTTCATAAGACATTGGTTGCGGGAGTAGGATTTGAA